>MDTC01028636.1_pt1 | contig 34522 bp, 28 predicted proteins | sample 811181 | NCBI WGS metagenome assembly MDTC01 (sample SAMN05326644, study PRJNA326480) | marine metagenome | isolation source: seawater | place: Pacific Ocean: North | collected 2011
CGGCCGAGCTGAAGCAGGGCCAGGCCGACGGCACCGTGGGCAAGGGCGGCGTCGGGGGTGCGCTGGAGCTGGGCCTGCAGCAGCGGCAGCGCGTCGGCGGGCTGACCGAGGGCCAGACGGGTCATGCCGAGCAGATAGCGCACGTCGGGGTTCTCGGGATCATCGGCGAGCACCCGCGCCAGATCGTCCGCGGCCCCCTCCAGCTGACCGAGCTCCCGGCGACACGCCCCGCGCACGACCCGGACCCGGCTGGCCTCCGGCACGGAGCGCAGTGAGGCATCCAGATCGGGCAGGACCTCGGCACACCGTCCCTGCCGCCTGGCGATCTCCCCGCGCAGGGCAGCGAGCCCGGGCTGGTCCCGACCGATCGCGGAGGCGCGCTCCAGCAGCGCACGCGCTTCGGGGAGACGTCCCGCACCCAGCTCGAGCTCCGCCGCCTGGGCGAGCAGGCCGACGTCGTCGGGAGCCGCGGCGAGCATGACGCCGAGGACCTCGAGGGCGCCATCGGGATCGCCCGAGAGCTGCAGGGCCCGGACGAGGAGCTGGCGGGCAGCCTGCACCCGGGGATGATCGGCAACGAACGTCCGCAACAGCGGGACCGCCTCCGTCGGCGGGCGGGTCCGGGCCAGCACGACGAGGGCGTCGACCCGCTCCTGGAGATCGGGATGATCCTTGGGATCGGGGAGCACCGCGTCGGCCTCGGGAGGCGCGCCAGACAGGTAGCCGAGCGCGGCGAGGGCCTGGGCGGTGGTCGGATCCGGGGCGGACGACGCGCGCTGCAGGGGCTCGGGCCGCTCCGCCCGCCAGGTCGACACCCGGGCCGCCCACCCGTCCGACCGCGAGGTGTGCCCGGCCAGGTCGGTCGCCTCGCCAGGATCGGAGCGCCAGGCGTACAGCTCCGGCCGCGGCGCGTCGATGTAGCGGTGGGCGTCGTCCTGCCAGACGTGGAGCGCGGCCAGGCCCAGGGCATTGCGCTGGTGGTAGCTCTCGCCGTACACGACGCGATCCCCAAGCGGCTCGGCCAGCAGGGAGCGACCGTCCACCCCGTCCAGCACCACCCCCGCGGCCTCGGCCAGGGTGGGCGCGACATCGGCCACCGAGACGGGCGTGCGCACCACCCCCGGGGCCACGCCCGTGCCGGCCACGACCAACGGTACGTGCATGGTCGAGCGGTAGACGAACTGGCCGTGGGTGGTCTCGCCGTGGTCGCCGCGCCCCTCGCCGTGGTCGCCCGCCGCGACGATGAGGTGCGCCCGCTCCCGGCTGCGCAGCGCCTGCACGACCCGGCCGACGTGGTGGTCGGCGAAGGCGATCTCGGCGGCATACGGATCGTCGAACCGCCGGGCGAACTCGGGGGGCGGAGTGAGCGGGTGGTGCGGGTCGTACACGTGCACCCAGAGGAACACGGGCTCCTCACGAGACTGAACGTCCAACCAGGCGATCGCGCGATCGGCGACCTGGTCCGCGGTTCGGGTGCCGCCCGCGTCGTGCACGCCCTCGATCCGGCTGACGTCGAAGCCGTCGTGATACCGGTCGAAGCCACGATCCAGGCCCAGCCCGCCGTCCAGCACCACCGCTGCGACGAAGGCCCCGGTGCTCCAGCCCCCATCCCTCAAGGGCTCGGCGATGGAGGCGAGGGTCTCCGGGAGCGGCTGGCCGTTGTCCCGGACCTGGTGGCGATCCGGGTACAGGCCCGACAGCATCGACGTGTGCGACGGCAGGGTCAGGGGAGCTGTCGCCATGGCCTCGTCAAACCGCAGCCCCTCTGCCGCGAGCCCATCCAGGGTGGGACTCGGCGAGGGGGTGGCCCCCCAGGCTCCGATCGCGTCGGCCCGGGTCGTGTCGAAGGTGACCAGCAGCAGATCCGGCTTCGGGGGGGGCTGGGGGGTGCATGCGAGGCCGATGGATCCGACCAGCGCGAGCCCACCTGCCAGCCAGGAGCACTTCACCGCAAGAGCCCGCGCCCGCCGAGCACGCCTTCGACGACGTCCGCGGCCTGGCGACCGGCATCCAGTCGCGCCTGCTCCCTCGCCGCCTCCGCCATGGCCTGCAAGCGCACCGGATCCGCGAGCAAGACCTCGACCCGGCTCACCGCGGCGTCCAGGTCCCAGCCCTGCTCCACGAGGACCTCGGCCGCACCGACCTTCTCCAGACCGCGGGCGTTGTGCTCCTGGTGGTTCTCGGTCACGTTGGGGCTGGGCACCAGCAGGGAGGCCAGCCCCACGGCGGTCAGCTCCGCCAGGGTGGTCGCGCCCGCCCGGCACACCGCGAGGTCGGCGATCCCGTAGGCGAGCCCCATGCGGTCTTCGTAGTCGACCAGGCGCACCCCATCGGGCACCTCCCCGTCGAACGCGGCCAGCACCTCATCGTGGTAGCGCCGGCCGGTGAGGTGCAGGACCTGGTAGGTCCGGTCGCTCCGGCTGGCGCAGGCGATGGCGAGCTCGTTGATCCGCGCCGCACCCAGCGATCCACCGACGAACATCACGATCGGTCTGGCCGGATCGAGGCCGTAGCGCGCCGCGGCCTCCGCCTCGTCGCCGACCAGGATCTTCTCGTTCACCGGCACTCCGACGACCTTGCGCGGGGCCTTGCCCGGCAGCCGCCCACCGGTCTCGGCGTAGGTGAGCAGGACCGAGTCCGCGACCCTGGCGCACAGCCGGTTGGCGAGGCCAGGGGCGACGTTGGCCTCGTGCACGACCCGGCCCTTGCCCAGCGTCCACGCGGCGAGCACGGGGGGTGCGGAGATGTAGCCACCGACACCGAGGACCAGATCCACCGAGTCCTCGCGCAGCTGGCGGCGCGCCGCGAGCACGGATCCGGCGAGCTCCAAGGCGAAGCGGACCTTTCCGAGGATCCCGCCGCGGGGGAAGGCAGGGGCCTGCAAGGCGCGGAAGGTGTAGCCGCGGGCGGGCGCCACGCGGCCCTCGAGCCGCGCCTCGTCTCCGTAGTACAGCACATCGTGACCGCGCTCCCGGAGCTCGTCACCCATCGCGAGCGCCGGGTAGACATGTCCACCCGTTCCGCCGCCCGCCAACGCGATCCTCGCCATGTCTGCCTCTCCTGGGGAGCCCGCAGCTAACCCCGGTACGGGGAGCGCGTCACGAGGAGTCGTAGACGGCGGTCTGGATCCGTGGCATCTTTGTCCCATCCCGGAGAGGCCCCGTCAGGACGAGGTATCGATTTTCGTCATCAAGACGTGAAGCGAGCGGCCCGACGTGACACTCTGAGAACACACGCGACGAGCTTTCCTGGAGGAACACATGCGCTTCACCCTTGTCGGCACCTCGACCGTCCTGGTTGCTGCGGCCTTTGCATCCGGCTGCGCCACCGTGGACAGCGACCTCGAGTACCGCGGCAGCCTGTCCAACATGCAGACCCACGGCGTCGTCCTGTTCGAGGACGGTGAGACCGGTCATGCCGCCATGATGGACACCACCTGCGTCATCGACCCCGACGGCGGCGTCGCCGAGGACGTCGACGTGAGCGATGGCGAGGAGTCCGTCCTCGACGGCACCGCCAGCTCGGACGACAGCCACGTCCTCACCCGGGTCAAGGGTGAGCTGCACACCATCACCACCCAGCTCGACACCAGCGGCTGGTCCATGGACGTCCCGCAGACCGCCCAGGTGGACGTGGGTGACCTCGACGTCATCGACGCTCGCTTCACCGCGGACAAGGGCATGGTCGTCCTGGGCTCCTGCGAGCTCAAGTGGCTGGACAGCAACAACCTGGTCACCCAGGCCATCCAGTTCGACGACGTCGGCTGCACCGGCATGGACCCGACCTTCGACGTCGACCGCGCCTCCGGCACCGCCTTCGTCACCATCGACGGCGCCATCCAGGCGATCACCCCCGACGGCGCCACCCTGCTCGCCCAGGGTGACCTGTTCGAGTTCAGCCCCGACCAGGGCGGACTCATCGTCGGGAGCGCAGGCGCCAGCGTGGTCAGCTTCGTGGGCGTGGACGGCACCACCCTGTGGACCACCGACCTCGGCCTGAACGTCGTCGACGTCGCCGACCTCGGCGCGCGCGGCCACATGGCCGTCATGGTCGAGGCTGGCGAGTCTGCCGGCCGCATGATCGAGCTCGACGCCACCACCGGCGAGATCACCCGCCAGTTCGACCTGCCCTCCCCGGCGGACATGGTCATCTCGGCGAACGGTCGCACCATCGCGATGGTCCTGCCCAACGCGGTCCACTACTACAACCTGCGCGACGCCAGCCTGTAGGCATCGGCAAGACGCAGCTTCGTCGCACAATCTCGCCCGGCCAGTCAGGCCGCGGACGAGGCATCGACTCCCGAGGCGCCCTCCAGGGCCTCGGGAGTTCGTGCATTCGGGTGCGATTTGTTGAAGGATGTCCGGGTCCCGCACACGAACGGGAGGCATGGATCGAGAGGCTCCGGAATGGAAGACGAAAAAGAGCTCGTCGAAGCGCTTCAGCGGGGGGATGCCCGGGCGCTGGACACGTTCTACCGAACGTACGCGCGCACGGTGCTCGCCTGGGCGATCCGCCTCGGCGGACCGCGCCTCGACGCCGAAGACATCGCGCAGGACGTGTTCGCGGTGGCCTTCCGCCGGATCGGGAGCTTCCGCGGTGACTCTCGACTCTCCACCTGGCTGTTCTCGATCACCCGCAACGTGATCTACAACGCCCGCCGTCGGGCCGCGATCCGCCGCATGGTCGCACTCGACGCGGTGCCCGAGCCCGCCGCCGGCCAGCCCCTCGCCGACGCTCACCTCGAGCGCCACCAGCGCCGGGAGCAGGTCCAGGCCGCGCTCGAGCAGCTGAAGAGCAACCAGCGCGAGGTGCTGGTGCTCATGGACCTCGAGGGTCGGACCGCCCCCGAGGTCGGCGAGATGATCGGCATCCCGCCCGGCACGGTCTACAGCCGGCTGCACTACGCCCGCAAGGCCTTCGCGGCCGTGCTCGACCGCATGGAGGCCGAGGAGAACAAGGCCCTGGCCGGCGCCAGCTCCGTCGCCATGGGCGGCGCGGGCAGCGTTCGGGGTGGTGGACGTTGAGCAAGGACCGCCAGGATCCGGGTCCCGACGCGCGCCTGCAGGCGCTGGCGGAGTGGACCGAGCCTACCGAGGCGGAGGTCGACCGCGTGCTCGCACGTCGGGTCACCCGCTCGGACATGGCACGGCTCGACGCCATGGGCCTCGATGCTGCGGATGGCACGCGCTTGGACGCCGCCGCCGAGCGGATCCGTCCGAAGGTCTTCGCCGCGGCGCCCCCGGCCCGCGACCCCCGCTCCCGCGCCTGGGCCAACCTGACCGAGCCCACCGCCCGCGAGCTCGCTCGCGTCGTGTCCTACGCTCCCGACGACTCGGTCGCCGAGGCCACCCTCCCGACGCAGGAGGAGGTGCGCCGCCTCGTCGAGGGCCCCGTGCCCGCGCACTGGACCGAGCTCACGTCCCCGACCGACCACGAGGTCGCCGCCCTGTGCGCCCGCCGGGGAGAGCTGCAGGGCCGCATCGCCCGCCAGCGCCGCCGGGAGCTGCTCGGTCGCCTGATCGGCGGCAGCGCGGCAGGCCTCGCCGCCATCGGCGCCGCCGCCGTCGCCCTCGTGCTCGTCGGCCTGCCTGGTCCCGCGGACACCTACGGCACGCCCGACCTCCCTGTCGGCGTGACGTCGACCGTGCCCTCGGCCGACATCGTCGACCTCGGGCCCAGCATCGACATGACCGTGCACACGGTGCCCGACTTCGCCGAGACGGTCGTGCAGATCGCCCAGGCAGACGCCCAGGCCACCGTGGTGGACGTGCTCTCCGGCGGTACCCGCTTCGACGTGGACCCGCGCGGCGTCCACCGGCACCTCACCGTGCGCGCCCGCGACGTCGAGGTCGTGGTCAAGGGCACGGTCTTCACGGTCGACACCCTGGCCGACGCGGTCGTCGTGGGCGTGGAGCGGGGCAGGGTGCAGGTCACCTCGCCAAAGGGAACGATCTTCCTGACGAAGGGCATGCTCTGGCGCTCGGACTCGGGCATGGTCGCCACCGGCGCGCCCGAGCCCAACGCCATGACCACCAGCACCTCGAGCGACGTCGAGGACGGGGTGACCGACAGCGTCATCGCCACGGATCAGGACCTGGACGCACAGCTCGAGGAGGCCATGGCCGAGGCGGCCGAGGCGGCCCGCGCCGAGGACGAGCCCGTCGTCGCGGAAGACCCGGTCGTCGCTCCGGAAGAGGCGATCGCCGCGGAGCCGGAGGGCACCGACGCTGCCGCAGCCGACGACCCCGCCGAGGGTGCGGCCAACGAACCCGACCTCGAGACCACCGCCGCCGCGGAGTCCGAGGAGGGCGAAGCTGCAGCGGAGGGCGAGGGTCAGCTCGACGCGGCACCCGGGCAGGCCGAGACCGAGGGCAGCGCCGACGGCGAGCCCGATGCGGTCTGGCCACCGAAATCTTGGGGCGGGGACACGGCTGACGCGGCAGCCCAGACGTCGAACAGCACGCAGGGGGGGGGCGTGCGCTTCGACGGCGAGGTCGCGAGCGCGGAGGAACGGGCCGACCGCTACGTCGACGATCTCTCCCGGCTGCACAGGCTCGACCAGCGCAACAGCGAGCGCGCCTCGCCCATGTCGCTGCTGCGGGCCACCGATCGCTTCATCCAGGACGCCGACGCGCGGCTGCACCGCCCCGCTCACGACCTGCGCATCGACATCGCCCGCCGGGTGTCCAACCCGACTGTCTTCGACGAGGTCGTGATCGACGTGCTCGATCGCTACCCCGAGCACCCGCGCGCCCAGCTGCTCCATCTGGAGCGCGGCGTGCGCTGGTACACGGTCGACCGGGCGGATCTGGCGATGCAGGCCTACCGCAGCGCGGCGAACAGCGACGGCCCGGCCACGGTCGAGGCGCTGCTGGCTCTCGCCACCTGTGCGCTCGAAGAGGACGAGGAGCCCATCGCACTCGATGCCCTCGAGGAGGCCCACGCCAAGGCCACCTCGGACGCGGAGCGCCAGGACATCGAGCTGCGCATGCAGCGCGCCGACCTCCGCCACCCGCAGGAGTAGGGCTCCGACCGGCGCGTCAGAACCTCGTCGGCTGGCCAACTCGGCCGGGCGGGGCGACGACCGATCGTGACGCCGACCTCACCCGGCGGACTCGACCTCGCCGGCGGGCGAATCGTCGGCGGGGCGCATCACTGAGTGGCGGCTCAGTCTCCGATCCAGGGAGTTGCCTGACGGTCTGTTAGACGATAGACCGCCCCCTCTCCAGCGAGGTCGTCCCTGTCGGCCTTGTCGCCCACTCGACTCCCCCCGCGAGCCCGCGCATGACCCTCCCCTCCCGCCTCAAGGTGCTCACCCAGCGTGAAGCGCGGATCCTGACGGCCGTCGCCGAGACCATGTTCCCGCCGGACGAGGGCGTGCACGTGACTCCGGAGGAGGCGCGGGTGGTCGAGTACCTCGATGAGCTGCTCGCCGAGGTCGAGCCCCAGGAGCGGGTGCTCATGCGCTGCATGATCGCGCTGTTCGAGGTGCAGTCGCTGGTCACGAACCCCACCCGGCCCACCACGTTCTCCCGCGCGTCCGCCAAGGTCCGCGCGAAGACGCTGCGCGGCTGGGATCAGTCCAACCTCTACCCCCGCCGCCTCGCGTTCCAGGCGCTCCGCTCGCTCATGATGTGGGCCTACGTCGACAACCCCGTCGTCGAGAAGGCCGTCGGCATCGAGCGCGGCACCGCCGTCATGGACCGCCTGCGCAAGCAGGGCTGGACCCTCACCCGCGAGGACATGCTGGCCGCGCGCACCCGCGTGAACAGCGTCCGGGCCTGACGCCCACCCTACCCGCCGGAAGACGGGCTGACCGCCCTCGCATCCCCCCTCTGCAGAGGAACGCCCATGCGCGTCGACAAGCTCGAAGATCCCTGGTCCCAGGAGCAGCTCATCACCGGAGCGCGCCTGTCGACCTGGCTGGACATCCTGGCCGAGAACAACTGGGACATCTCGCCGGACTACCTGCACCGCATCGCGTTCATCACCGGCCTGTCCCTGCCGATGTCCGCCCTCGCCCGCATCGAGGAGGCCCGCTTCGGCCGCCAGATCGCCGAGATGGACATCCAGCCGACCCCGCTGTTCGTGCTGGGTCACTGGCGCAGCGGCACGACCCACATGCACAACCTGCTCGGTCGTGACCCGAACCACTGCTACACGAACATCTACCAGTGCGTCTTCCCCGACCATTTCCTCACCACCGGACGCATCGGCCCCAAGCTGCTCGCGAACTCGCTGGGTGAGACCCGCAGCTACGACAACGTCGCTCACGGCTGGGACGCCGCCGCCGAGGACGAGATCGCGCTGATGAAGCTGACCAACGGTCTGTCCTTCTACACCGCCCTGATGTTCCCGGATCAAGCTCCCAAGTTCGAGAAGTACATCGACTTCCTCGAAGCCCGTCCCGAGGAGCGCCGCCGGTGGAAGAAGGCGCTCGAGTACTTCGTCAAGAAGGTCATGATCGCCGAGGGCGGCAAGCGCGTGGTCGTGAAGTCCTGCGCCCACTCCGCCCGCATCCGCCTCATCCTGGACATGTTCCCGGACGCGAAGTTCATCCACATCCACCGCCACCCGGCCCGGACGTTCCGCTCCATGGTCCACATGCGCAGCAAGGTGGACTGGGAGAACTTCATGAAGCGGCCGGACCAGAGCTTCATCGACCAGCGCAAGGAGCACACCGCCACCATCGGCAACCGGCTCTACACGCGCCTCATCGAGGACCGGGCCCTCATCCCCGAGGAGAACCTGGTCGAGATCGCCTACAACGACCTGGTCGGCAACGAGCTCGAGGTGCTGCGCGGCATCTACAGCAAGCTCCGCCTGCCCGACTGGGAGCAGTACGAGCGCGCCATCACCCCCTACCTGGACAGCATCGCCGGCTACAAGGTCAACAAGCTCACCATCGAGCCCGAGCTCGAGGACTTCGTCTACGACCGCTGGCGCATCGTCTACGACACCTACGGCTATGCCAAGGAGTACCGCTCATGAGCTCCATCAAGGAAATGATCGAGCAGCACCTCGCCAGCTCCGAACATCTCTCCAAGAAGCACGTCCATCCTCGCATGCAGAAGATGATGGACATGGCAGGCATGAATGTCGCCTTCCAACGTGCCGAAGGGCAGTACTTCTACGACGCGGAGGGCAACCGCTGGCTGGACCTGCTCTCCGGCGGCGGCGTGTACTTCATCGGGCGGCACCACCCGGTGGTGCGCAGCGCGGTCAAGGCCGTCAACGACATGGACATCCCCAACCTGTCCGTGATCAACGCCTCGGCGCTCGGCGGCCTGCTGGCCGGTGAGATCCTCGATCTCCTCGGACCTGGCTTCACCAAGCTGCAGTTCGCCAACTCGGGCTCCGAGTCCAACGAAGTCGCCCTGCGCTTCGCCCGCTACTGCACCCGCCGTCGCCGCTTCCTCTACCTGAAGGGCGCGTTCCACGGCCGGACCTACGGCGCCATCTCGATGTGCGGTTTCGACGAGATGAAGGAGGGCATGGACCCGCGCATGCCCACCTGCACGCCCATCAACCCGAACGACCTCGACGAGCTCCGCTACGAGCTGTCCAAGGGCGACGTCGCCGCCTTCTTCTACGAGGCGGTCCAGGGCATGACCCTGACCACGCTCGAGGTCGACTACCTCCGCGAGGCCCGCAAGCTGTGCACCGAGTACGGCACCCTGCTGGTCGCCGACGAGGTCCAGACCGGCTTCGCCCGCATGGGCAACCACTGGTTCGCCTTCCAGGAAGCCGGCATCATCCCCGACATGGTCTGTCTGTCCAAGACCCTGTCCGGCGGTGCGGCGCCCATCGCGTGTACGGCACTCGGTGACCACGTCTACGACACGGTCTTCAAGAAGTTCAAGTCCGGCCCCATCTACTTCTCGACGTTCGCCGAGAACAACATCAGCATGGCCGCCGGCCTCGCCACCCTGAAGGTCCTCAAGGACGTCGACGCGCCCAAGCGGGCCGCCGAGATCTCCAAGAAGTTCCGGGACGGGCTGTACAAGCTCCAGCAGAAGCACGATGTCATCGAGCGCATTGCCGGCAAGGGCATGATGATCGGCATCTACTTCAAGCAGAGCGAGACCCGCCCGCTGCTGCGCGCCCAGCAGGCCATCCTGGGGGCGGTCGACAAGGGCACCTTCGGGGCCGCGGTCAACGTCGACCTGTACCGCAAGCACCACATCATCGTGCAGATCCCCGGTCCGGGCCTGAACGCCATCAAGATCCTGCCGCCGGTCATCCTCGCGGACGAGGACATCCAGTACTTCCTCGATGCCCTGGACGAGGTGCTCACGAGCATGGAGAAGGCCGCCGGTGGCCCCGCCGTCGCGCTCGGCCGCACGGTGCTCAAGGACGCCGCCAAGTCCTTCACCAGCGCGGTGGGTCTGGGAGGCGGCTCGGGAAAAGCCCCGGCCGCCGGGAACTAGCCGACGCCGCTTCGAGCCGGCCGGCCGGGACGCCTCGCGCCACCAAGGGTGCGAGCCGTCCCCCCGGTCGCCTGCTCGAGTTCAGCGACTACGACGGGGACATCACAGACTCCTGTGACTTCCTCGTCATCGGTTCCGGTCCTGGCGGCGCCATCGCCGCCGAGCGCCTCTCGCGCTCGGGAAAGAAGGTCATCGTGGTCGAAGCCGGCCCGGTGGCGCGCATCCGAGACTTCCGCAAGGACGCCGGGTACACGCTGTCGCGCTACTTCTGGCACGGCGGCATGCGCACGACCATGGGCAACCTCATGATGCCCACCATGCAGGCCCGCAACCTGGGCGGCGGCTCGGTGTGGAACTCGGCGATCTGCCTGCGGATCCCGGAGTTCACCCTGGAGCGGTGGGAGCGCGAGCACGGCCTGTACGGCTTCACGAACGGCGGCCTCGATCGCCACTTCCAGGCCGTCGAGGACTTCATGGGCGTCAAGCCGGTGGACGACGACGTGCAGGGCCCGCGCAACGAGCTGTTCCGCCTCGCCGCGGAGGAGCTCGGGTGGAACGCCGAGCCCATCGCCCGCAACGAGGCCGGCTGCCGTGGCTCCGGCGAGTGCTTCACCGGCTGCCCCCACGGCGCCAAGCTCTCGATGGACCGCCGGGGCCTGCCCGAGGTGCTCGCGCGCGGCAACGACATCTACACGTCGGTGCAGTGCGAAGAGCTCCTCATGAGCGGCAAGAAGGTCCGCGGCATGGAGGGCTGGGTCGTCGATCCCCGCACCGGCGAGCGCAGCCACCGGGTCCGCATCGAGGCCCGCTGCACCATCCTCGCCGCGGGCACCATCCACACGCCGAACATCCTGCAGAAGTCCGGCGTCCGTGAGCCAGGGATCGGGAACAACCTCCGTTTCCACCCGGGCACCATGGTGATGGGCCTGTTCAAGGACGACGTGCTCCCGTGGGCCGGCGCGACCCAGGGCTACCACGTCATGGACTTCATCCAGGACGGCATCAAGCTCGAGAGCCTGTGGGCGACGCCTTCGCTCATGGCCTTCCGCTTCCCGGGCTTCGGCAGCCACCTCCAGGAGCTCCTGGGCGACTACACCCACATGGCCAGCTGGGACGCCTGGATCTCCGGCGAGGACAGCGTGGGCAGCGTCAAGGCGAGCCCCCTGGGCCGTCCGGGCGTGCGCTACCAGATCCACGACAAGGACGTGGCGCGCGTGGCCGAGGCCATGGCCAAGCTGTCCGAGATGTTCTTCGCCGCGGGTGCGGAGAGCGTCATGCTCGGCATGCACGACATGCCCGCCGTCACGAGCGACCGCGGGATCATCGACCAGCTGCGCAGCCGCAAGTTCACGGTCGACCAGTTCCCCCTGGCCAGCAACCACGCCTTCGGCGCGACCCCGATGGGTGCCGATCCGACGCGACACGGCGTCGATCCCTACGGCGCCGTCTACGGCGTGGACCACTGCTACGTCACAGACACCGGCCTGCTGCCGAACACGCCCAGCGCCAACCCGATGATGCCCGCCATGGGCCTGTCGCACTACATCGCGGAGAACGTGCTGGCCCGGTACACCTGAGGGTTCGGCAGGGCGAGCGTGCACGATCGTGCAGATGGAGCCGGCGGTCCTGGGGATCGCCGGCTCTTCGTGTGACGGGGGAGGTCGAAATGGACCACAATGCAGGTTCGAGGCATTCTTTACCACGGATCACGGAGCGCGCAGAGGGGGCACTGAGACGTCTCGGAGAGCCGCGGATCCGCCAGTTTCTCGATGGGGTCGGCCGGCCGCAGGGAGTCTCAAGTGCACGATCGTGCAGATGGAGCCGGCGATCCGGGGACAGCCAGCTCATCGGGGGGCTTGGATGCACGATCGTGCACTTCGAAGCCCTTGACGCACCAGGATCAACAGACCATGATGCCGATATGAATGATCGTGCATCACCACTCGGCCAGGCCGTCCGCGAGCGCCGCGAGCACCTGGGCCTGACCCAGGTCGAGCTCGCCGAGCTGGCGTCGGTCTCCACGCGGTTCGTGCACACGCTGGAGAGCGGCAAGCCCACGGTCCGCCTGGACAAGGTGCTCGACGTCCTTGCCGTGCTCGGGCTGGAGCTCCAGGTGGCTCGGGGACGCGGGAGCATCACCGCCGGGGCGTCGCGGTGAGCCTGCAGGACCTCAAGCAGGTCGATGTCGCGGTGGTGCTCAAGGGCGGCCGGCGCGCGGGCACGCTCCGACGGGAGGGCGGAGGGACCACGTTTCGCTACGACGAGGACCACGACGGTCCGGACGTGGCGCTCACCCTGCCCCGCGGCGACGGACCGTTCCATGCGGCGGCGGGTGCGGTGCCTCCCTTCTTCGCCGGCCTGCTCCCCGAGGGTCGCCGCCTGTCTGTCTTGCGGCGGGCGGTGAAGACGTCGGCGGACGACGAGCTCAGCCTGCTTCTGGCGATCGGCAGTGACGCCATCGGCGACGTGCGGGTGGTGCCCGGTACCGGCAGTGCGCCCCGCCCTGCCGGCGTCGCTCCCGCGGACCTCACGCGCGAGACCTTCAAGGACCTATACACACGGGTGCTCTCGGACGAGCCGGACGATCTCGTCGGGCTTCCCGGCATCCAGGACAAGCTCTCCGGCGGCATGATCGCACTCCCGATGGCCTGGGGCGTGCGTCCCGCCATCCTGAAGCTCACCCCCCCGGAGTTCCCTGGCGTCGTCGAAAACGAGGCGTTCTTCCTCGGTCTGGCGCGACTCGCCGGAGTGCGTGTGCCCGATCACGAGGTCGTGCACGACGCTTCCGGAGCCGCAGGCCTACTGGTCGCTCGCTTCGACCGGGTGGTCAGCGACGGCGAGATCACCTCCCTCGCCCAGGAGGACGGGTGTCAAGTGCTCGGCCTGTACCCGGCGGACAAGTACCGGCCCTCCACCGAAGACGTGCTCGAAGCGCTGACTGAACCCTGCGGGGCCCCCGTGGTCGCGGCCCGGGACCTGCTCCGTCAGGTCGCCTTCTCCTACGCGATCTGCAACGGCGATCTGCACGCGAAGAACCTGTCCATCGGCATGGGTCCCGACGGCGAGTGGTGGCCCACCCCGGCCTACGACGTGCTCTCGACCCACCCCTACGGCGACACCTCCATGGCGCTCTCGATCGACGGCAAGCTCCGCGAGGACATCACCCGCGCCAACCTGATCGCCCTCGGCACCCGGGTGGGCCTGCCCGCTCGGGCCACCGAGCGCGTCCTGGACGAGGTCGTCTCGGCGATCCGCCCCCGTCTCGACGATCTCGACCCGCTGCCGTTCCACCCCCACCGCATCCACAAGCTCCGGCGCGCCATCGCGTGGAGGCTGGACGCCCTGTCGGCCCGCTAGCCCCTACTGATCCATCCGCTCCACCAGGCCGTTCTCCGTCGGATAGTCCCGGTACAACGGCTGGGATCGGTCCACGGTGCCCCGCGGCACCAGCTGGACTCGGAGGCTGCGGCGGATGGTGGCGGCCTGGCCGGCGGTGAAGCCGTCATGGCGGGCGCCGGACTGGAAGTACATCAGGTTGCCCGTGTCGTTGGGGTCCATGCCCTCCTCGTGCTCGGTGTGCTCGAGGCCCAGGTGGTGGCCCAGCTCGTGGGCCAGGGTGGAGGCGTTGGCCCCCTCGCGGACGATGACACCGGGGTGGGCGGTGTCGTAGACGTCGGAGTCGAAGTCGATCCCCTCCCCCGCCCCGCCAAACTGCCCGACGAAGACCACGTGGCTGACGGTGGCGTCGCCGTTCAGTCGCCAGGCCTCGGCCAGCAGGGCCTCGGGCTCCTGGCCGGGTGGCGTACGGACCTCGGCAGCCTCGTGGGGATCGTCGCGGTTCGGGGCCAGGGTGTAGTCCATCTCCGAGTCCTCGCCTTCGCGGCCGAGGATCTGCGCGCTGACCTCGTCGGACAGGCGCTCGCGGACGACGACCGAGACCTGCATGCCCTGCCGCGAAAAGACCCGCTCGGCGAAGGCGATCTGGCGGTCCACGATGGACGGGGACACGCCCTTCGTCACCAGGATCGCGATGGGCACGATGGCGTCGGTGCGGTCCAGCAGGTCGTCGACGTGGTCGTCCGCGAGCACCCCCTCATCCACCACCGCGTCCAGCAGGCCCTGGGCGCGGAGCCGGTCGAGCACCCGGGCGATCCCGTCGTCGTCGAGGCTGTCGACGCCGAGCTGGGCGGAGGTGAGCTCGTCGGGGGGCACGTCCTCGCCGCGGGCGGAGCGGGCCAGCACGTCGGCGATGTCGTCTGCGGCCATCGCACCGAGGGCTCCGTCGACCGCATCCAGCATGGGGGTCTGATCGCCCTGGACCGGTGCCGCCGGGCCGGACTGAAGCGCGGGGGCCTGGGCGCTCTGGGCGCTCGCCTGGCTCTGGTCCTGGGCGCGCGCGGAGGAGGCGGCGCGGCGCTGTCGCATGTGGAACTCCCGTTACCGGCATCGTAGCGGGATCATGCGCCACACTCCATTCACACGATCATGTGTACGGTCCGCCGCCCCACCGCGTCGCCGACTCCGTCCCCTCCGCGACTTGCCCCCCGCGACTGGACGCGTGAAGAAACCAGCCGGCCACGCCGGATGTTGGGGGGAAGACATGCTGTGGGTACTGCTGTGCACCTGGCTCGCCGGGGCGGCCGAGTTCGAGTTCGGCGACCGAGGGGGCACCATCGACCTGCCGGTCGGCTGGAGCCGCGGCACCTTCTCGGAGTCGTACGGTCGGGACCAGTTCGCCTACGGTCAGCTCCACTTCATGGTCATCCAGGAAGTGCAGGGCGTGTTCCTGGGCCAGCGCGACCTCGAGCGGCACATGCGGATCTCCACCCAGCACATGAAGGACATCCCCAATGCGGAGCGGATCGAGGTCTTCGAGTACGAGGTCGTGGGCGATGGGCTCGGGCACCTGGGCGAGCGCTGGAGCCTGAACCGCAGCGGCCTGCGCCTGGCGTTCGACTTCCACGTATACGGGAGGGGCGACGCGGCGATCCTGCTGTTCACGTGGACGACGATCGACAAGGCCGACGATCTGGACCGCTTCGCCCTGGACCTCGGCGACCGCATCCAGCTGCCCCCCGCGCCCGAGGGCACGGCCGAGTGGGGCGTGGAGCAGCACGAGGAGGGGCGGTACCTCCTCTCCATGCCGCGGCCCCCGGTGCTCACCCGCGTCCGCGACGAGCGTGCCGGGGCGGCCGATGTCGCGCTGCTGCCCACAGACGACACCCTGCTCGTCTACGGCTTCATCGATGAGTACCGCTCCGACGACGTCGACTCCGCGGTGCAGGGTGTGCTCGACGTCTCGGAGGACCAGTTCAGCGCCGATCCCACCATCACGCGGAAGAAGATCAAGGTGGACGGTCGCAAGGGTGTGGTCGCCGAGATCAACGGGTCGAGCCCGGGGGGCCAGCCCCGCTCCGCCTGGCTGACGATCGTGCCTCTGGGGGAGCGGCGCTTCCTGGATCTTCGGGTGTTCAGCGACACCCCGCCAGATGGCCGGGAGGACCTTTGGAAGCGGATCATCGAGGAGACCACCGTGGTCGTGGCGGAGCCGCTGGACGCCGTGCCCGAGGTCGAGCAGCCCCAGGGCGGGGGCTTCGGCGATCCGACCGATGCCCAGCTGCGCCTGCTGCAGAAGGCTGACCGGATCGGCCGGTTCAAGACCGGAAACGCGCTGCTCACGCCGGACGCCTACGCGGTCGCCACCGACGACGCGATCCTGTGGAGCGATCTGGACAGCGGCGAGACCCGCGAGCTCGACCACACCCTCGGCCGGGGGGTCGACGTGCAGGCACTGCTCGACGACGCCGTCCTGGTCCGGGACGCCTCGGCGGACCTGCACCGAGTGGGACCGCACGGGACCGACGCGCTCGGTGTCTCCGCCAACGCCGCCGTCGACCTCGGGGCCGAGCGCCTGCTGCTGGCCCGCAACGACCGGAACGACATCAAGCTCGGCCTGTCGATGTCACCGCCCGACGAAGGCGCCACGGTGGTCGTGCGGAACGGGGACGAGGAGCGCGAGATCGCCAGGCTGTCTGGGTGGAGCGTCGTCGACCTCGGAGTCAACGGCCAGGGGACCCACGCCCTGCTGGGAGTGCGCGCCGTGCACACGTACACCCACGCCCTGGTGGTGGTGGACCTCGCCAGCGGCGCCCTGTCCGAGCCAGTGCCATGCTTGGGCGTGGGCAGCATCGCGCCGGACGCGGACGGCTGGCTGGTGTCGGCGACCCGAGCAGACGGCCTCGACGGCGTGTTCGTCGTTGGCGCGGACGGCCAGCTCGACGCACCCATCCTGACCGGTGGGCACCTCGATGCGGTCCGCGACGACAAGGGCCACCTCGTCCTGGCCACCCGGATCGACATCGAGCCCGGCGGGACCTGGAGCGATGCTCCGATCTACCGGATCCCGGCCCGCAAGCTGGAGAAGTTCGGACCGGGCTACGCGCCGCTGAGCGCCGCCGGCCTGGAGGCGCTCGCCAGCCAGGTGTTCGCCGAGGACGCCGAGTCGGACCTGTTCACCGACGCGACCACCGTCCGCGCCGCCGCCGCACGGGTGCGGGCAGCATGGCCCGAGGCGCTGGGCCCCACCCCCGACTCGCCGGAAGCGGTGGACCTCCTCATCGACGCGCTGCACTCGCAGGAGTCGGTCAGCGACTCCGTGATGTGGCTTGTCGAGGTCCTGGCTGCGGACGTGCTGCTCGAGGAGGGCGGGGAGTGGGTGGCCGGCAACGATGGCGAGCTGCGTGCCGGACGCTGGTTCTTCGCCCACCACGACTACGCCATGGGCGTGCACCTCCGGGAGCGGCTGCGTAGCGCCCTGCAGGACTCCGAGGGCTACTACGAGCCCGTCCAGGGCGCCGTCACCTCCGCCCGCGGACGCACGCTGGTCCTCGGCCTCGACCGCACCGCCATCCGCGACCGGGTCGCTGCCCTCGACCGCGGTCCCCTGCCCGACGCCGCCACCGCCGACGCGGCTGTCGTGCTCGGCGCGCTGCAGGCCGCCCCCGACAACGACTTCATCCGCGACCAGGTGCTGGGCCGCCTGCTCATCGCCGAGCGCTGGGATCTCATCCCCCAGGTCGCGCGTGATCGCGACGGGGACGACGACGACGAGCTGCACCGGGTGGCGCTCACCCTCGCGCGCACCCACGACCTGCCCGCAGACGAACGGGTCGAGGCCTACCGCGCCGCCATCGTCGCCCACCCGTCGACCCAGCCCCTCTACCTGCTCCTCGCCCAGGCCTACCAGGACCGCGGCAGCCCCCGCGACGACGAGCGCGCCCGGGCCACCTACCAGCACATCATCGACACCTTCCGCTGGGGCACTGGCGTCAACGCGGCGCGCAAGGCGCTCGAGGAGCTCGGCGAGGCGCAGTAGGCCGCCCTTCCCAGGGGCGCGGCCCGGTGCATGACGCCGACCACGCGCCCGCTGGGCACGGTGTCGGTGCGCACCCGAGCGCACGTCCTACGGCCGCAGGAAGAACTGCCCGCCGGGCCGGAACTGGTACGTCGCGGCACCGCCGCAGACGCTGTTCGTCGCTTCGACGCGGAGCGTGTACTCGTCGTTGTTCGTTCCGGTGCCGGCGACGGCCGAGAACGAGTGCGTGCCGGTGATCGTCAGGTTCTTTCCGCTGTTGCCACCGACGAAGCTGGCGGAGCCCACCTTGGTGCCGTTGATCTTCACGTCGAAGGTCAGGGTGCCCACGCTGCAGACCGTCGTGGTCCCGTCGTCGATGATGAACGCGTACGACAGCCCGGTGACCTCGGTGACGCCGGTCCCGGTGTAGGAGTCCTCGATGTAGGAGCCCGTCCGGAACATCGATGTGCCCGCACCGACGGTGGAGCTGCTGAACGTGTTGTTCGCGACGGTGTCGCTCTCCGGGAAGTCGACCTTGGCGAACGCATCGCCAGCATCGGCTCCGTCGGCACCATCAGCTCCGTCGGCTCCGTCGGCTCCGTCACAGACGTAGTCGGTTGCGTCGATCTCCGGGTCGGAGAGGGCGCCATCGCCGTCATCGTCGATGCCGGAGTGCACAGCCAGGCCGCCGTCGGTGCAGTTGGAGCCCGAGGGCTCGTCTTCCACGCGGATGAGGGCCGACAGGGCGTCCGCGCCATCCTCGCCGTCCGCACCGTTGAGGCCATCGCAGACGTAGTCCGTGCTGACCACCTCATCCTCGTCCAGGATGCCGTCCCCGTCGGAGTCAGGGCCCACCGAGATCGAGATCCCGCCGTTTGCGCAGTTCTCTCCCGGGTCCTCGTCCACGACGTCCACCAGGTAGGTGGTGCCGTCGGCACCGTTCGTGCCGTCGCTGCCGTCACAGACGTAGGTCGTGGTGACCACCTCGCTGTCGCCCAGCTGGCCGTCGCCGTCGGAGTCGGGGCCCACCTTCACCGCCTGTCCGCCGTCCGGGCAGTTGGCGCCCGCGGGCTCGGCGGTGGTGGAGACCAGCCAGGCGTCGCCGTCCGCGCCGTCCCCGAAGGAGGCCGAGGTCCCGTCGGGGCAGCTCATCGTGAAGGTCCCATCGTTGTTATCGGCGATGGTGCAGGGATCGGGCGCACAGCCCACGGTGAAGAGCAGGCCGACGAGGCCAGTGGCACCAAGCACAGAGATCGTGTTCCGCATCAGATCCTCCTTGGGAAAGCTCGACCATGCTACCCGCTGGTTTCGCGCATTGCTCGCCACTGAAACGGTGCGCAACGCCGAACTGCGGCACCGGGCCTGCCAGGCGGCCCCCATCCCCTCGCCGGAGGCCCCCCTCCGACCCTGTGCTGTAATTCCCGACATGCTCTCCATCCTCACCGGACTGGTCGCCGGATCGCTCCACGTCGTCACCGGTCCCGACCACCTCGCCGCCCTGGCCCCGCTCGCCCTGCGCGACCGGGCCCGCGCCCTGCGCACGGGCGCCAGCTGGGGCCTTGGCCACGGCCTCGGCGTCGTCGTGGTGGGGCTCATCGCACTGGCTGCCCAGCAGCTGATCGACGCGCACTGGGTGAGTGCGTGGTCCGAGTTCCTGGTCGGCTTCCTGCTCCTCGGAGTGGGCGGCTGGGCCCTTTGGTCGGCCTCGCGCCTGACCGCTCCCGGGGCGGTCACCGTGCACGCACACCCTCACCTGCACACCCACGAACATCAGGAACAACCCCGACAACACCAACACGAGCACCTGCACGTGCACGTCGGTCCGACCGAGCACGACCGCGCCGCCCACCGAGGTCACATGCACGCGGCGCTGGGGGTCGGGATGCTGCACGGCGCCGCCGGCACCGGCCACCTGCTCGGCGTGGTGCCCGCCCTTGCCCTGGAGACCACCGCAGCAGTCCTGCTCTACCTGGGCTGCTACCTGGTCGGTGCCGTCGTCAGCATGGCCCTGTTCGGCGCGGCCCTCGGTGCCCTCGCCGAGCGCGGCGGTGCCCGGGTCGTGCAGTCGCTGATGGTCGCCAGCGGGGTCGTCGCCATCGCCGTCGGCGCGTGGTGGCTCACCGCCGGCCCTCCGATCTGACCATGGGGCGCGTCAAGATCACCTACGGAGCTCGGTTCGGCCAGCGCGAGCTCGCCACCACGACCGTCATCGGGCGGCACTGGTCCTGCGACATCATCCTCCACCACGAGGACGTGCCCCTGCGCTGGGTCGAGGTCCGGTGGATGCGCGGGAAGTGGGGCTGGAGAGCGCTCTCTCGCGAGGGAGACACCATCGGCCCGAGCGCGTGGCTCCGACCGGGCTGGCGTGCGCTGAGCACGACCGCGCGAGAGAACTCCCTGCGCCTGCGGGAGATCGCGACCATCGAGCTCACCGACGCGTCCGGACCCCAGCCCTACGCGGTCGACCTGCAGAGCGGCCGCATCGTGGTGCGTCAGCCGCTCCACGAGCTCCTCGCCGGCGCCGGGATCCAGAGCTGGCGTTCCGCCAGTGGATCCGCCGTCGCCGACGGATCGGTGCTGGTCGTCGAGGGCAAGCCCTGGCGCCTGCACCTGCCCGCGCGGGCTGCGGTCACCGACGAGGAGGTCCCCTCCCTGGTCCACACCGACACCCTGCTCAAGCTCGACGTCGGGGAGCTGGAGGGTGCCATCGAGCTCGGCGGGATGCGGATCGACCTGTCCCGCGAGATGACCCGGATCCTCATCCCTTATGCAGAAGCCCTCACCAACGAGTACCAGTTCGAGGACGCCTGGCTGACCCGCGACGAGGCCCACGCCCGCTGGCTGGAGCTGGGGGGCAACCCCGAGTCACCGCCCCAGAGGCTGGGTTGGATGCGCGGAAAGGTGAAGTCGTACCTGGCCCGGCATGGGCTCGCGGACGTGGACGGGCTCTTCGAGAGCCAGCGCGTCGGCCAGTGGTACGGCACTAGGCTCGGCCTCTCGCCCGACCAGGTGGTGCTCACGTGAGCCGCGCGTTGCCTGCATGTGCCTGCGCATAGGCAGGCAACACAAGGCAAGGCTGGCTCGGAACACTGATATCCTCGAGCCATTCCCTTCGAGTCCTGCCCGCTGGATCGGGCCCACACCCACTCCGCTGCAGGGGCACCGCCCCCGCAATGACCCCCAGGAGGCCCCATGGCCAATGTCCTCTGGCTCCAAGGTGGCGCTTGCTCCGGCAACACCATGTCGTTCCTCAACGCCGAGGAGCCGAGCGTCGTCGACCTCGTGCTGGACTTCGGCCTCAACATCCTCTGGCACCCCTCCCTGGGTGTGGAGATCGGGGCCCAGGTCGAGGAGCTGATGAACAAGTGCGTCAGCGGCGAGACCGAGATGGACATCTTCGTCTTCGAGGGCTCGGTCATCCAGGCCCCCGACGGCACTGGCAACTGGAACCGCTTCGCCAGCCGCGCCATGAAGGACTGGGTCTGGGACCTCGCCCACGCCGCCAAGTTCGTCGTCGCCATCGGGGACTGCGCCACCTGGGGCGGCATCCCCGCCACCGCCCCCAACCCCTCGGACTCGACCGGCCTGCAGTTCCTCAAGCGCAGCCACGGCGGCTTCCTGGGCGCCGACTTCGTCAGCAAGGCCGGCCTGCCGGTCATCAACATCCCGGGCTGCCCCGCCCACCCCGACTGGATCAGCCAGATCCTGGTCGCCATTGCCACCGGACGCGCCGGTGACCTCGCGCTCGACGATCTCCAGCGCCCGGCGACCTTCTTCACCAGCTTCACCCAGACCGGCTGCACCCGGAACATGCACTTCGCCTACAAGGTGAGCACCACCGAGTTCGGCCAGCGCAAGGGCTGCCTCTTCTACGACCTCGGCTGCCGCGGCCCCTTCACCCGCTCGCCGTGCAACCGGATCCTGTGGAACCGCGTCTCGTCCAAGACCCGCGCCGGCATGCCCTGCATCGGCTGCACCGAGCCCGAGTTCCCTCACCACGACCTCGCCCCGGGCACCGTCTTCGCGACGCCCACCACCCTGGGTCTCCCCAACGAGGTCCCGCCGGGCATGTCCAAGCGGACCTACCTGACCATGGTCGCCGCCGGAAAGGGCAGCGCACCGCAGTGGGCCAAGGACGACATCTTCGTCGTCTGACCCGCGTCTCCATCCCAAACTTCGAACCTGCCCTTTCAGCCAATTCACGGAGGTCCTCATGGACCAGTCCCAGACCGAGACCCTCGACATCTCCCCCGTCGGCCGCGTCGAAGGCGACCTCGACGTCCGCGTGGAGATCGAGGACGGCGTCGTCGTCAACGCCTGGACCCAGGCCGAGATGTTCCGCGGCTTCGAGATCATCTTGCGCGGCAAGGACCCGCAAGCCGGCCTCGTCGTCACCCCCCGCGCCTGCGGCATCTGCGGCGCCAGCCACCTGACCTGTGCCGCCTGGGCGCTCGACACGGCGTACGGCGCCGAGGTGCCTCGCAACGCGATCATCGCCCGCAACCTGGGCCAGATCGTCGAGAGCATCCAGTCGATGCCCCGCTACTTCTACGGGCTGTACGCCATCGACATGGCCAACCCCAAGTACAAGGGCAGCCAGTACTTCGATGAGGTCGCCCGTCGGTTCTCCGCCTACACCGGCACCAGCTACCAGTCCGGCGTCACCATCTCCGGCAAGCCGGTCGAGATCTACGCGCTCCTCGGCGGCCAGTGGCCCCACAGCTCCTACATGGTGCCCGGCGGCGTCATGTGCTCGCCGACCCTGACCGACATCACCCGCGCCTGGGCGATCCTCGAGTACTTCCGCCGCAACTGGCTCGAGTCCACCTGGCTCGGCTGCTCGCTGGAGCGCTACGAGCAGATCCAGTCCTACGACGACTTCATGGCCTGGATGGAGGAGAAGCCGGAGCACGCCAACTCCGACCTCGCCCTGTACTGGAAGGCCGGCCTCGACTACGGCCTGCACACCTACGGCGCCGGCTGCGGCCGCTACGTCACCTGGGGCTACCTGCCCCACGAGGACCGCTACCAGAAGCCCACCATCGACGACCGCAACGACGCCGTCATCATGAAGTCGGGCATCTACGACAGCGCCACCGACAGCCACATCCTCATGGACCAGGCGCGCGTCCGCGAGAACACCAGCCACGCCTGGTACGACGAGGGCGACGGCGACTACCACCCCTTCCAGCGCCGCACCGTGGCCGTCAACAAGAACAAGCACGACTACAGCGGCAACTACAGCTGGGCGACCGCGGTCAAGGACATCGAGCTGGGCCGCTGCGAGGCCGGTCCCCTGTCCCGTCAGCTGGTCGCCGGCGGCGGCCATGGGCACGCCTGGCAGCACAGCGACCCGTTCATCCTCGACGCCTTCAAGAAGCTCGGGGGCGCGAGCCTGCACCTGCGCCAGCTCGCCCGCATGCACGAGGCGGTCAAGGTCTACCGCGAGGCCGAGCGCTGCCTGCGCGCCTTCGACCTCAAGGAGCCCTTCTACAAGAAGCCTCGTCCGCGCGACGGCGAGGGCTGGGGCGCCACCGAGGCCGCCCGCGGCGCCCTCGCCCACTGGATCAAGGTCAAGGACGGCCGGATCGAGAACTACCAGATCATCGCGCCGACCACCTGGAACGTCGGTCCCCGCGATGGCAGCGAGGCCCGCGGCCCCATCGAGGAGGCGCTGGTCGGCACCCCCATCGCCAACAAGCACGACCCGGTCGAGGTCGGCCACGTGGCGCGCTCCTTCGACAGCTGCCTCGTGTGCACGGTCCACGCCCACGACGCCAAGACCGGCAAGGAGCTCGCCCGCTTCCGCACGGCGTGAGAGGGATGATGCCCTGGGGGGCGCCCTGCCCCCTGCCGTGACCATCCAGGCGAGCTCCAGGAGCGAGCATGCTGACCATCATCGGATGCGGCAACGCCAACCGCCGGGACGACGCCATCGGAGTGCGCGTCGCCCGGCGGCTCCGCGATCGACTGGAGCGCCATCCGGTACCCGGAGTGCGGGCGATCGACTGCGGAACTGCGGGAATGGAAGTCATGTTCGCCACCAAGGACAGCGACGCGGTCATCCTGATCGACGCGGCGGTGTCCGGCTCGGAGGCGGGTGCGGTCTTCGAGGTGCCCGGCAGCGAGCTGGTCCGCGACCGGGAGCCGTCGCTCAACCTCCACGACTTCCGCTGGGACGACGCCCTCTTCGCCGGACAGAAGATCTGCGGCGCCGACTTCGCCGACAAGGTCAAGGTCTTCCTCATCGAGGCCCAGGACACGGGCTTCGGCCTGGAGCTGTCCGAGCCGGTGGAGAAGGCGGGAGACACCGTCTACGAGCGCGTGCTGGCCTGCATCGCCGAGCACGCCGTGGCCCGCCACTCACCAGAGGAGCGGTGGGAGATCCAGATCAGCCGCGGCTGGGTGCAGATCCCGGTCGCGCTGTACGAGCAGCTCTTCAGCGGTCGGCAGGGTGTGGTGCCCTTCGAGCTGGAGGGTGCGCTCTGCTTCATGCCCGTCGAGCAGGTCGCGGGAGGCCTGCTCGTCAAGATCCGCTCGGTAGCAGGCGATCGCGCGATCGATGCCTCCGAGTTCCTGCGCGCGAACGGCTGGGACGACGCCGGGCGCTACACCTGCACCGCCCGCTGGGAGCGCACGCTCGGCGCCCTGGCCCTGGAGAGAGCATGACTGCCGCCAGCCCCCACATCGAGGCGACCCTGGGTCGCGTGCGCGCCACCGGCGAGGACCCCCTGCGTCAGGCCGAGGCCCTGGTCGAGGTGGCGATGGACCTGCAGCGCCAGCCCAAGGACCCGCAGGATCTCATCGACGCCGTCTTCCTCTACGATCACGCGGTCACCCTGGCGTCCGACGTGCCCCTGGCCCGGGCCCGGGCGATCTCGGGCAAGGCGACCGCCCTGCGCCGCATGCCCGGCGCCGGCATCGAGCACCTCGAGGCCGCGCTGGCCGGCTTCGAGGAGTCCCTGCCCATCCTGCGCAGCCAGGGTGAGGACGAGGAGATCGCCGAGGTCGAGATGACCTACGGCCTCGTGCTGCAGGCCCTCGCCGGCGTGGGTCGGGCCCAGCTCCCCCTCGCCATCCAGGCCTACCACCGCGCCCTGCGCTTCTTCGACGCGGCCCGCTTCCCCCGGGAGTACGCGATCCTCCACAACAACCTGGCGACCGCGTACCTCTCCATGTCCATGATGCCGGGCAAGGAGGGCGTGCGGGAGGCGCTGGCGGTGCAGTCCTTCAAGGAGGCCCTGCGCAGCCTGACCATCGAGGAGGACCCGGTCGAGTACGCCATGCTCCAGAACAACCTGGGCAACGCGCTGCAGGCGACTCGCGGAAAACATCCGTTCGAGCACCTCTCCCAGGCGGTCACGGCCTACGACGAGGCCCTGCGCGTGCGCACGCCCCACGACACGCCGGTCGAGTACGCCAACACCATCACCAACAAGGCCAACGCGCTCATGAACCTGCCCGACGACGTCGAGCACCCCGAGCGCGGCAACCCCGACAACCTGGCCGCCGCCGTGGGCATGCTCACCGAGGCGGCCGCGGTATTCACCAAGAACCACGTGCACGACCGCGCCGCCGTGGTCACCGAGCTGGCCGAGAGCCTGAAGGCCGAGCTGCGCTCCGGTGGAGGTCCCACGTGAGCGACCTCGAGACCCTGGTTCGCGATCTCGATCGCCTGGAGCAGATCGTCGCGTCCTGGGACCAGACCCAGCAGCTGACCGTGCAGGCCCTGCGCGAGGCGGTGGAGTCCATCCAGAAGGAGGCCTTCCGGAGGATCATCGCCGAGGTGAAGCAGTCGCCGGACGGCATGGCCGCCCTGCGCGAGGCGGTCGGCGACCCCTGGGTCTACAGCGTGCTGCAGTTCCACGGTCTGCTCAAGCCGCCCCAGCCGTCGGTGGAGGAGCGCATCGAGCAGGCCCTGGAGGCGGTGCGGCCCCGGCTGAAGAGCCACGAGGGCAACGTCGAGCTGGTCGCCTTCGTCGCCCCGGACGAGGCGCAGATCCGCCTGACCGGCACCTGCAACGGCTGCGCCTTCAGCGACATCACCGTCAAGCTGGGCGTCGAGAAGGCCATCATCGAGGGCGTCGACGAGATCACGAAGGTCACCGTCATCGAGGGTCGGGCCCCGGCGAGCGCCGACGGCGTGAAGGGCTCGCCCTTCGCCATCCCCTGGGAGGACGCCGGTCCCGTCACCGCCGTGCCCGCCGGCGGGGTCATCGCCACCGAGCTCGACAAGGCCAGCGTGCTGCTCACCCAGATGGGCGGCGAGGTGAAGGCCTACCCCAACGCCTGCGCCCACCTGGGCATGCCGCTGGAGATGGGCGAGGTCAGCGACGGGGTCATCACCTGCAGCTACCACGGCTTCCAGTTCCGCCTCGACACCGGCGAGTGTCTCACCACCCCCGAGATCGCCCTGCCCAGCTACCCGGTGCGGGTCCAGGCCGGTCGGGTCCAGGTCCAGGTGACCACATGAGCATCCCCCAAGCTGGCGAGAGTGGCGAGAGCGTGCACGTGCCGCTGGGGGAGGGCCTGCCCAAGGGTCCGCCCGCCCCATCGCTGCTCGATCCTTCCGGTCCGGAGCGGATCCTCGGCGGCGCCGATCCCATGATGGGCCCGGTCGCCCCCGCCCGCGACTCCATGTTCGGCCCCCGCGGTGCCCTCCTGCTGGGTGACGACGGACCGCTCCTGGTCTGCGACACCGGCCACCACCGCATCCTGGGCTGGCACCGCGTCCCCGCCCAGGACGGCGCCCCCGCCGACTTCGTGCTCGGCCAGCCCGGCTTCGACCGGGAGGGTCGCAACGCGCTCGACGAGCCGTCCGCCAGCACCCTGAACGTGCCCTGCGGGATCGCCCCCTTCGGCGAGCGCGGCCTCGCCGTCGCCGACTCCTGGAACAACCGGGTCCTCATCTGGAACGAGGTCCCGACCCGCTCCGGCGTGCCCGCCGACCTCGTGCTGGGCCAGGCCGACTTCGACGGCATCGAGCCCAACCGCGGCATGCTCGACGGAGGTGCGGAGGAAGGCACCCCCGAGGCCGGGGCCGACACCCTGCACTGGCCCTTCCAGGTGATGGTGCACGACGGCCGTCTCTACGTCGCCGACGCCGGCAACCGCCGGGTGCTGGTCTGGCGCACCCTGCCGACCCGCAACGGCCAGCCCGCCGACTTCGTGCTGGGCCAGGACACCCTGCAGGCCCGCTCCGACAACGGCGGCGGCGACCCCGGCCCGACCGGCATGCGCTGGCCCCACGATCTCGCCGTCGTGGACGGAGACCTGGTGGTGACCGACGCGGGCGACAACCGGGTGATGATCTGGGACGGCCTGCCCGACGCGATCAACGTGCCCGCGGCCCGGGTGCTGGGTCAGCCCGACTTCCACAAGGTCGACCACAACCAGTCCCGCTACTGGCCCGACGCCGCCTGCCTGAACATGCCCTACGCCGTCGCGGCGGGCGCGGGCTGGCTCATCGCGGGGGACACGGCCAACTCGCGCATCGTCGGCTGGAAGGTCGCGGACGGGCTGCAGACCGGCTCGGCCGCCGTCGCGCTCGCCGGGCAGGAGCACTTCGGGCAGAAGGGCGACAACCGCTGGGGCGACACCGCCCGCGACAGCCTGTGCTGGCCCTACGGGCTGCAGATCCTGGGCAACCTCGCCGTGGTCGCGGACACCGGCAACCACCGGATCCTGCTGTGGCGCCTGGCAGCCCCGGTGGCCGAGGTGGAAGGATGAACGCCGATCTCCACCCACAGCACACCGTCGAGCACGTGCGCTTCCGGGGCACCGTGCAGGGGGTCGGCTTCCGCCCGACGGTCGCCCGGCTGGCCCGTGCGCACGGGCTGCGCGGCTGGGTCCGCAACGATGGCGAGGGCGTGCTGGTGGCCCTGCTGGGCTCCGGCGCCGACCGCGACGCCTTCGTCACCGACCTGCTCGACGGCCTGCCTCCCCTGGCCCGGGTGGACGCGGTGGAGCGCGACTCCAGCGAGCGTGGCCAGCCCGTGGGCGACGACTTCGTCATCGTGCAGAGCCAGGCGGCGGGGGTCCGCACCCCGGTCACCGCAGACGCCGCCACCTGCCCGGCCTGCGCCGAGGAGATCCGCGACCCGTTCAGTCGGCGCTACCGCTACCCGCTGACCAACTGCACCCACTGCGGCCCCCGCTATACCGTCGTGACCGACATCCCCTGGGACCGGCCGAACACGACCATCGCGTCGTTCACCCTCTGCACCGACTGCCAGGCCGAGTACGAGGACGAGACCGACCGTCGCTACCACGCCGAGCCCATCGCCTGCGGACGCTGCGGCCCCAACGCCGAGATCGTGCGCACGGACGGCAGCCCGGTCAGCTTCGCCACCTACTCGATGCTCGACGATGTCGACGCCGCGCGGACCCTCGTCCAGCGCGGCGAGATCGTCGCAGTCAAGGGTCTCGGCGGCTACCAGCTGTGCTGCGACGCCACCAACGCCGACGCGGTCCAGCACCTCCGCGACCGCAAGCAAAGGCCCGACAAGCCGCTTGCCATGATGGCCTGGGACGTGGCGTTGATCCGCCGCTTCTGCTCGGTGGACCCCGTGGAGGAGCAGGCGCTGCAGAGCCCGGCCGCCCCCATCGTGCTCCTGCGCGCCGACGGTCCCGAGCGCCTGCCCGAGGCGGTCGCCCCCGGCCAGGCCTGGCTCGGCTTCATGCTGCCCAGCACCCCGCTGCACCTCCTGATGCTGCGCGGGCTGGACCGCCCGATCGTCTGCACCAGCGGAAACCTCGTCGACGAGCCCCAGTGCACCGAGGACGACGAGGCCCTCACCCGCCTCGGGGGCATCGCCGACTGGGTGCTCCGCCACGACCGCCCGATCGCCCACCGGGTCGACGACTCCGTCGTCCGCTGCATTGCCGGCCAGGTCCGCCCCCTGCGTCGGGCCCGTGGGTACGCGCCCGCCCCGGTCGCCCTGCACGAGAGCTTCGCCGCAGCCCCGGCGATCACGGCGCTGGGGGGCCAGCTGAAGTCGACCTTCTGCCTGCTCGATCGCGGCCAGGCCACCCTGTCGCCCCACCTCGGCGACCTCGACGAGCCCCGCACCCTCGCCGACTACGCGGTCCACCTCCGCACCCTGACCCGGCTCTTCGAGCACGCGCCCCACGCCATCGCGATGGACGTGCACCCGGGCTACCGCTCGGAGGCCCTGCTGGGTATCGCCCAGGGATCTGCCGCTTCCAACGCCGCACTTCACACCCACCGCCTGCCGCACCACCACGCGCACGCGGCCGCCTGCATGGCCGACAATGGCCTGCCCGTCGACGCGCCTCCCGTGCTTGCCCTCGTGCTGGACGGCCTCGGCATGGGTGACGACGGCGACCTGTGGGGCGGCGAGCTCCTGCGTGCGGACTTCCGGCGGGCCACCCGCCTCGCCGCCCTGCCCGCCGTCGCCCTGCTGGGTGGGGATCGCGCCGCCCGCGAGCCATGGCGCAACGCCCTCGCCCACCTGGTCCACGCTCTCGGCTGGGAGGGTCTGGCCGACCACGCCGACCTCGACGTCGTCCAGCGCCTGCTCTCCCGCCGTACCAGCCTGGTCGAGCGCGCCCTGCACACCTCCCCCCGTGCCTCGTCCGCCGGCCGGCTCTTCGACGCGGTCGCCGCCGTGCTCGACCTGCACTTCGACGGGATCTCCTACGAGGCCCAGGCCGCCACGGCGCTGGAGTCGGTGGCCGCGCGCGCCGCCGATGACGTCCACTACCCGGTGAACCTGCTCACCGAGGGCTTCGACGCGGGCGACGTGCCCCGACTCGGCCTCGCCACGATGTGGGCCGCCCTGCTCGCCGATCTCGCTGCTGACGTCGACATCGGCATCATCTCCCGCCGCTTCCACGCAGGCCTTGCCCAGGGCCTCGCCGACGCCTGCGCCCACGCCCGTGGCGCCGACGACACGGTCGCGCTGAGTGGCGGCTGCTTCCAGAACGCGCTGCTCACCGAGCTCACCGCCGCCGCCCTGACGCGCCACGGCTTCTCGGTGCTCCTGCATCACCAGGTCCCCGCCAACGACGGGGGCCTCTCGCTGGGCCAGGCCGCCATCGCCGCCGCCCGCGAGCTCCACCCCCTCCCTGCGGAGTAGCCCATGTGCCTCGGAATCCCCGGCCAGGTCGTCGAGATCACCGATGCGGAGAAGCGCCTCGGCGTCGTCAGCGTGGGCGGCGTGCGCCGCGAGGTGAACCTCGCCTGCGTCGTCGACGAGGACCACCCCGCCGAGGACTGCGTCGGTGACTGGGTCCTCGTGCACGTCGGCTTTGCCATGAGCCGCATCGACCCCGACGAGGCCGCCCGCACGCTCGAGCTCCTGCACGAGCTGGGCGAGGTCCAGGAGCAGCTGGCCGCGATGCGCGAGAGCGGGAGACCCGGATGAAGGACCCCCTGCGCCAGCTCTACCCGGACCTGTCAGGTCGCCCGGAACCCGCCTCGGACGCCGATCTCCTGACGTCCATCCGCCGCAAGGTCGACGACTCCATCCGCGCCAAGCAGGCGCTGGTGGACCAGTCCGGACCGGCCCTGCTCGACACCGCCAGGGCGCTCGCCGGGGTGTTCGCGGGGGGCGGTCGCCTGCTCACCATGGGCAACGGCGGCTCCTCCTGCGACGCCGCCCACGTCGCGGTCGAGTTCATGCACCCGATCACGGTCGGGCGGAAGGCGCTGCCGGCCATGCACCTGGGGGCAGACCTGCCCATGCTCACCGCGGTCGGCAACGACGTCGGCTTCGACGAGATCTTCGTCCGCCAGGTCATCGCCCACGGCCGCTCCGGCGACGCGCTGATCGGGTTCTCGACCAGCGGCAACTCCACCAACCTCCTCCGAGCCTTCGAGGTCGCCTCCCAGCGCGGCCTCGTCACCCTCGGCTTCTCCGGCGGCGACGGCGGACGGATGGCCAGCGCCGGCTTCGTCCAGCACTGCGTCATCGTCCCCTCCCCCAGCGTGCATCGCGTCCAGGAAGGCCACCTGGTCGCCTACCACGTCCTGTGGGACCTGGTGCACACCCTCCTGGCCAGCGCGGAGGCCCCATGAAGTACGTCGACGAGTTCCGCGATCCGGTCGTCGCCAAGCGACTCATCGCCACCATCGAGGCCCAGCTCGAGCAGCTCGGGCGCCCGGTGCGCATCATGGAGGTCTGCGGCGGGCACACGCATGCGATCTTCAAGTTCGGCCTGGAGGACATGCTCCCCGACGGCATCGACCTCGTGCACGGCCCGGGCTGCCCGGTGTGCGTGCTCCCGGTCGGTCGGGTGGACGACGCGGTCGCCATCGCGGAGAACCCGGACGTCATCTTCGCCACCTTCGGCGACGCCATCCGGGTGCCCGGCTCGGAGAAGAGCCTGCTGCAGGCCAAGGCCGGCGGGGCAGACGTCCGCACGGTCTACTCGCCCACCGACGCCCTGACCCTGGCGCGCAACAACCCCGACAAGAACGTCGTCTTCTTCGGGCTCGGCTTCGAGACCACGACGCCGTCGACCGCGCTGACGGTCCTGCAGGCCGAGGCCGAGGGCATCGAGAACTTCTTCGTGTTCTCGAACCACATCACCATCGTGCCGACCATCAAGGCCATCCTCGACTCGCCCGACCAGCGCATCGACGGCTTCGTCGGCCCGGGCCACGTCTCGATGGTCATCGGGCTCGCGCCCTACCAGTTCATCGCCGAGCGCTACAAGCGCCCGCTGGTCGTCGCCGGCTTCGAGCCCACCGACGTGCTCCAGTCGATCTCCATGGTGCTCGCCCAGCTGCTGGATGGCCGGGCCGACATCGAGAACCAGTACCGCCGCCTGGTGAAGCCCGAGGGCAACCCCGCAGCCCTCACCGCCCTGACCACGGTCTTCGAGCTGCGCCCCTACTTCGAGTGGCGCGGGCTCGGCTCCATCGACCACTCCGGCCTGCAGCTCACCGAGGAGTATGCCAGGTTCGACGCCGAGAAGAAGTATGCGGTGCCAGCGCTCTCGGTCGCCGATCCCAAGGCGTGCCAGTGTGGCGAGGTGCTCAAGGGCGTCATCAAGCCCTGGCAGTGCAAGGTCTTCGGCACCGCCTGCACCCCGCAGCGCCCCATCGGCGCGTGCATGGTCAGCTCGGAAGGCGCCTGCGCCGCCTACTACAACTACGGCCGGCTCTCCACGACCCGGCACCTGGTGGAGGCCAAGTGAGTGGCCCAAGCCGCGGCAAGGACCACCCGCTCTTCCAGCGGGTCGAGAAGTTTCGTCGGCGCGCCGGTCGCGTCACTGACCCGATCATCACCCAGGCTCACGGGGGTGGCGGCAAGGCCATGCGCGACCTGATCGACGATCTCGTCATCAGGAACGTAGGCGGACCGGCGCTGGAGGCGGATGAGGACCAGGCCCGCATCTCGCTTGCAGACCTCATGGCCTCCGGCGACCGGCTCGCTTTCACCACCGACTCCTACGTGGTCAGCCCGCTCGAGTTCCCGGGCGGCGACATCGGCCGGCTCGCGGTCAACGGCACGGTCAACGACCTGGCGGTCGGCGGGGCGATCCCGAGGTTCCTCTCGCTGGGCCTGGTCATCGAGGAGGGCCTGGAGACAGACGTCCTCCGCCGCATCCTGAAGAGCGTCGGCGAGGCGGCCCGGGAGGCCGGGGTCCAGATCGTCACCGGCGACACCAAGGTGGTCCAGCGCGGCGCGGCGGACCGGCTGTTCATCAACACGGCCGGAGTGGGCGTCATCCCCGAGGGCGTGAACCTGTCCAGCAAGCGGGTCCAGGCCGACGACGTCATCCTCTGCAACGGCTACCTGGGCGACCACGGCGCGGCGATCCTGGTCGCCCGCGGCGAGCTCAACCTGCAGTCCGACATCCCCAGCGACTGCGCCCCGCTCAACGGCCTCGTACGCGCCCTGCTCGACGCCGACATCGACGTGCACGCCATGCGCGACGTGACGCGGGGTGGCCTGGCCGCCGTGCTCAACGAGCTCGCGCTGGGCAGCGAGGTGGGCATGCAGGTCGACGAGGCCGCGCTGCCGGTGCGCCCCGAGGTGCACGGCTTCTGCGAGATCCTCGGCCTCGATCCCGTGCATCTCGCCAACGAGGGCAAGCTGGTCGCCGCGGTCCCGAAGGACCAGGCCGAGCGTGCGCTGCAGGTCATGCGCGCCCACCCCCTCGGGGAGCAGGCCGCCGTGGTCGCCCGCTGCCGCGCCGAGCCCCCCGGGGTCGTGACCATCCAGACCGGCTTCGGCGGCGAGCGCATCCTCGACATGCTCGTCGGTGAGCAGCTGCCGAGGATCTGCTGATGCACGAGCTCTCGATCACCCGCAACATCGTGAGCATCGTGGCCGACAAGGCCGCGGGCCGCCCGGTGCGCAAGGTGCACCTGCAGATCGGCCTGCTCTCGGGCATCGAGATCCCGGCCATCCAGTTCTGCTTCCCGATGTGCGCCGAGGGCACCAGCCTTCAGGACGCCGAGCTGGTCATCCACGAGGTCGCGGGCAAGGGCCGCTGCCAGGGCTGCGACAAGGACGTCGACCTGCAGCACCTGATCGCGGTCTGCCCCTGCGAACGCCGAGAACCCCTGACGATTACCGCCGGCGAGGAGCTCCTCGTCAAGGCGATGGAGGTCTGAATGTGCACCACCTGCGGCTGCGGCGGCGGTGAGACCGGCGCCAAGCTCCACGATCTCGTGACCGGCGAGCGCACCCACGTGCACGCGGTCCTCGACCCGGCGCCGGGCCACCACGGTCACGGTCACGGTCACGGTCACGGTCATCACCACCACCACGATCACGACCACGGCCACAGCCACGACCACGATCACGGCCACAGCCACGATCACGACCACAGCCACGATCACGGCCATGACCACAGCCACGATCACGGGCACCACCACCACGATCACGGCCCCGCCGAGCTGGTCGCCCTGGAGCAGCGGGTCCTGTCCACCAACGACCGGATCGCCGCGCGCAACCGGGCCTGGCTGGACGGCCGCGAAGTCCTGGCGTTGAATCTGATGTCTTCGCCGGGCTCGGGCAAGACCACCCTGCTGGAGAAGACCCTCGCCTCCTGGGACGGCGCATCCGGCGTGCTCGAGGGCGATCAGGAGACCAGCCGCGACGCGGAGCGGATCCGGGCCACCGGCGCCCCGGTCGTGCAGGTCAACACCGGCAAGGGCTGCCACCTCGAGGCGGAGATGGTGTGGCAGGGGCTGCAGCGCCTGCGCCCGCCGTTCGGCTCGGGGCTCTTCGTGGAGAACGTCGGCAACCTCGTCTGCCCCGCCCTCTTCGACCTGGGCGAGGCCGCCCGCGTGGTGCTGTTCAGCGTGACCGAGGGCGAGGACAAGCCCGAGAAGTACCCCCACATGTTCCGCGGGGCGGACCTCATCCTGCTGACCAAGGTGGACCTGCTGCCCCACCTCGACTTCGACGTCGAGCAGAGCCTGCAGGCGCTGCGCACCGTCAACCCGACCGCACCCGTGCTCCACGTCTCCGCCCGCACCGGCGAGGGCATGGACGCCTGGTTCGACTGGATCCGCGCTCGCAAGGCCGAGCTCGGCGCCGCCCCGTCCAATGCACACTCCGTGGAGTCGACATGAGCACCACTCTCGAAGCCCTCTCGGAGCGCATGGACCGCATGGAGGCGTCCCTGGCCCGGATCGCCGACCTGCTGGAGACCCGGGTCGCACCGTCGAGTCCGTCCAACACCCTCACCCATGCGACCGCCAAGGCCGAGCACGCCCTGGCCGAGGTGCACGGCAGCGAGGAGCTCTCCGACC
>MDTC01087319.1_pt1 | contig 34507 bp, 28 predicted proteins | sample 811181 | NCBI WGS metagenome assembly MDTC01 (sample SAMN05326644, study PRJNA326480) | marine metagenome | isolation source: seawater | place: Pacific Ocean: North | collected 2011
GTGGTGAATCGGGAACTACAATCACAAATTGATGGCGGGCCTGACGGGGGTCGAACCCGCGGCCGATGGATTAAGAGTCCATCGCTCTACCTGACTAAGCTACAGGCCCAACTTCGGGTCTTTGAATCCTGTATTTAATCGTTCACGAAAGTCTTCCGTTAGGATTGACTATACTCTCGATTCCATCTTTGCCTGCTAGTACAACCGCATCACACATATTATTGAATAATCCAACTTGTACCACTCCAGCAATTTGTAAAACATTAGATTCACAACTTATGGGATCGTCTATTGTAGGTCCACAATGGGCGTCCGCAATCATATTTCCATTATCTGTAATTACAGGACCGTCGCCAGCCATTCTGATATTAACTCGACAATCTAGAAGCCGTGAAAGGCATCTAACTGTTGCTTCAAATGAAAACGGTGTTATTTCTATAGGAAGGGGGAATGCGCCCAACTTTTCTACTCTTTTTCTATCATCTGCAACTACGACCATGGCTGCGCTTTCCTGTGCTACAATTTTCTCTCTAAGAAGTGCAGCACCCCCACCCTTGATTAATTGGAAATCTGGGTCATATTCATCTGCCCCATCAATCACGATATCCAATCCATCGATATCTGAAAGTTCGACAAGAGGTATGCCAACTTCGATGGCTAATTTTTCTGTTGCTAAACTTGTAGGTACTCCTACGATCTCCAGACCTTCATCAGCCATCCTGCGCCCTAATTCTACAACAGTGTGCTTAACGGTAGAACCAGTTCCTAATCCCACTTTCATACCTGTTTTTACAAAGTCACAAGCTGCGATTCCTGCAGCCTTTTTCAGGGCCTCGACATCTGCCATAATTACCCTTCATCCACTATAGCCCATAGGTATTGTGAAGGGTAACTGCTGAATACCTAGCACTTCATGCCGTAGGCATGGTCCGACCACGAATGGCATTATTTTTGTCAGCCATAATGGTCTTGATGACAATGGTTCCAGTGATTAGTGGGACAATTGTGAGTACAGGTAATTCACTCGAAGTGATTATTGGTTCAGGGCCTGATGGAGTAAGTCGAGAATTTGAGATCGAAGTTCCCGAGGGGGAAATTATTCGCTCTCTAGATTTGTCAATGACTCCTAGTATTTGGCCGATAGATTCGGTATACTCATTTGAATCAAAGACCGATTTCAATCATCCTGATGCTGTGATGGATGGCGCTGATACAAATCTGACCGGTTTACGAATTTTACCTATGAGCCATGAATGGGATTTCGAAGCCTCATCACAGGGTTGGACCCTTGATGCAAGCGGAGGATGGGCGCATGGGACCGATGCAGCACATGGTGCGCACAGTGGAAGTAAAGCGATTTACACGTATAATGGAAACTATCCAAATTACATGGGTGGGCCATATTGGGCAACATCCCCATCAGTCGACTGTACCTCTTGTTCTGGTTCCTGGAACCTCAAGTTTTGGCGACTATTAGGCGTTGAATCAGCATCATATGATCATGCATATGTGCAGGTCAAAGGAAGTAATAATGCTTGGACAAATATCTATTCCAATCCTTATGGAACCACCAGCGATTCATCCTACAATCAGCAAACCTATGATGTGTCTAATTACATTACAGGCAACCCTTCTTTCCAAGTTAGATTTGGTCTTGGTTCCTCTGATGGTTCTATAACATATACTGGGTGGAATGTCGATGACGTCCTACTTGAACCAAGCGGAAATACTGGCTCAGGAATGGCAAATTGGACCTCTCCAGCCATGGGTCCTGGTGCGGTGGGAGAGCTTGCAGTACCCCATGGATTGATGTCAATAGATGCAGAGGTTCCATCCGGAGGTCATATGCAATGGACATTGATGGATGCGGCGACCATGGCACCAATTTCCGGTTTTATAGATCGCACAGAGCATTCTGCTGACCTTTCGATATTAGATCCGGAGATATATCCAGAAGTTAAACTGAAGATAATGATAGAAACAACATCGGCAACACCAGTTATTCATTCGGTTAGATTTGGTGGTTCTATTGTTGAGGGGTTCCATATGGATCCTACATCAAACGGATGGTCCGGGCACTCTTCGCAAAGTGGTAGTTCAGCCTCAGGTACAGGGATTATGACCTCGCCATTATGGACATCTTCACATCCATTTTCTCGTGTCGACTTCCTTTGGGATGGAACAGGGACCGGTAATTTAGAATCATCTTTTGATGGTGGTAATTGGGTTTCGGTTCCTAAGTCTGGTTTACATTCTTTAGACCGAGCGGCAACTACAATCCAAGTTAGATGGACCGGTGGTGGTTCTTGGAATGTAGATTCATTTTCTGCAGAACTGCACGAGGATTCTGCACCTCATTCTCCGAAGATAGATATAGGCCTTGATGGTGTAAGTGAGTGGTCACTTGCAAACCCATCTATCGGTCCATGGGGGTTGCAAAATATTTTCATGGATGGTAATTCTTCACAACATTTTAATCTTGCTCCTTCCGTTTCAGATTACACAAATTTCTATGTTCCCATGTCCGGAATTAGTGACTTAAGGCTTGGTCTTGTTTCGCATGGTTCACCTGTTGATGGCGTGAGTATTGATTTGGAAGTAGATGGTGTCACCGAGTTTACAAAGTATCTAGGAACGGTCGACAAACCAGTATTTGTTGAATTAACCAACATAGAACTTTCCAGCCTTTTACAATCTGTTAGCAACTCTAATTATGATTTGTTGACCGGTGAAATCGAATTCAAAAAGATCGATATCAAAGTAACTTCTACTGTTGGAGGTGTTTTGATTTTAGGCTCGCTATCAATTCCTTGGCAATCAGATGTTTCCCTCATTGCAGATGGTTCTAATTCTTTGGTTAAGTCTCTAAATTCTGAATTAAGTTCAATTACGGCTGTAAATGGATACAAGAAAGTTGCTTTACCAGTTAGAATGGCCAATGCAGGGTCGATGGTCATTTCTTTGAATGACATACAAACCAGTGGCTCACCATTACCTGTTTCTCTTATGATGAATAATAGTACAGATACTCTTGTAGCCGGTAATGATTGGTATGAATTCACCACTGTATTCGATTTGAATTCTATGGGTATTAATGATGCGCAGCAGCACATGCTTAGTGAAAACTGGGGCGTCTCATTGAGTCTAGATGGAACCGCATGGTCGAAATCGGTATCCTGCTCAATACCTTCAGGTGTCTGTAATGCAGACCAAGGAATTATTTTAGATTCATTTTCCTACACTTTTTCAGGTTCTCAGATTGAATATCATCATCGTTTGAGAATCTCATCAATTTGGCCTGATGAACCTGCTTTAGTTGTCAATTCTGCAATAGATATGGCTGGCGTCCTCTCTTCATCTGCCAGTATGTTATTTGGGTTAGGTCTGGATATGGGTGTTGAACAAGATATCGATGTTGTAGATTGGTATATCTCATCTATGGAAGGGGTTAGAACAACTTGGGATGCATTATACTTCGATCCAAACTTCAATGGTACTGTTAATGTTGAATTAGCATTTGAAGATTTAGAAGATAGTCCACGCTCAGGAGCATATAGTGTATCTTTGGTGATGGATGGTTTCCTTGTGGACCAGACAAGTATTCTCAACGATGGAATTGCGCAATTACATTTCACACCCAATATGTTGGCATCACAGATAGAACTTGAGCTCGATGTTCAGTCATTATCTGAAGGAGATGTCAATTGGCTAGTTCCCAAAAATGCAACCTTTGAAGCAGATGACAAAGGGCCTATACTCTTGTCGTCAAATGTGGAATATCTAGACCATAGGCCACTTGATGCACCTTTGAAATTAATTTTCAATATAGGGGACCGCCCTGTTTTGCCGCGTCATGCAAAAGCGCATTTAGTATCTTCATGGGGTGAAGAGGAAGTGATGGATTTAGAATTACCATTGGATTTGGATAATTACCAGGGTGATTATTTGTTGGAATGGGATATTTCTGCGGCAGTAGAGGGTGATATTCTTTCAGGGTGGCTAGAAGTTGCCGATTCCGCCGGCCATATAATGGCCGATTCCGGTTCTCAATTCGAACCACTCTTCACGATAAGATTTGGTGATGATGGCCCTCCTGAAATAAGTGAAAATGGATTAGGTTGGGTTTCACAAAGTACCTGGATTCATCCCGGTCAATTATATTCCTTAGAAATTCCAATCAGTGATATCAACGGTTACGGAGATATTTCAGAAATAGAAATAGACCTCTCTTCTGATTCCGATGAAGATTTAGCAATTTCATGGTCATCACAGAACGGTTGCATTTCTTCTACATCAACAATTTTAATCGAAAATTGTGAGATTATTGGTGATGCTGAAGAATTTGATTCAATGTTTACACTTGGGGTGGATATTTCGCTAGATTGGTCATTTAATCCAGATACTTCAATCGAACGTACAGTCAGTATTACTGCTAGTGATAATTCAGGACAATCACATAGCCATTCCTTAGATTCAATCTGGCGTTATTCAAGTGAAATTGAGATTGATACCGATAGCGCAATTTTTGAAAATGTCTCTTCCTTTGTCCCCCCTTCAACAATAACCAATTTGTTCGCAGATGTAATCTGGACAAGAAGTGGTCAACCTGTCAATTTAACCGTAGATGTCGTTGCCTCAATCGATGGTAGTCAGCAATATGGACTCTCTAGTGAGGGAACGGTTTTGTTACCTATCACATCGCCAAACTCTACTGGTTTTTATGCCATTACTCTTGATATTGCTAACCTGCCATTGGGAGGAATAGATAGGACTGATAACACAGCAATTGTGGCTTGGATGGTTGTAGATAGTCATGCTCCTCGTGTAATTGAGATGCTTTCTCCATCAACAGTTGATTTGATTCAAGAAAGAGACTGGAAGGATCTGCAATTTGATATTATGATAAATGAGAGTCAGGGTCTCAATATGGAATCCCTTACAATGCACTGGATTTTAATGCCATCTGGCCGGACACTTCCTGAATTAGCTCTACTAGGTGGTAACTCTTCCATGGAATTGATTGCAGGAACTGGCTCTGGAAATTCGATACCCGTATCTGCAACTGTAGATATTGAATCTTTAATCCCAGAAGTTAGCAGAAATACCGAATGGGACCTCTGGGTTTGGGTCACTGGTGAAGACCTGGCAGGCCAACAAATCGATGATTCTTTTAACTCTAGAAATTCTCCATTAGGAGTTGTAAAACTCGCTTCTAGGCAGCCTAATCTCGTGATAAATTCAGAAGATATTATTCTGTTAAATCAACAACCAAATGTAGGCTCGATCCTATTACTAAATTTAACAATTCATAACACAGGAGAAGTAGATGGTTCTTCAAGTGTTAGAATAGAGGTTATTGAATCGGGTCAAGATCGGCGTTTACTAGAAGTGGTTAATGTTCTAGTTCCAGGAAATAATAGTACTATTGTCCAAGTAAAGTGGATTCCAGATAATAGCGGTGCCGCATGGGTTGAAGTTTCTATGCCTGACGGAACATTTGCAAGAACTGAACCAATTCAAATCAGTGAAGGAGAATCGACATTTATTATCGATGGTATGGAAGGCGCTGATAGTAGTATGGTGTTTGGTTTCTCTATAATCGCAATCTTGATGATAATTACTCTTGGTTACCTCTTAGTAAGTGGAAAAAAGAATCAGAATGAGTATGATGAGAGCGAATATCTTTGATTTTTCTTAAGGAGTGGTTTGAAGAGGGGTCGGCTCTCACAGAGAGCCGGAGGGTGCAGGAGGACTGCTGACAGACTTCGAGTCTGAGGAAAGTCCCCTCTCCGCAGTGCAGGTGGTCGACACAAGTCGAGGTTCAGAGATGAGTCGGTCAATGGTGCAGAAACGAACGATATGTGGTGTGTACAATGAATCTGAAAAGACGAGGTTGCCACAATGTCGATGAGACGAGCAACCACACTGGAGCAAGTCCAAACAGTCCCTTTGAGGCGGCACGCCTAGGGACAGGTAGGATGCTTAGTTGAATGCAGTCACCGGTAACGGGAACAGAAAGGGGCTTACTCCCTGCACCCTCCATTTTCACTAATCTAATAATTCGGCTTCCATCGATTTCATATTTTCATCGGTAAGAACAATGCCCTCTCCATAGTCAATAAATCCAGATTTTTTCTTGATTTTATTTCTAACAATATTATCTGCAGTTAGGGCTGCTGGCAATAGGAATACACTTGTGATAAATGCAAATATGATCAATAGCATCATCAAAACAAAGAAGTTCTCAAGCCCAGGGAAGGATACTGCGCCAAAAATAGCGAGTCCAGCTCCAAGACCGGCAACTGTAGTAATCGTCGTCTCAAATATTGTCTGACCAGTCCTTTCGACAGCACGTGACATTCCAATGGCTGTTTCACCCTCTTCCTGGATTCTATGCATTACATGTATCGCATCATCAACTCCTATTCCAAATACAATAGTTCCTATCATCGCAGTAAATATGTTTACGTTTACATCACCTGACCGCATCAGTAAAGGTTGCCAAATTATTACAACCGCTACAGGTAGCATGGTATAGAATCCTAATCGCGGAGATCTAAATACCATCATCATAACAATTGTAAGAATAATCAAAGTAAGAATCGTAGTCAAACTTTGTGTGTCATGAATTCCTTCATTTATTTCTAAAGATACAGGCAAACCACCTGTCAATTTCGAGGTTTCAATACCCGGCTCTTCCATCGGTTCATTTAGCATAACGTCAATTTCGTCACGTAATTTGCTAGCGTTATTTAGATTCATATAAGGTTGTGTAACATAGACTAATGCTTTATCTCCTCTGTCATTGGTTAGCATCCATTGAACTTCTTTGGATAGGGTATCATATGCTACGTTTACCATATCTGCACGTAATCCTTCACGAGACCCAGGGTTAGCTGTTTCCATCGCTAGTAATAATCCACAGAATGCAAGGTCTTGAGCGCTATCAACCGATTCTGAACCATCCCATTCCCAACATTTGTGGTGAAGTAAATCCCAAAGACTTCCTTCATAGAGAGAGACATTAGTATTCGGTTCTGTTAAAGATGCAGGAACTGCTTTGAGAAATGTCACCAAACTTGTAGTATTGGTATAATCAACTTCGTCTATCCGTTGTTCCAAGGCATCCATCGCATCAAGGACTCGTAAATCTCTAATTTTTTGGTCTTCTAGGTTGTCGTGGCTAGAGGCATCAAATATGAATAAAGATGTCTGACCACCACCAAATACTTCTGAATATGTCGCTAATGCTTCTAAAGAATCGATTCCTTCAGGAGCCTCTGAAGAACCGGTAATTGGTTTTGACATCTCATCCATATTGATGATTCCATAAGCGGTAATGGAAAATGCTACGATTAAAATTACAGCATAACTTTTGATTGGTACCTTCGAGATACCTCCCCACATTGGAGGGTTTGTTCGCTTTGAATACCTCAGTAACCATGCAAGGGTTGGAACTAGAATCAATGAGAACAATAGGGTCGATAGGATTCCAGTAACCAAAGTTAATCCTACAGAACGAATTGGAATTATGGATACAATATTTGGTGCAATGAGCACAGAGAAACCAATCACTGTAGTTGCTGCTGAAATGATAACTGCCACACCTGTAGTTCTAGTCATCTCCATTACACACGACTTGTAGAACTCTAAATCCCACATGTCGGGGATTTCGTTGGTCACAAGCCCCTTCCTTCTGCGTCTATCATTTTCTTCTACAGCCTCATCAATTCGTTTACGCCGCACCTCTTCAATCCGATTTACCATATGCAGAGCATAATCAACACCCAAACCAATCAAAATAGGGAATGTCGCTACAATCATAGGTGTCAGTGTCATTTTGAGCATGACAGCAGAACCGAAGGTCATAGCTAGAGCCATTACAATTGGAGTGCCTGTAATCACTACTACTTTCCAAGATCTATGCAACATCATAATGATGAGAGTGGTCAAAAAAAGTGAGAGAGGTAGCATATCTAAAAGGTCCAAATAGATAGCACCAGATATGTCTTCAAGAACCTTTGAAAGCCCTGTTTGAATCATAATAGTATCTTGATAGGGTTCTGGTCGGTTATCTAGGTCAATCAGTTCCTCAACATGAGCAAACCATTCCTTGTAATCAGCCCATTTACCTGTGACAGACATGTCGTGAGTCATGCCAATAATTACTGCAGTAGTATCCCATACTCCATCATCATTGGTATCTTTAACCAAGGTATCAAAACCACCATTGGCTTCAAAAACCATACGGTCAATTGTAGCTTGGTCATCAGGAATAGCGTATAGCCCATCACCACCGCTGGTTACAGAATCAATAGCTTCACAATCAATCAAGCCAGCAGTTGAGGAATTACCTGGATTATTGCACATGGCATTTTGGAATCTTCCATTACTTGAGTTAATTTCTTTGATTATTTGTGGGAATGAAATTATCCACAATACTCCATCATTCTTGCCTCGGTCGGTTTTATCCCAATCAATACCTCGATTGAGTATCCCTGGACCCCAAGATTCTCCTTCATCGTCTCCTTCAATCCATGAAATTTCATGCATTATATCGACATTTGAGATATTCGATGTTTCATTTCCAAATGTATTGGGGTCCTCTGCATTTCTAGTCTGAATATAGATGATTGCAATATCGGTTGACCATTCTTGACGGACATCGAGCAATAGTTCTGATGATTCAGCATCCTCTGGTAAAAATATCTCGACATCATCCTCGATTTGGTCTTTGAAATCCATCCCCACATTAGCAAACCATGCTGATAATATCATCATCAAGATGACAGTAGTCATCGGTTGACTAAGCAACTGTGTGTATAGTGAATCTAGTTTAGACTCACCTTCTTGCTTCAAGCGTTTAGAAAGGGCAGAGAAACGAGAACTACCCTCTGCCATGTGCTGCGCTAGCAACTTAAGGAAATGAAGCCTCTGCTAAGAAATACTTAGTCGAGGCCAAATTCTCTAACCAATAGATGGCGGATGAAATTACGTGCAGATTGTAATACCATTCCCGTTGCCATCAATGAGAGCCCAAGAACACCAATCCACACAGCAGTTAGACCCGGTCCGACTAGGCTGTCCACTGAATCTGTAAGTGATGAAACTGCATTGAGACCCATCGCAGCCCCTGTTGCAAATAGTCCTAGGCCAGGTAGACCTAGCACTAGTAGTGGTTTCTTTTGTGAAAGCGAAAGCATCGCCCATGCCAATACTGTAAAACCATGAGAGATTGCTGTAAAATTACTTCCTTTAGGTACGTCGTAGCGTATTACTGTAGGAACTTCCTCAATAGTGAGTCCTTTTTCATGAGCATCCTCAATCATCTCAAGAGATAATTCCATTCCTTCTGCATCAAATCTAAGGCGCTCTAATGCTAATTTAGAAAATGCTCTAAATCCGGATTGCGTATCTTTAATTTCTAGGTCGCTTGAAAGATTAGAAGCTGCAGTAATCACTTTGATACCCAGTCTTCGGTATGACGGCATTTCTTGACTTCCACCACCATCAACAAATCGACTTCCGATTACGAAGTCAGCCTGTTCTGACAATATAGGATCGAGTAATAGTGGGATGTCAGAGGGCTCATGTTGGCCGTCGCTGTCCAAAATAACCAGTGCATCAACATCCATTTCCTTTGCTTTTGCAAATAATGTCTTCAAAGCACCGCCATATCCGCGATTGACTCGATGAGTGAATACTTTAGCACCACATTCTTCTGCAATTCGTGCACTGTAATCTGAAGAACCATCATCTACACAAATAACCGCATCTACATATTCCAAAACCTTGGTGATTACTGTTCCAATAGTTTCTTCTTCATTGTACATTGGTAGTCCTGCAACGATTCTGATTTTATCAGAACTAGCATTCTCCATGTTGGGTGTGGCGACACGCCTCGTCTTTATGTCCTTCGTACACATTAATAGCAAATCAATAGATTACATAGACGGTTTTGACAGTATCGGTATTCTGCCCGCTCGTTTTTGAGCGGGCAGAATCCAATTTGCGCTAGAATCAATCACTTAGATGATTTATTGCAGTAACAGCACGATTACCTTCAATCACGCCTGTTAATGAATTCAGGCTTATAACTAGCTGAACATATGTTTGTCCATCACTGGTTACATATGTTCCGCAATCCGCAAACGAACTAGTGTTTATGGATAGTTTCAACGCCTTTCCTGCATTCGTTTTTCGCACGAATCCAACAAGGATATTGTTCATTTCATCATCTGGCTTCTGGGTTTTTGTTTTATTTGTCATAATTTTCAACTCCTGGTGTTTTTTTGTTAGTTTCGATGCTACACCACTTCACCGATAACATTCAATTTGATGGCAAAGGTGCATGTCTTTTTTTACGACTCGTATAGTGTAAGTGAAGGTGAAATCTTCGCGATAGTCTCAAACAGGGGAATATAAACGGCGTAATATGCGAGCCATGGTAACAGGCGGGGCCGGATTCATCGGTTCACACCTTATCGACCGACTAGTAGGTCGTGGAGATGAAGTGGTTATCCTCGATAATATGTCAAGTGGAGTTAGAGAGTTTGTGTCACATCATTTAGATTCTGGCGCAGCGGTTTTACATGAAGTAGATATTACTGATTTAGAATCTGTTAAAGCACATATGGACGGTATTGATTTCGTCTATCACCTTGCTGCAAATCCTGATATCCGGCTCGGTACAAAAATTACTGATACCGATCTAAAGCAAGGCACAATAGCGACTTACAATGTACTGGAGGCCATGCGCTTATGTGGAGTAAACAAGATTGCATTTGCCTCCTCATCTGTTGTTTATGGTGAAGGCGCACCTATGCCTACTCCTGAAACACACGGTCCATGTATTCCAATCTCTCTTTATGGAGCATCCAAACAAGCTGGCGAAGGCTTGATTGGTAGTTGGGTTGGAACATTTGGCTTACAAGCCTGGATTTTCCGCTTTGCCAATATTATTGGTGAAAGAGGCACTCATGGCGTAATTTTTGATTTTATTCATAAATTAAAGGCAGACCCCAATCGCTTAGAGGTATTAGGAAATGGTTTGCAAGAAAAGTCTTACATGGAAGTTGGAGATTGCGTGGATGGAATCTTACATGTGATTTCATCTACAAACGATCCAGTAAACCTCTGTAACTTAGGTTCTAATGATACTTGTAGTGTACGAAGAATTGCAGAAATAGTGATTCGGGAAACTGGTTGCTCGGATGCTTCAATTGAATATACTGGCGGTGACAGAGGTTGGGCTGGAGACATTCCGAAGGCTATGTTATCCATCGATCTAATGAAGTCATATGGATTTGATGTAAATTATGATAGCGAGGATGCAGTGGCGTATACAACTCGAGTTTTAATTAAAGAAATAATGGAGTGAAGAATATGAGAAGAAAAATGAATTCGATAGAAGCAGGAGCCCGTGCAGATTCAATGCTATATGTTAGTATAATTTTGATATCATCCTTTATTTTGATAGCAATATTAACCAATCCTGTTTATTCAGGAATTGCAGTTGATGATAGAGCGATCGAGATTGAAGGTAAGATCTATGATGGTGGAACCTGGGTCGATTTTACACTTAGCGAACAAGTAACTAATGACTGGGAAATTGATAACGATGTTACTGGAACGTGGTATATGGTTGAGTTTATGGATATCAACTGTGGTCATTGTAAGAATGCAGCTTCAGATATCACCTCTCTTTCAAATGACTGGATGAATAATCGCGATATCACCAATGGTGATTCAGTAGAATTTCTTGCAGTATCGATAAACCTCGGAATGAAGGGAGATGATTACACTCCTGCAAATATCGTAAACTTCCGGAATAATTACGAGCACCAATTTGCTTATCTTGATGACTTGGATAATTCTGTACGAGATGACTGGGATATTCCCGGTACACCAACTTACTTCTTGATCAATCCACTGGGTGTAATTGCGTATGCATCACCGGATGCGGTTGCCGGAGAAACAGTGTGGGATGCAATGGATCGGATAATCCCTACAGGAGAGTGAAAATATGGCTATTTCAGCAAATAATCAACTCTACTTCCACTGGATTCCAATCGTTATTGGAATAATCTTAATGTTACCTATCGGTGAAAAAATTGGAGACAAATTCCCCTCTCTTTCAACAAAGAGAAGTAGAACCGTAGGTGGTATGATTTTCGTTATGCTTGGTGGTTTTTCAGTCTCGGTACACACATTATATTTCCACAACAAAATGCTGGAAATCGGCAGTGGTACAAATGTTTGTGCAGGAGATGGTCTCCTTGATTGTTCAAGTGTAATTGGCAATGAAAATTGGAATACAGTGCCAGTTTTGGGGTTACCTTGGGGTATAATGGGAATGCTTGCATTTGCAGTAATGCTATGGATCATCTTTTCGATTGCTAAGGAACCAGCAGGTATATTTGTAGCAGATCTATTGAACTATGGCCGTATGATTGGAATTCTTGGTTTATTCGTTGTATTATTTTTGATGTACGCAGAATACGATATTGGTAAGATTTGTCAATATTGCAGTACAGCTCACTTTGCTCATATTGTAGTTACTGTCGGATTTTTCAATCTCAACAAGATGCACAAGACCTCTGAATGGGGGAAAGGCTATTCTAAATCTCTAAGCGATATTGCTGAAACTTCTGAACGTAAAAGCAGACGTAGAGGATATGTTAAGCCCGAACCGGTCGATGTCATTATCGTTGAAGAAGAATGATCTAAGGCGCAAAGATCCCTTCGAAGTAAAGTGCATCAGTGGTTGTATTTACTGGTTCCATACGATGTATTGTTACATCAACTCGGGTACTATCGTGATAGGTCTTACGTAACTCTCGTAGCAGCATATGTTGAATTTCAGACACCTCTTGAGCAATTATCAATGAGAGATGGCGATTTGAATCTTCATCAACTTCGACAGTATATTCTACCATCCAGGCTTTTGTAGTTCCTTGTCCAATCTCTTCATTCGTGTCATGTGTTGGTTCCATGATACTATATCGGCATCAACCCTTATCAAAGCATTGGTCTTATGATTAATTTATGTAATAATAAGGCGCTAAATAGTCACTTTCTGCAAGTCTTGTGCCGAAAAACCTCATTCTTCTTCCGTTTTCCGGGGTTTTTCGGTTGGAATAAATATCATTAGACCACCTATTAGTAAACTGCCGATAATAATCCATAGCAACATACTACCTTCTAAATCACCAATTTCCCTATATGCTACTTCTACAACTCCATATGGTTCTCCACCATCTATGGGCTCATGGACAATTACTATGCTCCATGATTGTGGAAATGAACTCATGTCTTCGTATTGTGAAATACTTCCATTACTATCTATCACGGTCATAGCAATGAGTACTCTATCACGAGTGTTTTCACCAGGGTTTTCATCTTCTCCAGGTGGTACTATTTTTCCATGCTCTAGTAGCATGATGCTAATTTGCCCATAAGGTGGAGTCTCTGCTACAACTTCTCCTTCAATTATAGTAAAAGACATCGGTTCTGCCTTTGTACGAGAGTTCTCTTGTGCTAGAATTCTTTTTTGTACATCTGACCAAGCGTCGTATCCCTCTGCTGTAAGATCACTATCGACAAAAAAGGTAGGGGTGCCATAATTGCCATCATTTGTTTGATTTTGATAATTAATACGCTCACGCGATGCATTATTTTCGAAAGCATCGCTAGTATGCAGACCAACTATCGCAACACGCGCTCCGTGTGAATCAGCAACATCTTCTAGTTCGGGGTCAATGCTAGCACAAGTTGGGCACCAATTAGCAGTCCTTTCCTCAATAAGTATTGTTCTACCTAATTCTACAGTCAACTCATCGAATTTCTCATCACTGTCAATCACTATTGCAGAAGTGATTGGAGTCATCAAAATTATGACGACCATGGCGGTGAAAACGCTTCGCATTGTGTAGGGCGGTGTTATGGGTTGTGCATGAAGTTATCACAGGTGAACTTCCCGCCTAGGTTTGGAGGTAGTGCTATGGTCGACCGTTGGGTACAAGATCATCAAAGAGATTCTTGGCGTAAACAAGCTAAGGCTAGTGGATATAGGGCACGCTCTGCTTTCAAATTAAAACAGATACAGGAGCGCCATAATTTGCTTAGTTCAGGCGATATTGTATTAGATGTAGGCTGTCATCCCGGCGGTTGGGCACAAGTTGCTGTAGAGATAGTTGGTGAAAAGGGAAAGGTAGTAGGAGTCGATTTGCAGCCATGTGTTCCGGTTGAAGGTGCAACTCTACTAGTAGGGGATATAACAGAACCATTTACTCAAAATCTGATTCTAGAGACTATTGAAAGTCCAACTTTAGATGCTGTCGTTTCCGACATCTCTCCTCATATTACAGGGAAATGGGATATTGACCAAGCGGTTTCTCTAATGCTGGTGGCTGATGTGTTTGATTTTTCTTTACCAATCTTGAGAAAGGGGGGTAACTTCGTTACTAAATTATTCCAAGGAGTTGGTGTTGAGGAATTAATTAATCTCGTCAAACCTCATTTCCAGACAGTTAAGCGATTTTCTCCAATGGCTAGTCGTAATTCATCCAGTGAAGTATTCCTAGTCTGTAAGCATCATAAACCAAAGAAAGGGCCTGATTGGAAGATAAGACCGGCGTTTGAATATGAATTGGAACATCGTAAAGGCGGTCCAGAACCAATTGCAGATGTAGAGCCTGTAAAGTCTACTTTCACAGTTAGAAAAAAGCGCACTCCAGAGGAGTGAATTTCACTTTCAGTTCTACTCTCATTGTTTGTTTCAAATACTTAGAACAAGAATGGCTAAATCATGGCCACTAAAGAAAGAAGTATAGATAACCGAACACGATCAATAATATCTGCAATGAATCAGGAACCTAATGTTGTATCAAGCAATAGCAAAAGACAACTTGTTGTTGATTTGGTCCCTGGCAGTCCAGTTCAAAGATTGGAATTAGTAATTTTACGGAAGTACCCGCGCCGATTGGTCAATTCAAAGAATTACACTGGAGCACTAGCTGCTGCATGTGGAAGAGATGAGACCGGACTGGTTGGATTAGTACTTTGGAATGGTGACGTAGGCAAGGTTCAAGTCGGAGATATCATTCGAATTCAAAACGGGTGGTGCCGCCGTAGAGATGGCGAAATTGTAGTCTCTACAGGTCGTTCAGGTACACTTGAGGTAATAGACAGGTGATTTTAATTCCCGCGTAAGAATAAAGAGGGGTAGGCCTTGGCCAAGTTGCCCGAGGACTGCTAAACATGTCAGAAAAAGCAACCGTTTGTACCGCTTCTGGAGTTCCTCTTGTAGAAAAAGGCTCCACATCTTTCCCTTGCCCAGTGTGTGGCAAATCAATTGGCAGAAGTCCAAGATGCCGCAATCAAGGCGTTACTTATGTTTGCGAATGTGGCTTCCAGGGGCCTTGAATAGGTGATTTTTATGGGAATGGTCGCGCTAACTTACAAAGTAATGCCAAATTCTGAAGTTGATGATGTATCACCTGAAGAAATAGTTACACAAATCTCTGCGTTAGCAGATGAAACCTATGATGTTCAATTATGTGAAACCAAGCCTCTAGCATTTGGCTTGAAATTCATCCAAGTTCATGTAGTTATGAATGATGGACCTGGATTATCAGATATATTTGAGGAGTCAATGCGTTCAATACGTGGAACTGGAGAGGTAGAAGTGCTCTCTATGGGACTTCTTTGATGGCAAATTAACAATTCGCCCAAAAGCCACTTTTTCGAATCATATCATAGGGCATTATCAAATACCTTCGTTTTGGACGGGGGGTTATGGCACAAGGTACTGTCAAGTGGTTTAACAGAATTAAAGGATTTGGATTTATAGAGCAGGAAGAGGGTCCGGATTTATTCGTTCACAAGTCTCAGGTTTCAGAAACGCTATACGAAGGCGATATCGTAAACTTTGAAGTTGCAGAAGGTCCAAAGGGTCCTAATGCAGTCAATGTAACTAAAGTTGAGGAAGAATAACCCTCGACTGGAGTTTTTCAGTTGGTCTTATGCAATTGACTGGCTTGGCATTGCTTTCATTTTTAGGATTATTAGTTTGTACTATACTTATTTTCTGGGCTTTACGGAATGAAAATAGGCCCTTGGTTCAAAGCGGACTAATTTTTGGAACGATATTATGCATCGCAGATTTGATCGTTGAATTAGTAGGGACCTATATCGGAAAATGGGAGTACCTAGAATCTCAATACTTTATCGCAGATTCAGTACCAATCGAATTACTTCCTATTTTCTTTAGTTTAGGTCTAGTTCTAACTTTCGTACATTATTCAATGACGCAGACTGATTATACCCTTTCTCTTGATGGCGTTTTCCTATTCATGATAATCGCCGGCATTACAGTGTATATCTTACGAGCGTCAAATGGAGAAAGGGTAACATTACTAATGATTTCAGTCCCACTTGCTTTATGGGGTCTAACACAAATTAGTGATGACAAAATGCGTTCGTTGGTTTTGTTGTTTGCAAGTTTTGTCGCTATTGCTGATTATCTAATCGAAGTAGTATATCTCAACAGTGGAAATTATTCGTATGCAGGGGGTTTCCGCCCGGAAACTCCTTTGACTTATGCGATGGTAACTATTGCCATAATGGGCGCACTTGAAAGATACAGGTCCTATAAAATAGGTCAAGAACATTCTTCGGAAGAATGATCATAGTTGTCCAAGAGGACAGCGCATGAACTCCCTTAGCAAGGTTGTTGCATAACTTCCTGACGGTAGTGTGAAACGGAACCTTATGCATGCTCCTTCTGGATGCCAAATTTCACCAGGATTAACACCTTCCATCCACTTTTCTCCCATCGTTTCCTCTCCAGCGATTGGAACAGATTCATATTGAAATTCAGAAAACTTGGTTACTAAAGCTCGCCTAGTACCTTTGGTGGTTAGTCTAGGTATTTTTTCAACTATCCAAGAAGTCTCAGACAAATCCATATCATCCAATACCTTTTGTTCAAGAATTGCAGTTTCCCCTGAGGTCTGGTCCATCTCACTTCCAGGTAATGGACCGGTAATCGCTAATCTCCCCATGTCACAGTTTCGTCCTATACGATTTAGCGTCCTTTCTTCCACTTCAACCATTGAAACAGTATCCAATTGATTGACCTCATCAACACGTCCTACGAGGTCTCCAACATTTGGACTACTCAATGACATTCCACAATCTAACCTTTCTTTGATTGTCTTATTGAACACAACGCTTTGTAGAGAATGGACAGTCATCAATTGCAAGTTATTGGGAAGTCTTCGAAAGGCTCCCGACCAATCACCTGGGTATTCCAAAATATGTTTGAGTAATTCTCTTTCATATCCTAACCATTTAGGTATGTCATCTAGTAAATCCTCACTTATTCCATTATCCCTGATTCTTTTTCTAAAGGAAAACACGTCTTCCTTTTCTTTGCCTTCCATACTTAGATAGGCCATCACGGCGCCTTCCCAATCTTCGGAGATTACATGTCTGCCAACAACCGGAGTTACCGGCCTTCCTGCGCCAAAACGCTGTGGGCCAATCCAGTTAGGGAATCGGTTTTCTCCAATAGAGGCTTTCATTTTACTCTCAATTAATCTGATTCTTTCAATCGCTTCTTCATCCGACATTGGACTGCCGTCAGGGTGTGCACAGCCGCGAGCCACGATTGTAAATCGATTTCCCCTATGATTTCCGAATCCTAATTTTTGATGTGTTCTACCAATGATTTCGATTTCAACATCGGTCATTTCTACTTCGGCAACTCTTTTTTGAGGGGCGTCAATAATGAAAACTTGACGAGTAACTGCTCGCTTATCCTTCGTACCAGCAAAAAATATTCGATTGCGACTAATTCCACAAGCCTTCGCCAAGCGATTTACAAAACGATTCGTTTCCCAATTGGTTAGAGTAATATTCGCTGCTGTAAATCGTCCCTTAGGATCAAGACTAATTTTTGTAGAAATTTCATCTACTCGAAAATCTTGAATTCGAGATTTAAGAACGCCACCAATTCCGTCACCCTCAACGGCATAACCAACCAAGCCTATGGTCTGCGCTAGGCTGTCATCAGATGACAAGAGGCGCACCGCCTCACAAATTTAGTGACTCAAAGTCACCTTTGATGTCGTTTACTAATTTCTTTAGCAATGCTTTGGCATCTTTGCCTTTATTCACACGAATAAAGAATTCAGGTTCATCCAAATCTGGATGACCAGGGAAATAATTAGCATAGTCTACTCCTTTGTCAGAATTTAACTTCTCTCTAAGTGCTTGAAGTGATGTATGTGACTCTCCTATGAATCGTACACGGAGTTCATTATTCTCGTCGGCTAGGACCTTAACTGGCATGATATCGGCCGGCCGTCTCGTCCCGTGTTCAAGAACCTTTGGACTCAATTGTCAAAACCCGTCCTAAAGGACGGAGTAAAAAATCTCATGTTTTTTTCACTTCTGACCCTGTTTGCTTAACTACTAATTGAGGGTCGCGAGACTGTGTCTAATGAACTCCTTGAGTCAAAGATGCGTTCATACGCACCAATTTTCAGGAAGTCAGCATGGCCAATATTGATACTTTCAACCTTGCTTACCATTGGCTTGGTCGCAGATTTGACGGTAATGAATACGCCATCTTTCCACACCGACCTGGCAGATTTTGCACCTGATTCTGAATCTAGTGAGGCTCACGACAGAATCAGTGAACATTTTGGTAATGAAACACGGCCTATGTTTGTACATGTGACTAGAGATGACGGTGGAAATGTTCTGGATATTGAAAGTCTTAAAACGATGAATGAAGATATGAAAATGATTCAAAACGAAAGTGTGGAACTGGATGGTATAGTCATACATTGGATAACTGCTCCATCGATTTTACAATTAGCACTTGATGAAACAGCAGATGGAACCGATTTGTCAACTATCGACTCTTGGGAAGAAATGCTTAACCAAATAATGGACCTTGAAGATACTGATTGCCCAGGAAATTCAGGAGATAAAGAGCAAGAGGTTGGAGAATTCATCTTAGATGGAATGTTGCATAAGGACTTCAAGGGCGATGAAATGTGTCTTTGGATACAATCTAATGGACAACAAGGCTCCCCTGAAGTAAATGCCTCATCAACACTGTGGATTTTAGAAACCGACCCGAATCTTTCGAGCGAAGAGAGGAAGTCTAAACAAGACCAACTGCGTGAAATATTTTCACAGATTGGAAAAGATTCTGAATTAAGTTACGGTGTTGCTTCTATCGATTTAATTTCTCATGATATAGACGAAGGAACTTTTGATAATTTGTCGACACTTATTTTCTTGGCAGTAATTGTAGTTGTTTTATTGCTTGCAGTAGCTTTTAGGACAGTTAAAGGGGTTGTATTCCCGCTTGTTGGTCTTTCTTTTGCTTTAATTTGGACTTATGGTTTGCTAAATATTGCAGGTGCTAGATTTACCGCTTTAGAAGTTGCAGTAGCTCCTTTGGTATTGGGTCTAGGAATCGATTATTCGATACATCTGCAACGTAGGCACTCCTCGATGCGTTCGGAAATAGATGATGCTGCTGAATCATGGATGGTATCTTGTGCTCGGCTTTCCACGCCACTAGGTCTTGCTGTGATTACCACAGTTGCAGCCTTCCTTGCAAATATTATCTCTCCACTACCCCCTCTGGAAACCTTCGGCATAGCATTAGCGGTTGGTGTATTATCGGCATTCTTCAATTCCACAGTAGTGGTAGGGGCTTTACATGTGGTATTGGATTCACGTTTGGATGATAAAGGGGTTGAACCGATTAGAATGCCAAAATTGTCTAAGAGATTAGTAGATCTTCAACGCAGCCAGCAAGCGGCTGTTTTCATGATTGCTTTATTGGTTACAGGGGCATCAATAATCGGCGCTATTGGGCTTGAGACCGAATTTGATTTGGCTGATTTCTTAAATGATGATATGGAGATAATGGAGGTCAGAGCAGACTTAGAAGATAGTTACGAAAGTGCTGGTTGGAAAATTGTTTACATCCATATGGAACCCGCAGATGGTAATGAAGAAATAGATGGTGACGAATCTTTGTTAGACGAACTACGTGCCCTCCATACCGATCTTTCAAGTAAGCATGAGGTCGTTGGTGGGGGGTCATCAGAAAATCCATCATATGATGGCCCTTACAAGGTGTTGTTTGATGCTGTTGACCATGACCCGGAATGGGGCGAAGGATTTGGTTTAGAGACCTTCAATGCGAAATTGATCAAAGGCAATGATACCTTTTTCGACTTAGGTGCGGCATTCCGATCTCTCCAACAAAATTATTCAACAGCTGATGCCTTTACTGGTATGTCTTGGTCAGAAAGAGTAAATTCAACCGTTCATCTAGATGGAGAAAAAATTCTGCATCTCAGAACTGAAATCAAAGTAGATGTATCAACTTCGTCAGAATCTAGCGAATTAGTCATGTGGTTTGAAGATGAATTAGGCGATGAAAAAGATACAGATAGCGGGAAAATGCGAAGTGAACTTTCAGGCATTGCTAGTGTATTTGTTACCGGAGATTTAGTCTCATTACAGAATGTACTCGATGGGCTTAATTCATCTCAATTGTCTACTACTGCAATCTCATTCGCAGTATCCTTTGTTGTTCTGCTATTGCTTACTAGACGCATGGTACCTGCGATGGTTGTTCTTACTCCAGTTATACTAGCGACAATTTGGGTAGTTGGTTCGATGGTAGTTCTTTCATTGAAATGGAATGTTTTGACCATAATGGTGACTGCACTATCTCTGGGAATTGGAATCGATTATGCAATACATATGTGGCGGAGATTCGAAGCTGAACGTTCAACTACAGATGATATTTGGAAAGCATTAGAAGAAACAGTTTCAACAACAGGAGTAGCACTTGTTCTTTCTGCAGGTACTACTGCACTTGGTTTCCTAGTTCTGATGTTTTCTCCAATGCCAGTCGTTCAACAATTTGGTTTGGTAACCGCACTTACAGTAACATTCTCGTTAATTTTGTCGGTTGTAATATTGCCCGTATTGTTAATAATGGCTGAAAACCAATCAAGCCGAAGCACTGAGTGAATCTATAATTGGGCTCATCTCAAGGCCTTGTTCGCGACTGATCAAACATAATGCTAACCACGTAGTACAATATCTAAATGACCTGATTTTTCTTTCGACCCGACGATTGATTTCTTCTGAATCTAGGCCTGATTGCTTAATCACAAATTTGGTTAATCTTCTCTCAATCTTTGTTCTAGGGTCTGCCGATTCTTCTATTTCGACAATTACTGGTCTCTCTTCAACAGTTACCTTTTCTCGAATTTCACTTTTTACAGTGATTTTATCTTCATTGACAACTGGGTGAGTAAGTCTAGATGCACGGGGTTGCCATCCTAGTGGTGCCTGAATGCCTTTTACATCACAATTTGCAGTTAATCCTTCACTCTCTTCTACCAACCATCCAGCAAAGGTTAGTGCTTGTATCGCTTCATGCGCAGTTTCAGTATCCATCCATCCCATATCAAAAGAAAGAATTCTTTCAAGGTCATCAGAACTTAGAATCTCACCAGATCTAAAGCAGATAGCAAGTACACGTTTGATATCCTCGCTATTTTCATCACTCATGATAATCACTTCACCTTTGTAAATGAACCATCTTCTTTGAGTAGCCATCTTCCACAGGTTTCACCTGAGTAAAAAGTGCCTTCAGCCAAATACTCATATTCGCCACCGCCGGGTAACTTGTCATATGATGGAACGCTTTGAGGTTGTGCATTATCTCTTCCGGGAAGATTGTCTAGGCTTAATTTGGATAATGCCGAATTAACATCGGTGTTCATTGGTTCAGTAACTTCTTTTTTAGGCGCAGGTGGTGGACCCTTCTTGATTGAACTAGTTGCAAGGGAACTGGCTGCTCTTCGCATATCTCTTGGCGGTCCGCTAGATTCTTTTGTTTCACCATTAGGAACTGATTTTGCCAAGAATGAATCTTCGGAATCACTCCTGCCTCTAATAACAAAGATTAGGCCAATTAGCAACACAATTCCTACACCCCCGCCGATATACATGGCGGTATTATCTTGAATCGGCACGCTATATTCCTTCGAATATGAATTATCATTTTCATTTAGTTCCCATATATTATTGTCTGAGTCAACTTCAACCTCTAGTACCCAATCACCTTCAGGAACAGTAAGAGAAAATATTTTGTTAATCCCTTGACCACTTTTTATTTGACCTTGCGACTCTAAAACTACTAATTCTCTAACTCCAGAAACATTTGTATAAACCGTGATATTGAATTTTTCAGTCAAATCTTCACCAGTATTTTTTATCGAAACCTCTAGCCTAATAGTTCTGCCAGGCTCAACCTCACCTTCTGATACAACTTCGACCAATTGTATATTCGGGCCAATGTTAGTTAGAGGAATTGAGAGCCAAGGTAGGTCGAGATTATCACCGGTTGAGTTTAGTAAGTCCCATCCTGAATCATCCATCCCTTCCGCCCAACAATCCAATCTTGCTTCAATAGAAAGTTTGGTTGGGTCACCACCTCCAGAAAGGTCAAAGTAAAATGAGAATACATATTTGCCTTGGAATTCAGTGGAAGGTAATTGAGACATTGTAATTGGTTGCCAATCTAATTCTGTTGATTTTACCTGGCAGGTAATATTTAGCAATCCAGACCATCCATTACTCTCTACAATATTGACACCAATGGCAATATTTTCTAAATGATAACGAGAGATTTCTGAGTTATCTGATTGTAATATCAGTGGTGCATCCGCATCGATGTAAAAATCAGGACCTTCATAAATCCCCAAAGTTCGAGTTTCATATGGGTCCATAACTACTATCGTCATATCTAATCTTCCACCCGAATTTGGCATTGGAACTGTTGTGTTTATGATTCCGTCTATTACACTAATAGTTGCTCCACCTGACCATGATTCTTCATTCAATGTGCCCCACCACCGTATACTTAATGTTCCATTATATTCATTCTTAGAACTTGAATGAATCATTGTTCCCGTAAGCAAAACCTCATCACCAACTTTCACTATACTATCCTCTGATAAGACGCCCTTACTAGTACCGGTAATATCTTCAACACTATCGATAGAGAAATCAAACGCATCAGAAAGTACCCACATATCGTCAAACGAAAAGCTACTAAACCCATCGATGTCTTCGATCTTAACTTCAATTTCACCAATATTTAGCATTGACAAATCTATCTCCCAACCAGCAACCATTGATACCGAAATCACCATCAAATTATTTTCAATAGTGTGACTACAAGTTAGTCGATCTCCATTAATTCGATAATCCAATACAAGGCATGAATAGTCTGCAACATAATATTTCATTCCAAAAGAAGAGTCTCCCCCCAGTTCTATATTTACGTGCATTATGTCGCTAAGTGAGTTAGCATCACTGATACTTATCGACCAAGAGATTTCTCTTTCAACTTCCCATATTTGTTCTAATCCTTCATCACTAATCTCTTCTACGACGCCATTTTGTGCGTCTCTTGTTTCCCACCAAAAGTCGCCAAGTAGTATTTGATTTCCAACTTTATCATTACCTGTCAATTTGACCCAAACAAGCTGATGGTCTGAATTATTATTATCGGATTGAACCATTGTAAAGGTCCATAGTGATAGATTCTGTTGCAATGTATGATTGATAATTCTATATTCACTAGATTGTGGAATTCCGTCTAACAAACTACCATCGCTACCATCATCTAGAGATTGTACCCAAATTTCACAGTTCACATTTTGAGATATGAAACCTGATGTATCTGCAATTGTAATAGATATTTCTCGATCCTCCATACTATTGATGTACTTCGAATTCTCTGGAGAAGTAGCATATATGAACGGTGCATCATTATCGAGTAAAAACCATGACATATTACTGTCAGTAATTATTGTAAGTGGTTGGTCACTTCTAGATTCCAATGTAATATTTAAAACTCCTGAAACCTCTACAGGTGGCGTCCAAGATATGATATCATTAGATCCAATACTCAGCGAACTCCAAGGGGTTGTATCATTATACCAAATCACTGAACCATTACCACCAGCTTCAGTACTCTCGAGATAGAATGTAAGACGTGCTTGAACATCGCCACTGGATAGGGACTGTCCTGTTGAGGGGAAATGATGCATGATTCCTATATCAATTTGATTTGCACCAGGTATTGCTTGTCCACTTTCCAAACCGCCTAAATCTGTAATACTGACTTGTAATAGCCGGTCGATTACCATAACATTAGGATGGTAATACTGGTTTAATGTGCTTCCATCTGAACCAACTCTCGTGCAAATATTAGAGAAGCCAACCATATCCCCTAGTTCAAAATCCCAATCTATAATGGTTTGATTTTCTGAAGTTGAGTTAATGGTTCCAGAACTTGTGAATAAGAGGCCCTGTGTATCATCTTCAATGAATGATGTACCATCCCAACTGATTTTCGACCATGGGCCAAGAATCACTCCTGTTGAATCGCAACTCGCTAATTCAAGATACATTTCACCCTGTTGAGAAAGATAGTGGCTAGTTTGAATATTGATGGTTTGACCTCTTGGGTGTACTATATTTGGAGGAGTGTTCATGAAAGCTGCATGCTCTCCTTCAATTACCATTGCATCTAAATCCGGTTCATCCCAATTCTCCAAATCAGAGATATTTATTTGAATTCTATATTGCATAAAGTTAGCATTGTTATTCAGATATAGCATATTCAATCCTTCAGAGTAAGTAGAATTAATAGTTCCATCTTCACCTTTCCAATCGTTATTCTTTACAGTAATAGCATCTATTGCAGAACGGTATTGGAAGGATAATTTTCCACCCGGTCTATCCGAACCCTGTAAATCGATTGAAACCGGTGTAGCAATTCCGTGAATATTTGGGCGTAGGTCGATCACAGGAGATGTAATCCATCCTGCATAGTATTCTGAACTATTTTCGAATTCTGTATCTCCAGAAAAACTTTGACCCCACGAGCCATATGGGTTGTTTGAAGTATCCCCCGTCATCCAAATGATACTGCCATTTAGTGATTGAACTTCGACATCAAAATGGCCACTACCGATATCATTACCCTTTTTCCAAGTATCTAAAATGGGATTCCAATGATATGTACTCTTTTTTATTCCACCGCTATAACCACCGACCAGAATAATTTCATCATTATGTACAGTTGCTCCCCATCCAAACATTGTAACAGGTAAAGCTGACATATTGGTCCATGTATCTGTCCCTGGGTCGTAGCGTTCTACATAATCTAATGCCTGTCTATTCCATGTAGACGTACTTTGAGTACCTCCTATCGCATATAATTGGTCATGGAAATTTACCAAAGGAAACGAAGAACGACTATGAGTCATAGATGCCATTTCTGTCCATTGGTCTGTTGCCGTATTATAGCGCCATGTTTTGTTGGTATGGTCGGTGCCTGCGGAATTTCTAACACCTCCTGCATAATACAGGAAACCACCTACTTCCGCCATACCACCTAAGCCTCTTTCATTCCCAGAAGGCATCGAAGTTCCTTCAAACCATGAATTATTTGACACATTATAGATTTGAACACGTCCAACAGGAAACTCTTGGGGGTTTGAATTCCTATTCCAATCACCAACTACGAATATCTCATCACCGACCATTTCAGCCTCACAATATTGTTGTGCGTGGTTCATCAATGTGGGAGCAGGATACCATGTCTTGTTATGATTGAACATCTGTTCAACCAATTGAGTAGGTTCTTCATCTCCAGATTGCATAGGGTTGGGGTCTAGTCTTCCTCCAATAACCCAAATTTGATCTAAACTTTCTATCGTTACAGAACAAGACCCAGTTCTGGCAGTTGACAATCCCTGCATTGGTGCAGTCCATGAGATTGAAGGCTTTTCCAGATGGGTTTCTCCATCCGGAGTAAAAAATACATCTCCGTTGATAAATCCACTTTGGTTAAAATCATCATCTGTATGAACAATCTCCATTCTATTATTTTGTTCTGACAATTTTATTACAGGATTAATTGATTGAATAGTAAACAAAAAGAGGATAATTATGGTTACAACCTTCCTCTTCATACATGGTCGTGAGAGCATTAAGGGTTTGATAATTGCCCTCAATTGAGAATTTATCAATCGGAGGGTTCATGTCTGAGGGCGTTATGCCGGGCTAGCCATGTCAAGAGAATACATCGCACGCGACCCCCGGACAGGACGTCCAATCAATGTAGGTGGCGGACGCGGGCGCAAAAAGAAAGTCACGGCTGACCAAGGTCCGCATGTCGCTCTTCCACCTCAAGTGGTAATACCGCTGGCTACGGGAGAAATTGAGAATTATCGTGTTTCATGGAAAGAGAAAGACCATTATTTGGTTCGCAATGATGGGATCAAGGCATTGGCTAATCTTTCAGGTAAATTGGCATATGATGGGCATCAAATCTTGATTGATTCTCTGATGGATTCAGATCCGGAAGTTCGTATTGCAGCATTATCTGCTCTACCTTCTGTAGCAGAGACTTGTCCCGATGAGTTATTCGATCATTTGTCTGTTTTGTTAGATGATAAAAAATCCAATGTTAGAGCTGCTGCTAGCCAATGTCTGAAAAGAGTAGCACCTATTTTCCCCTCAGCAACAGAAAGTACTCTAGCGTTTGAATTACGTCATAATGTACGTACTCGAAGTAAGAAAGCATTCGAAGGATTATCTTCGCTATGTGAAACTTGGCCAGAGGTGGCTTGTGACCACATCGATGAGTTATTGCAAGATGAGGATTTGTATCTACGCCGTTCTGCTGCAGGACTATTACGCAAGGTTCTGCATCGTGGCGGTGCTGCTGCCTGGGATCTAGTCGGTTGGGCTTTAGCAGATGAAGATGTAGAAACGAGAAGAAAGGCTTCCACTTGCCTAGTCCCTCTTGCTCACAAAGAGCAACGCATTGCTACTATTATGGCTGAAAGAGCAATCCTCGATACCGATTCCAAAGTTATGCTTGCAGCAATACGTTGTATAGAAGTTCTAGATACAGATAGTGGCCGTGCCAAGGACCTTGTAATCAATGGCTGTACACATAAGAACCGTAGTGTAAGAATGGCTTGTATCAAAATATTGCCACGTCTTATGGGTGATGAAATACTTCGTAATCACTGTAATGCATTGCTACGCGACGAGACTGATGAAGAGATTCGCCGTGAATTGAAGCAGATGACCTTTGATGCTGAAATGGAGGGTACTGAGGCTCAGAAGAATGCCTACTTGGCACCTGCTCCAGCAGTGCCACAAATCGATAGAGAAATCGTTGAATCTCAAGGTAAAACCGTTGGCTTAGAAGAACTTCCACCACCAACTGTCAAAGATAAGGATGTTCGACACGGTTAAAGAGGGGCTGATGGTCGCCGAAGCGCTAAAGGAGATGTACTCGATGACAGAGGGAGCATTTAACGACAAAGAAAAACAGTTCAATGACTTGTGGGAAGGTGTTACTCCTAAGGGGATAAACCGCAACAAGTCTCTCAAATTTCGCCAGTACATCCTTGAGCATGTTCGCCAGATGAAGCGTCCATTAAATCGTGATAACGCCCTGAAATATTGGATGGGTCAGCTAAAGGCTGAAGTAAACGATAGTGAGAACTTCTGATCGTGATACGGGGGTCACCCCCCGTCCCGGTGGCCCATATTGGGAAGGGACGGATAGAGGGAGACACATGTTTACAAAAAGTGCATTTTCGAATTGGGAACTTAATGATCAAATTCAGTCTGGACTGAAAGAGATTGGCTGGGAGTTTGCCACTCAAGTACAAAAGGATACTATTCCTTTAGCTCTTACAGGTTCTGACGTTATAGGTCAAGCAAGAACAGGTTCTGGGAAAACAGCAGCGTTTGGTTTGCCAACAATGAATAGTTGCAAACCTACTGGAGAATTACAGGCATTAATCCTGACTCCTACTAGAGAATTAGCAAATCAAGTTGCAGAGGAGATGAACAATCTTCAAGGTGATTATGGATTAAAAATTCTTACAGTCTATGGAGGAACCGATTTAGAAAAGCAAGCGAGAACTCTAGCAAAAGGCGTCGACATAATTGTGGGAACTCCTGGAAGAGTAATGGATATGACTGGAAGAGGTCATATCGACCTTGCAAGTCCATCTTTATTTGTTCTTGACGAGGCAGATAGAATGCTTGATATGGGATTTTTCCCAGATATCATTTGGGTAATAGAGAGAATGACAAGTAGAAGTCAAACGCTATTGTTTTCTGCAACATTTCCTCAAGAGATTATAGATTCAGCAAATGAATTTATGAACGAGCCTGAATTTATTTTGACCAATACTGAAAAATTGGATATTCCGCCAATTGAGCAATACAGTGTACGTATCGGCCGTGCAAACAAATTATGGGTAGTCGGTAGATTGTTGAGTCGAATGGATGAAGTAGACCAAACTCTAATTTTTGCTAATACAAAAAGAATGGTGGAACTATTAGTTCAGCGTCTGAAGAAAAATCGATTTGATGTTGATGGCCTACATGGTGACCTTTCACAAAACCAAAGAGAAAAGATTCTAAATTCCTTCAAAACTGGAGATAAGAAGACAATTATCGCAACAGATGTAGCCGCTAGAGGTATCGATGTTGATGGAGTAAGTCTGGTAATAAATTATGATGTTCCTGATGATGTGGACAACTATGTACATCGCATTGGAAGAACTGGAAGAATTGGAAGAAAGGGTGCTGCTTGGAGTTTGGTTGGAAGAGATGATATTCCTCAATTGAACAAGATAATCGCTACGCATTCCTTAGAGATTATCGCGTGTGAAGCTCCCGAACTACCAGATGGTGTAGAAAGAGATCCAATTCGTAAGCAAGAGGATAATGCCGAGGCAGCAAATGTGTTTGGGATGGTGCCAATCATGGTTAATACAACCGAGTTCTCTAAGAGAGTCCTGGTTGAACATGTGGCTAAGGCTTTGAATTGTGATGAAATGGCCATAGGTACCGTCAGAATTGATTTAGACCACTCTGTAATCGAAGTACACAACAAATATGCATCTTTAGCAGTAAGGGCATTGAAGAATAAAGGTCCAGGTGGAAACCCTCTAGAGGCTTCGATAATCGAGTGATTACTCTTCTTCGGTTTGAGGATGTTCTATCCGCATGACTGTTGCAATTATTCCAACCAGTCCTAGTGAAACTAATGACCATGATTCACTTATTGAATTGCTCCATTCTTGCTGAGCATTACCACAATCCGAATTTACAATCTCAAGGAAATTACACATATCGACCTTTTCTTTTGCTTCAAGAGCAACCGGGTCAAGCATTACATTTGCAGCAGCCCCGATGATAATTAGTAGGCAAAAACCAACGATTAGTTTGTGCATGGTTTGCCAATTATTTCTGTAAGCAAATTTCCAAGTTTTGCTCTCTTGTTCAGATGCTCTTTTGATCGCTTTACCACCATTTACCCACTTAAACCAAACAAGCCACATCAATACTAGAACTACTAAGAAACCCCATTCATATACCGCTGTATGGAATTGCCACATCGCATCAAGACATCCAGGATCATCTGGATTCAAGGTACATGAATTGATAGCAATTGGATAAAATGCTAGCAATCGAACGATATTTAGAACATAGACAATTCCACACATTACAATAGCACTTTTTATTCGTAATCTTTGAGGAACTCCATCGGTTAGTAGTATCAATGTAGAGATGAATATCATTTCATGTACTCCTGCACATTCATCGCTGACATATAATGAAACAGTGTTAAAGTGGCCAGGGAAATCGATGTGGGCAAATTCCATTTTTGTAAGCCAGCCATTGTGGTATAGCAATTCGCTGGTACCACTCCCATAGATCATCTCGACCAAGTGATGCCAAATCCATGCCTCACTAACTTGGATAGGTGCTAAGGTGTTCACTGGTTGAGTTAGGAACCAATAGAAGATCTCTACCAATACAAGAGCAGCTGGGATTTTCAGATAGCGCTTACCAAGTTGGGCGACCTCACCCCATGACATATCGTCAGGATTGGAAGGCGATTGCTGCTTTTCACTCTCGCCCATGAGGTCCAATATACACTCTCATTGATGAACTCTCACTAAATTCTAGAATTTACATTATGTTTAAGCGAATATTATCCAAGAGCCAAAAAAGCAGATGATTAGCGCTTATCTTTACCATGATGCAAATCTAATGCTACTTTAGGTGGTAGGAAAATACTGCTCCATGATGGGCGCTTGACATCGCCTTCTTCATTAACGAAAGAACGAATAAACATTGAAAGCAAATCAATCAATATCACAACAACGAAGATTACAACGATGAAAGCCATAACTTGGCGATACATCAAGTAACCAAGATAGAAGTTGATGTGAAGTCCGATTCCTCCTGCTCCTACAAGTCCTAGAACCGTACCATGTCTTACATTATACTCAAACATAAACAATAGTTGACTAAGTAAACTATTGCTTGTTTCTGGAATTACTACATTAACTGAAATCTCACCACGTGAAAGCCCCATTGCACGTGCTGCTTCTAACGGGTCATTACGTATTCCCTCCATCTCTTCATATTGCATTTTACCAAGATAACCAATCGTGTAGAATGTCATAGCAAGAACTCCCGCCAGTGGCCCTAGTCCAAAAATTACTATGAACAAAATAGCCCAGATGATGCTCGGCATACTTCTTGTTGCAGCTAGGATAATTCTTACCGGCAATAAAATCCACATTGGGACAAGATTACGTGCTGCAAATGGAGACAATATTAACGCACCAAGAAATCCAAGAATGGTTGCAACAAAAGCCATCTTCAAGGTTTCTAACATCCCATAATAAGCCTTAGAACAAAAGAAGCCAATACTGGAATTACACTGTTTATGTGTGACTGGGCTCAACATTCCCCAATCTGGTGGCCAAAGGGATTCATTCCAAAATTTGTCAAGATTAACCCATCCATTTGTAAGATCTCCCCAATTACCTTGAACTATATCATTTAGCACAAAATAACTGAAAATCAGCAAGAAAAGAATGCTGAGCAAAATACGATTTAGCCCTCTGTTCATTCCTCTTCCCCCTTTTTGTTGAAATTGGATTGGTAAGGTTTCATTTCTCCATCATCAACGATATACATTCTGTTTGAGATTTCTCTTGCACGTTTTATGTCATGCTCAATAATCAACATCGCAGAATTGCTTTCTTTGATGTAATTAGTTACCGAATCTATCACAATATTGATGTTGTCATCGTCTAATTCGCTTAGGAATTCATCTGCTAAAATCAACTTAGGCCTTTGAGCCAGAGTTCTTGCTGTAGCAACTCTACGCTGCTGTCCACCAGATAATCTACGAACAGGCTCGCTAACCTTATCTGAGATCCCCATCGTTTTTATCGCTTGAGACGCCCTTTCTCTAGATAATTTTGGAGGGATTTCGAAGATAGCAGCAAATAACTCTCCGATCAAAGAGCCTAGGAAAAAACCGGTAAAACCACAAAATATAATCCAAAAAAAGTTACCAATTTTGATTCCGAGTAAGATTCCAAAAAATACTCCTAAAATGGTCCCAATAAAAAATCCAATTTGTGGTGATGATGTCTTAATTCCGGCTCTTGCTCCCATCATGACATTATGCATTACACTAGTATGTCGCACCAATCCTAATTTCTGCGGTATATATCCTAGACCTCCTCTTTTTTCGACATTGGTTTTGATTGTTCCAGACAGAGGTGCAACCAATCCTGCAATCGTCCTAAGTAAGGTTGTTTTACCAATTCCTGATACTCCAACAATAGAAATAATTTCACCAGGTTTAACTTCAAGATTAATATTGGAAACAAGAGTTTCATCATAACCAATCTCTAGATTATTTAAATTCAGCAGGGGGCGAGTAATATCAATTTCTTTATTGATATCTATGCTCATAATTTAACCTCGGAATTATTTTGAATTCTATTCTGTATGGCGTTCAAATTGTGATTAACACTATGTGTTGGCGCTTTGTAATCGTTTATAAATTAATTAAAACAAAATGAAAAAAATGTAGCATTCATATGCAATTATTGTACACTCGTAAGAGTATACTTATTTCAAGTTTAGGCCACCCTAAAATAATATACTAGTTTCATTTCGCCAAGAAACATGACCCTTTCAGGTAGTGTAAGAAAATCATGGAAAATAGTAATGGTCTCAATGGTAATGTTGAGTGGAAGTTTTGCAGGTTGTTTCGGCTCGGATGCTGTTGAATATCCTAAGTGTGAGGATAATGACAATTGTTTGACAATCGCATTTGAGGCAAAAGAGGAGTACTCAAATACAGAAGAAAGTCCACAACAACTAGCTGATCACTTGGCTGGATTACTAGATATGGAGGTAGAGATTTATCCAGTTACAAGTTCTGCTGCAATTATAGAAGCAGTTCGTTTTGGTCATGCTGACATTGGTTTCCTAGATGGTGGAGCGGCTTGGTTAAGTTGGCAAAACTATGATTTGCAAGTTTTAGCTGCTGAACAGAAGGGCGATGGAAGAGCATATTACAATGCAATAGCATGGGTTCACAAAGATTCAGATATGGCTCAAGCTGATTTGGATGATAACGATTCGACAGACCCTTATGCTTTGATGGCTGGAAAGACATCTTGCCATACTTCTGCACTTGGAAGTTCAGGTATGCTATTGCCTATGGGTTGGATGATCACAAATGAATACGTAGAAGTACAAGGTGATCCTGATGATATTTCTTCACTAGGAGATACTGTTAGACATCATTTTTCAGAAAATTCCAGTATACCTGATAGTGGGACAAAGTACCACAAGTACCAAGGTTCACTTCGCTGTTTAGCAGAGGGTGGAATGGATTACATTTCATTTGCAAAGGACCCAACAGTACCAACTTACTGTGGTGATGAGCCAGAAGATTGGTGCTTTGAGGGTGAATTTACTTCTACAGAAGATTTCCATGGAATAGGATATAGCGGAACAGAAAATGGTGAAGGATTTGGAAGAGCTCCAAGTCATCCATTGATGTATAATCCCGATTTTATGGATGACGCAATGGTCACAGCACTTCAAGAAGCATTTACAACTATGAATGGTGATGATGAAGGCCAAGAGGTTTATGACAATGTATTGAGCACTCCAGGATTAACTATCATTAGCACTGAAGATCATTTAGGAACTTATGGCACCTTGATTGAAGGCGTACCTGGTATACAAGCCTATTTCGCTGAGAAGGCAGAGGGCTAAATTTGAAGGCATATTCATTTGTCTTACTTTGTCTATTGATTTTTCCAAGCATAACTGGTTGCTTTGGTTCGAATGTCGATGAGACCGAAGAAGAAGAGGAAGAAACGGGTTTTTCATGGCCAGAGAATGAACGCCCAGAATGTACGCTTTCGGATGAAATAAATTTTCAATGCTATGGATATTTGATTGGTTTTACGACGCCGGTTCAAACATTGACCAATCCAGTAGATGGAAATCTATGGATTGTTGACCTTGAAGGAAAAATATCTTCATGGGATTCACAAGACCTAGTTTCTATTGTCGATATGAGTGATATGGTTAGTGATTGCCACAACGAGCAAGGGCTCCTAAGTATGGCGTTTACAGATGACTTTGTAGAATCGAAAAAGATTTTACTTTCCTTTGTCAAAAGTGGGCCTTGTGAAAATGTTTCACCGCTAATAATTGCTGAGGCGACTGTGATGGATGGAGAAATCCAAAAAGATTCAATTAACACACTTTTACAAATTGAGCAGATTCTTAGAAACCATAACGGAGGTTATCTACTTCCAGTAGGAGGTCATCAATACTTGCTAGGAGTTGGCGACGGTGGTGGCTCAAATGACCCAGAATCTAATGCTCAAAACACTTCTTCGCAGTTAGGGACAATGTTACTATTCAATTACAGTAATTCGACTATAAGTCCTGTTGTCAATAACAATGAAAGTGACCCATTTATTCTACATCATGGATTAAGGAACCCTTGGAGATTTGATTTACATCCAGCAGGTGGATTATTGATTGCTGATGTGGGGCAAAATTGCTATGAGGAATTGAATTATATCCCCGTATTTAGCAATTCAACTAACTTCGGTTGGTCAGAACGAGAAGGTCTGCATTATTTTGAAGAAGGTTCAGAATGTGATCAACCAGTAACTGACAGTCCAGAAAATATGACCGATCCGGTATTGGAGTATGATCACGAAGAGGGTAAATGTTCAATCACTGGTGGTGAATGGATGGATTGGGGCCATGAGGCTTTTAGAGATGGATATTTGTATGGTGATTTTTGTAGTGGCACAATTTGGTTAGCAAAGCAAACAGTTGATGGATGGGAAAGTGAACTAATAGTTGATACAGATGTTTTCATAGTTGGTTTTGGTCGTGGATTAAATGATGAGTTACTACTTTTTAGTTGGTCTGGAGAAATATTTTTATTAGAACCTCAATTATAATCAATGATAATTTGTTA
>MDTC01161373.1_pt1 | contig 34487 bp, 34 predicted proteins | sample 811181 | NCBI WGS metagenome assembly MDTC01 (sample SAMN05326644, study PRJNA326480) | marine metagenome | isolation source: seawater | place: Pacific Ocean: North | collected 2011
GCTTTATCCATAGTGACGCGGCCGTGACCCCACTCTTTCCAATCCCGATATTTGTGGTCATTTCCTGGCAACTGAAAAAAACCTCGAGAAAAATATTCTGTTTTCCAACTCACCGCGCCGTAGTGCAACCCGACCAAGCCAAGCATTGGTTTTATCGTTGATCCTGGAGGATATTGGCCACGTAATGCTCTGTTAAATAGGGGAGTATCGCGATTCGATTGAAGGGTCGCGTATTCAGCCTGACTAATCCCTCCGATAAATGAATTAGCGTCGTAGGTTGGTGCACTCGCCAGCCCCAAAATACCACCGTTAATCGGATCTATCGCTACAATAGCACCCCGCCTATCCCCGAGCACCTCGTACAATTTTGCAGTTAAACCAATATCCAAATGTAGCGGAATATTAGAACCAGGTTTGGGATCCTCTCGATCGACAGAGCGCATAATTTGGCCGCGCGCGCTCGTCTCAACGCGTTCGACACCAACCTGCCCAAGCAACACATCTTCGTATGCTTTTTCTACACCTAACTTTCCGATCGTATCTGTACCCGCGTACTGCCTTTCGTCAACGTTTTTGAGCTCATTCAAAGAAAGGCGACCCACATAACCAAGGCTATGGGCTGTCAGGCCTCCATAAGGATAATGCCGTGTCGGTCTCGCCTTAATTTTTAGGCCTGGGAAACGAAATAGATCAACGGCTATCCGAGCGGCATCCGATTCAGACAAATCATCCTTAACCACCACGGGATCACGTGGTCTCCGCCGAGATTTAAAATTTTTTTCGAATCGCTCCATATCGCCATGCGAAAAATCGATACGTGATTGTACTTCAGCAATAGCCGCATCAAGGTCGTCAAATTCTTCAGGAACAATAAGTAATTGTAGATTAGGTCGATTCTCTGCCAAAACCAAACCATTCCGATCGGTGATCAGACCACGAGCGGGCTCTAGAGGTAGGGTTTGTAACCGATTAGCTTCCGACGCAGTCTGAAATCGCTCTGTTTCGACCAGCTGCAGCCAAATTAGACGAATCAGCAAGAGTAACAAAAGGGAGGCGCAAAAAAAGGCAGCAACAACTACTCTTCCACAAACCAGATTCTTTTCACGAACTCCTGTCGAAAGCTCCAACCTCAACTCCTATGATACGGGTGTCCTTGGCGGACGCTATCAGCGCGGTACAATTGTTCCACCACTATAATTCGCGCTAAAGGGTGTGGAAAAACGAGTTTAGAGAGGCTCCATTGGCTATCTGCACGCTCGCACATACCCTCACACCAGCCATCAGCACCACCCAAAGCAAAGACTAGTGAGCGACTCGTTAGCTCCCAGCGCGTTAGTTGTTCTGCTAGCTCAACTGTAGAATACGAATGGCCTCCCTCGTCAAGGAGTATCAAGAAATCGCTCGATTTCAAGCGATCTAACGTCCTTTTTCGATGCTCTTCCTTGGCTTTAATTCCCGCTTGTTTAGAAGCTGGAATTTCCTCGAGGATTAGATTGAATTGATGACGAAATCGAGACAGATATTCGGTACATGCAGTCTGCACCCAATCTGGCATTTTTTGTCCGATGGCAATAAGCCTCACGTCAGTCATTAGACCTCACTACTGTCTTTGAGCCCTCGAACACGACGTTCCCATAATCGCTCGAGATCATACAACTCTCGAATGGGTGGTTGCATCACATGAAGTACGACGGAATCAAAATCAACTAAAACCCATTCCGATACGTCGGCACCTTCACTTCCTAAAGCGGAAATACCATATTTTTTTTTCATCTCTTGAACAACATGATCAGCGAGTGATTTAACGTGTCGACTCGATGTACCGCTAGCAATCACCAACCAGTCTGTTACAGAGGTTTGATCTCTCACATCGATAATTCGAATTTCACTTGCCTTTAGGTCCTCTAAAGCATCCACAATCAGGCGGCTTATTTCAGTATTTTCAATCATTCAGTATCCTGGTATAGGTCATATTTACCCAAATAATCGGCAACATTTTGGGGTACGGGAAGTTGTTTAGTACCTTGCGCAATCAGGCTACGCACTAAAGTTGATGAAATAAAGAGATCTGGCGTCTGGAGCCTCACCAAGTAACCACTGGGTACATTATCCAGAAGACCGCTATCCGAAATCTCATTCATTTTTGCCAAGACAGATGGTATCTCCACACATTCGCCGGCACGATTCAATATGCAGACATTGCAAAGTAATGGCACCGTCCTCGGCCTATACCAAGAATCCATTTTACGTATAACATCGGCGCCAAGTACCAGTACAAAAGATTCATCATTCCCAAACTGCTCTCGTAAACCATTTAAAGTATCAATAGTATAACTAGGACCTGGTCGATCAAATTCGATTTTATTGATATTGATGTCCTGAAGATGACTCATGGCAAGATGCAACATTTCCAGCCTATGAGCTGCCGAGACCTCACTGTTACGATGAGGCGGCTGATTATTAGGAATCACGTGTATCGTGGCACTAGGAAATGTAGACCGCAGTTGATCCACCATAGCGACATGGCCATTGTGCACAGGATCGAAGGTACCTCCGAATAAGACCTGCACTATCTGCGCACCTGGCCTTCTCCAAACACAATCCACTTCTGATTAGTCAATCCTTCAAGCCCAACAGGACCTCGAACATGAATTCGATCTGTGGAAATACCAATTTCAGCACCGAGGCCATATTCAAAACCATCGGCAAATCTCGTCGAAGCATTAGCGATAACAGAAGATGAATCTACTGCTCGCATAAATTGTCGAATCGTTCTGTAACTATCTGAAACTATTGCATCCGTGTGATGAGAACCGTAGGTATTGATATGTGTTATCGCCTCATCGACAGAGTGCACTACTTTGATGGCCACAATTGGTGCTAGATACTCGTCATACCAATCCTCTTCACTAGCTTCTATCGCCGAAGAAATCATAGAGCAAACAATCTCACAACCGCGAATCTCAACTGAATGCTGCTCCAAAAGCGCATTTAACTCTGGTAGCAACACATCCGCTACAGCCTCATGAATCAAAAACGATTCTGCTGCATTACATACCCCATATCGATGTGTCTTCGAATTTTCTAAAATACGCAGGGAAGTAGCTGTATCACTCTCACAGTCAATATATACATGGCAATTACCATCTAGGTGTTTAATTACAGGAACACGTGCATCCTTAGCGACACGCTCTATCAGTCCCTTACCACCACGTGGAATGATCACATCACACATCGGATATTTACCACCAATCATCGCTCCAACAAAATCTCTATCCGCTGTTGGCGCAATCTGAACACATGCATCGAGTAAGTCCACCGCTTGTAACCCTGTTTTAATACACAGGGCAATAGCCTGATTAGTATGGAAAGCCTCGCTACCGCCTCTAAGAACGCTAGCGTTCCCTGACTTCAGACATAAGGCAGCTGCATCTATTGTCACATTTGGTCGAGATTCGTAGATAATCCCAATGATCCCAAGCGGTTGTCGCATTAAACCAACTTCGATGCCAGATGATTTTTTCGTAACCTGAGAAACTTCTCCGACAGGATCTGGAAGAGCAACGATTTGTTCAATACCACGAGTCATCGCTTCAATGCGTTCATCATTCAACTGCAGGCGATCAAGGAGCGCCTCGTCTAACCTCTGATTTCGACCAGCTTCCAGGTCCCGGGAGTTGGCAGCGAGAATCTTTGCTTGATTCGCGATTATGGTGTCGCCAATAGCCAAAAGTGCTGCATTTTTTTTACTAGTTGGAGCAGTTGAAATGACCGCTCTGGCTGCTGTTGCCCGATTAGCTATGTGTTGATAATCCATGGTAGCTCCACTGTATTGATTTGATTATACAGCGGCTTCACTCAAGAAATCAGGCGTCTCGCCCCTGAATTTGAAGTTTTGCAACTTCGGACTCGAGCTCAAAAAGTCGCTTACTTGAATCCTGCATTTCGAAAAATGACTGCTTTACTTCGTTATCAAATGGCAATAACTCGGTTAGTCGAGCACTCACTTCGCTAGCGTCTGTATAGTCAATTTCGCTGTAAAGGCCTCGAATCGTTGGATGCGCTTGTAAGCTTTTAAGGAGTTCAACTAGGCCCGTGTGCCCAGCAGGAACTTCGTGAGATGACTCCAGAGGTAAATCCACGGCATCAACAAGCCATAATCCATCCTCGCGTTGCCTTGGGTTAAACAGCTGCTGCTTTCGCTCACCAACAGCCAGAATCCCGAGGAGTCCGTTATCCAAACGATCAAAGTCGCGAATTGACACTTCACACCCTAGATCCGCAAATCCCTCAGACCGAGACATCGTTACAACAAAATGCTCACCATCTCGCATACATTGGCCAACCATATCCAAATAACGCGCCTCAAAAATTTGAAGTGGAAGTCGTCCTCCAGGAAACAGTACGAGAGGGAGGGGAAACAGCGGTTTAGTCACGTTAACCTCCGGTTGAATCAACTTAAATGTCATAGTGGAGACATTGCGGTTATTACTAATTTTTTCAACACTCAGTCAACCGAGCTACTAAACGTTTTTGAATCCCAGAAAATCCGCCGTTCGACATAAAAACAATTTGACCGGATGCCTGCTGAGCTAGTTGCTTTTCTAGCGCTGATACATCTCGAACTACGATCGATGTTCCATTGGATCGCAACAACAAACTCGTATCCCAGGTTATGGTTTCGGGCAACACCCAATAGACAAAGTCAGCACAAGCGGCTGATGCCATAAGAGACTTGCCATGCACACCAGCCTTCATGGTATTTGATCGCAGTTCAATCACAGCAACAAGTGGGGTCTGTTCTTCAGTCAAGGTGTCGAGGGTGGTTGCTATCGCCGTCGGATGATGTGCAAAATCGTCCCATACTTTAAGTGATCCATTCTCAAATAATAAATTCAGCCGGCGCTCAACTCCTCCAAATTCGCTGAGAGCGAAAAATGCTCGATCCATGGGAACATTAACAACATGGGCCATTGCGACAGCCAATTCTGCATTTTGCGCGTTATGGAGTCCCCGCATTGGCCACTCGATTTTCATATCCGATCCACTGGCGATCAGTTGGTTGCCGTTAATTGTGAAATCAACCGGTGTACCCTGACCGATCGAAAGCTGATTCGACCAACAACCTTTATTTAATACACGCTCTATCGCACCGACACCCGCCCTACTGATGATGAAACCAGAGCGCGGTATACGACGAATCGCATTATGAAACTGAGTTTCAATGGCGGCAAGATCGGCGAAAATATCTGCATGATCAAATTCAAGATTGTTGATACCGAAAACATCAGCATGGTAATGAATAAATTTTGAACGTTTATCAAAAAAAGCGGTGTCATATTCATCTGCTTCGACAACAAAAATCTTTCCAGCTCCTCGGCGAGCCGAAACACCAAAATTCTCTGGCACGCCTCCCACCAAAAAACCAGGACTCAATCCTTCATGCTCTAAAATCCAAGAAAGCATGCTGGTGGTGGTGGTCTTACCGTGGGTTCCAGATACCGCTAGCACCGTCATCTCTGAGGTCAAACGCCCGAGTAATTCGGGGCCAGAAATAAAAGGAATTTTACTATCAAGAACCGCCTCGACGAGGGAATTTCCGCGGGACATTGCATTCCCAATCACCACCAAATCAAGATCACCCGAGAGCACAGCAGGGTCATACCCCTCATGCAAAATGATCCCAGCTTCTTGCAATTGATCAGACATCGGTGGATACACGTGCAGATCCGATCCGGTCACTTGCCAACCCTGTTGATTACAAATCTGTGCAAGCCCACCCATGAAGGTGCCACAAATGCCGAGGATATGGATCTTCAACGCTGTACTCTCATAACTAGTCCATCATGCATAGTGGCATCACCCATTAAAAACGGCAATTTTAGGCGTCATGCCACGCTTCGTAAGTAATTTGAGCCTCTATCGCTTGAAATACTTCGCAAACCACCGGACACTTGCGCCCGTCAGCGCTTCAAGTTAATCATCAACTATCTGAGGATCCTATGAGCTTCATTAACATACCCGCCGGAAAGGATATTCCGAATGACATTTATGTCGCTATCGAAATCCCTTCCAATTCCACCCCTGTCAAGTATGAGATCGAAAAAGACTACGATGCTGTTTTTGTGGATCGCTTCATGGCCACTCCTATGTTTTATCCCACAAATTACGGATATATTCCAAACACATTGTCTGATGACGGCGATCCTTTGGATGTGCTGGTGGTCACTCCCTATCCAGTGCAACCAGGCTCAGTAATCCGCTCACGTCCTATTGGTATTCTTGATATGAGTGATGAAGGCGGTCGTGATTCAAAAGTCCTTGCTGTTCCGCACGAGAAACTGACCACCTTGTACACGGAGGTAACAGAACCACACGATCTAGGTTCTTTGCTGCTCGACCAAATTGCTCACTTTTTCGAAAACTACAAGGATCTTGAAGCAGGTAAGTGGGTCAAGGTTGATGGCTGGCGCGGATCAGACGCCGCACGCGATGCTGTTATTGCATCTGTCGAGGCCGCGAAAAAATAATCAGCCTTGTGCAAGCAAAGTACGAAGATCAGAAATAGCTGAATGTGCTCTTGCGATGTAGCTTGCCATTACAAGTGAATGGTTCGCAAATATGCCAAACCCGGAGCCATTGAGAATAATCGGAGACCAAACAGTCTGTTGTGTAGCCTCGAGTTCACGGATAACTTGTTTTAAAGACACGCGTGCATTCTTGTTGTCTAACACAGCGCCAAAATCTCTCTCCACCGCCCGGAGAATATGAAGCAATGCCCATATAGAACCACGAGCCTCGAAGAAAACATCATCAATCTTCATCCAAGGAGTTTTAATCACACGTTCCAATACCGCCGGCGTAGATTGATTAGCCGCTGAGTTACCAGCGAGGTCTGTATTAAAACGTGCTTGACCGACGCTCGCAGACAGTCTCTGGCTAAGAGAACCAAGACGTGTTTCAACATCGGCTAGGTAATTACGCAAATTGTCGGCACGGGCATAAACCTGAGCATTCTCCCCAGGCGTTGCAAGTCGAATCTGATATGACTGAAGTGATTTTACCGCTTTTTTGTAGCTCGCTTCTGCCGAAGGGAACCACTTTTGGCTGTCATAGTTTAAAGCTGGCTCAGCAATAACCAAGTCCGCATCCTCTGTCGATTGTGATTGGCTTCTAGAGAGATCCTTACGTAAGGCACGTGCCAAATCTCTCGCTTGAACTAAGGCGCCAAATTCCCAGTTGGGCATGTTATCCAGCCAAAACCCTGGTGGAGTGACGTCATTCGTTAAGTATCCACCAGGTTTTTCAAGTAACTTGTCGGTGATGAAAATAAGCGTACCAACGGTCGCACTCCCAATCGTCTGCTTCTTATCAGACGGCGCGGTGCTAGCGAGAATATCATCTACTGAACTTTGCTCAGCGGGTTGGCTCCAGTGAATTCCCAAAAGCACTGCGCCTGATAAATACAACAAGACCGCACCGATACTAGCAGCCAGCCATGTCGATTGAGCGCCAAGCCTTGTAAGACGGGTTTTAAATACTTCAAACATGTTTAATTGGTTTCTCTTGAATTGTGACAGCGAGTATGATGTTGCAATATGACAACGGGAGGGTCTCAGTGCAACGCGTTATATCAAGTTTTCTCGTACTTACCTGCGTCTTAGCTGCATCATTTGTACAAGCTCAAGGTCCTTTCGGGTCGAGTTTTGGCGGACTCGACTTAATACCTGCCGAACAAGCATTTACCGTGTCACACCCTAAGGTAAACGTGATCGAAATCAGCATCGCTGATGGCACCTATCTCTACGACGAGCGAACAATCGTTCAGAACGAAGCAGGGGCCATACTCAAGACCTCGCGGTCAGCAGCAGAAATATACGATGATCCTCTTTTTGGTCCAACACCTATCCACACGAATAAGTTGCGCATGGTGGTAACTGATGCACCAGATCTTATGGTACTTACCTTCCAAGGGTGTGCAGATATTGGATTCTGCTATCCACCACAACAAACAGAACTGTCATTTTCGCGTTAAATCACGCAAAATAGCGGCACTTTTGATGAAGTTGTGGTGAGTTTATGCGAAAGGTGCTCATACTAAACGGTCCCAATCTGAATTTACTCGGACGTCGTGAACCAGGAATCTATGGCTCGACGAGCTTAGACGATCTTGAAACGATACTGGGATCAAATGTTCCCAAAGGGATGCACCTTAGCTTCTTTCAAAGTAACCATGAAGGTAAAATGATAGAGCGCATTCACCAGCTAATGGATATTCCAGTCGACGGAGTCGTGATCAATCCCGCGGCATGGACGCATACCAGTCTTGCGATCCGCGATGCCCTAATCGCTGTAAATATACCTCTGATTGAAGTGCACATCTCAAATGTCCATGCTCGCGAAGCGTTTAGGCGTCACTCCTATGTCTCGGATATCGCGCTGGCTGTTATCGCCGGCTGCGGGATACACGGCTATGCATTTGCACTTGAGACATTGAATCAACACTTAAACACCTAGGCTAAAATTATGGATATTCGCAAGATCAAAAAGCTGATCGAATTGCTCCACGACACGGATGTAGCTGAAATTGAAATTTCGGAAGGTGAAGAAAGTGTGCGCATCTCCCGTGGAAGCACTGATCAAGTGGTCACGCAAGGTCCACACATGAACAGGCCACAAACAAGTGTTCCACCACAATCCGTTGTACCGATGACGACCGAGGAAACAGCTTCAGCAACCGCGACACCATTGGGACACCAAGTGAAGTCCCCTATGGTAGGCACCTTTTACCGCTCTCCATCCCCAGATACAGCGGCCTTTATTGAGGTCGGAAGCGAGGTAAAGCAGGGCGATACTCTTTGCATCGTCGAAGCAATGAAAATGATGAATCAAATTGAAGCAGACGCATCTGGTAACGTGCTCGCCATTCTTGTCGAAGATGGTGATCCCGTTGAATTCGATCAGCCACTGGTAGTGATCAGATAATCTAATGTTTGAAAAAATCGTCATTGCCAATCGGGGTGAAATTGCGCTTCGAATACTGCGAGCATGCCGTCAAATTGGAATTCAATCTGTTGCTGTACATTCTGTATGTGACCGTAACTTGAAACACGTCAAGCTCGCTGACCAAACAGTATGTATTGGACCGAATCCGTCCAGTCAAAGTTATCTTAATGTGCCAGCAATTATCGCAGCAGCTGAGGTGACTGATGCACAGGCAATCCATCCTGGTTATGGATTTTTGGCGGAGAATGCGGATTTTGCAGAGCGTGTTGAACAGTCAGGATTCACATTCATTGGACCATCCGCAGCAACTATCCGGTTAATGGGAAACAAGGTTGCTGCAATTGAAGCGATGCAAGCAGCGAACGTACCGACAGTCCCTGGCTCAAATGGCCCCTTAGGTGATGACGATGAGAAAAACCAAAAAATCGCGAAAGATCTCGGTTTCCCGGTCATTGTAAAAGCTGCAGCGGGCGGTGGTGGCCGCGGTATGCGGGTCGTTCACTCTGAATCCGAACTTCTGAGTTCCATTCAAATCACCAAGGCGGAAGCTAAGGCGGCTTTCGGTGATGCAACCGTCTATCTTGAAAAGTTCCTTGAGAAACCGCGACATGTTGAAGTCCAAGTCTTAGCTGACAAATATGGCAACGCAATCCATCTGTACGATCGCGATTGCTCACTGCAACGTCGCCATCAAAAGGTATTGGAAGAAGCGCCAGCTCCTTGCGTTGATCCAAAGGCTCGGACCCAAGTGCTTGAGGCTTGTGTTAAAGCTTGCAGAAACATGGGTTACGTCGGTGCTGGTACTTTTGAGTTCTTATACGAAGATGATCGTTTTTATTTTATAGAAATGAATACGCGCGTGCAGGTTGAGCATCCTGTGAGTGAAATGGTAACAGGAATCGACATCATCCACGAGCAAATTTCAGTTGCTGCCGGTAACCCTCTGTCAGTCACGCAAGACGAAATCGAACTCAACGGTAATGCGATTGAGTGCCGAATCAATGCAGAAAATCCAAATACTTTCCTACCAAGCCCTGGGTTAATTTCGAGATATCATCCACCGGGTGGCCCAGGCGTTCGTGTGGACTCGCATATCTATTCTGGCTATTCGGTTCCACCACACTACGACTCGATGATCGCTAAGATCATCACCCATGGTGCTACCCGTGAAGAAGCGTTGAGGCGGATGGAGGTAGCACTGTCAGAAACTTTGATCGACGGCATTCAGACAAATATACCAATGCAGCAAGATATTGTGACAGATGAAAAATTCCTGAGCGGTCCTGTAAGTATTCACTACCTTGAGAAAAAATTAGGGCTATCATGACCGACTCTTGGCTGCTCACAGTTGTAGCCGCCGGCGACCAAATAGAGCTCCTCGAAGAACTATTGGTTTTGGCAAACGCTCAAGCAGTGACGTTGGTCGACAATGGTGACATGCCTATCCTCGAACCTCCAGTTGGGAGCCATCCAGTGTGGCCGCAGACTCAGGTGCAAGCGCTATTCTATGATGAAAGACCCCACTCTGAAATCCTCGAAGATATTACGACATACTTTCAACGCGCAAACATTCTGATTGAGCTGCCCACAGAACTCACTCCGCTTCCTGACCAAGATTGGGTAAGAGCATCCCTTGATTCATTTAAGCCAATTAAAATCGGCAGTCTCTGGGTCAAACCATCATGGAATGACGACCCAATCCCTAAGAACCTTACATTACTGAATTTGGATCCAGGGCTCGCATTTGGAACAGGCTTACATCCGACGACCCAGTTGTGTCTTGAATGGCTCAGTGCCTACCCTCCCTTAGGCCAAACAATGATGGATTTTGGCTGTGGCTCGGGAATATTGGGCATCGGAGCTGGCTGCCTCGGTGCAGACAAAATGACCGGGCTTGATATCGATCCGCAAGCTCTCATTGCGACAGAGCGGAATGCGGACCTGAATGGCTTAGTAGTCGAAACACTGTTACCCAACCAGATGCCGAGTCGTAACTATGACCTTGTCATTAGTAATATCCTTGCAAATCAATTGATTGAGCTTGCGTGCACGCTAACTGAACTGACAAAACCAGGCGGCAAAATTGTCTTAGCTGGTCTGTTAGATGAACAAGCCGACCAAGTGAGAGCTGCTTACCCTACTATCACCTTTGACACAGACGTATCTAAAAAAGGCTGGACTCGTCTTTCGGGAACTAAAGTTGAGTGATCTCTTTGCGTATCGGCTCACATCAATTTGATAACCCTATTTGGTTAGCTCCTATGGCCGGCGTTACCGATCGCCCCATTCGGATTTTGTGCCGAACACTCGGGGCAGGTATGGCAATTTCCGAAATGATTCACTCGGATATAAGCCTCTGGGATAAAAAAAAGAGCGAACGGCGACTCAACATCCGAGATGAGCCAGGCCCAATCAGTATTCAGATCGCAGGCTATGACCCTCGAATGATGGCGAAGGCTGCTCGCGCGAGCGAGGAACGGGGAGCGGATATCATTGATATCAATCTCGGCTGTCCTGCAAAGAAAGTTCTAAAAAAAGCGGCTGGATCTGCACTAATGCGTGACGAAGCACTCTGCGCAAAAATTTTTCGCCAAGTAGTGAGCGCTGTGCAAATCCCCGTCACCGTCAAAATGAGAACCGGATGGGATCATCTATCGAAAAATGGTCCCGTAATTGCAAAAATGGCCGAAGGCCTAGGCCTTCAAGCAGTCACCATGCATGGAAGAACGCGTTGCGATATGTACAAAGGCGATGCCGAATACGACACCATTCAACGCACGCGTGAAGCGGTCCAAATTCCATTAATCGCTAATGGCGACATAACATCGACCCAAAAGGCTCGCGAAGTTTTATCCGCCACTGGGGCAGATGCGGTCATGATCGGTCGCGGAACTCAGGGCGACCCGTGGCTTCCAGGGATAATTGCCGCCGAACTCGACGGTCGATCTTTATCTCGACCCCCTGTCGACGTTCAAATTTTAACCATGGCCGAACTCATCCGAGAGATTCAGTTGTTTTATGGTGAAAAAACTGGCGTCAAAATGGCACGTAAACATTTGCAATGGTTCTTAAAACGATTTGCAAATGGCCTCGAAGCATGGTCACATTTACATCCTCTCGTTGACCCAGATGAGCAATATCAACGATTCATAGAACTAATAGACGGAGGAGGACTCCGCGATGGGATTGAAAGAACTGGTTAGAAAGCATATCGACCAGTATTTCGAAGAACTCGATGGTGAGATTCCACAAGATCTATACGACCTCGTCGTTGGTGAGGTGGAGCACGCACTACTCGAAGCTACGCTTTACCAAAGCAATAACAACCAATCGAAAGCAGCCGAAATGCTTGGCATCAGTCGGGGAACTTTACGAACCCGCATGAAACTGTTCGGTTTACTCTCCTAGACTGTTCACGACACTGATATACTTTCCGCGATTTTTCAGTAAGGTTGTAGAAGGATGCCAGACACCGATTCAATTCAGGTACGTCGAGCTCTGCTCAGTGTTTCAGACAAAACAAACTTATTGGATTTTGCTCGAGGTCTACACGATCTTGGCATTCAGTTGTTATCCACTGGCGGCACATTTCGTGAGCTACAGGATGCTGGGTTACCTGCAATTGAAGTATCATCTGTGACTGAATTCCCTGAAATAATGGATGGTCGAGTAAAAACGTTACATCCAAAAATCCATGGTGGAATACTAGGCCGCCGCGACCAAGACCAGAGCATCATGGCTCAACATGGAATCGAAGGCATCGATCTCGTGTGTGTGAACCTCTATCCCTTTCGCGAAACGATTGCCAACCCTGACAAAACTCATGAAGAAGCTATCGAAAACATTGATATCGGTGGCCCAGCGATGGTCCGTTCCGCAGCAAAGAATCATCAGTTTGTCGGCATCGTGACTTCACCGCTTCAATATCAGACGGTATTTTCTGAGCTCCAGGCTGGCGGACTATCGTTCGAGACGAGGAGAAATCTTGCCAAGGCTGCTTTCCAGCATACTGCTGAGTATGATGGCGCAATCGCAAATTATTTGGGAAGTGACACTGATGCCGCTCAATACCCAGAAAAACTATTTATGCACTTCGAACGAGACTCAGTACTGCGCTATGGCGAAAATCCACACCAATCAGCTGCCTTTTATCGAGATCCTAGCATCCGAGGATCTTGTGTCGGCTCTTCAGTGCAACTAACGGGTAAAGAGTTATCATTTAATAATATTGCTGACACGGATGCTGCGCTTGAATGCGTTCGCCAGTTTGATGCGCCCGCATGCGTCATTGTGAAGCATGCAAACCCATGCGGCGTTTCCGTCAAAAGCTCGATCCTCGATGCTTATGAAAGAGCGTTTGAAACAGATCCCACCAGCGCATTTGGGGGAATTATTGCGTTTAACCGCCCGCTGAACGCTAAAACAGCAAATCGAATTTTAGAACGCCAATTCGTTGAAGTAATCATCGCCCCGGGTGTTGAACAAGGCATTGTCGAACTTTTTGAGAAAAAACCGTCTGTTCGCTTGCTCACCGTTAGTGCACTCGACCAGACCTCGGTACAGGCTCATTATCGTCGCATTCAAGGTGGGCTCCTTATTCAAGATACCGATACAGGAACGAGAATAGAATCTGAACTCACCCGTGTCACAGAGATCAAACCAACCACAGAACAAATGAAAGACCTATTATTTGCCTGGAAGGTCGCGAAATTCGTGAAATCAAATGCGATCATCTATGCCAGAAACAACCAAACGATTGGTGTCGGTGCAGGTCAAATGAGTCGCGTATATTCGGCACGAATTGCTACTATCAAAGCACAAGATGCCAATCTTGAAGTTGCAGGCAGTGTGATGGCCTCTGATGCGTTTTTCCCTTTTAAAGATGGTATTGACGCGGCGGCGGAAGCTGGAATAGCGGCAATCATTCAGCCCGGTGGTTCAATTCGTGATAGTGAGGTCATCGAAGCTGCCAACCAACATGGTATCGCAATGGTCTTCACCAAAATGCGTCACTTCCGACATTAAGGATTCACAATGAAAGTTTTTGTTATTGGGGGCGGTGGCCGCGAGCACGCTCTCGCTTGGAAACTCTCACAATCGCCTCGGGTCAATGAAGTATTTGTCGCACCAGGAAATGCTGGCACAGCTCTTGAGGAGAAAGTTACCAATATTGATCTCTCTATTTCTGATTTGGACAGCTTGGTTACATTCGCAGAGAGCCACGCAATTGACTACACCGTCATAGGACCAGAAGGCCCTCTTGTTGATGGTGTCGTGAATCATTTTGAAGCAAAAGGCCTTCACTGTTTCGGGCCACGTGCTGATTGTGCGCAGCTTGAGGGTTCTAAGGCGTTTACCAAGGAATTTTTGAAACGCCACAATATCCCCACAGCAGCCTATGGCACCTTTACTGATGTAAACCAAGCATTAGCCTACTTGGACAAAGCTGGCGCTCCAATTGTTGTCAAGGCTGATGGCTTGACTGCAGGTAAAGGTGTGATCCTTGCAGACACGCTTGATCAAGCGAAATCTGCTGTTCAAGATATTCTTCAAGGCAACCAATTCGGTGAAGCGGGAAGTCGTGTCGTTATCGAGGAGTTCTTAACCGGTGAAGAGGCAAGCTTTATTGTAATGGTCGATGGTACAGATGTTCTGCCGCTCGCATCGTCACAAGACCATAAAGCTGCCTATGACAGCGATGTGGGTCCAAACACAGGCGGCATGGGAGCATATTCACCCGCTCCAGTCGTTGATCAAATGTGTCATGACCGCATTATGTCGGAGGTCATCCAGCCAACGATCCATGGCCTTGCCGCTGATGGACTGAGATATCGTGGATTCCTCTATGCCGGAATTATGGTTACTGTTGATGGCACGCCCAAAGTCCTAGAATATAACTGCCGCTTTGGCGATCCCGAAACACAACCAATCCTATTCCGGTTAAAGAGTGATCTACTCGACCTGATTGAAGCTGCCTGCCATGGCGTCCTCGGAGACCAAATCGCAGTGTGGGACTCTCGTGCTGCGCTGGGAGTTGTTATGGCAGCACCTGGCTACCCCGGCGATTACCCGAAGGGAGCAAAAATCAGTCTTGGTCAGGACACTGAAGACACCAAGGTATTCCACGCAGGAACTGCAATAAACGGAGACCAACCTGTCACATCGGGTGGTCGCGTGCTTTGCGTAACTGCCCTAGGATCAGGCGTTACAGAAGCTCAAGCAAAAGCTTACGAGCGGCTGAAAAGCGCACATTTTGAAGGCGCGGAGTATCGAAAAGATATAGGATACAGAGCCGTAGAACGAGAGAATTCTTAATCAAGGCGCAAAGAAATTACTTCCGCTAGGTGGATGCTATGTGGAGAGATTTCTGTTCCAAGTGCATGCAGAACAACCCCCGCATCGCGAGCCCTCAGGCACGCTTCAGCAAAGGCCGGATCAAGTACACGATGTGGCGCAACCTCACGAATTCCCGTATGCATCGCCACAAAAACCAAGTGGGTCTCGAATCCATTTTCAGCCATATCAGCGAGGAGATTTACATGCTGAATTGCACGTTGAGATGGCGCATCCGGAAATAACCCCAGACCATCATCTTTGCACAATGTTACTGATTTGATCTCGGCGTAAATAAGTCGACCTCCACGAGACAATTGGAGATCAAATCGATGTGTTCCGATTGTGGGCTCTCGGCGAACAAATGTGGCACCTGGAATCCAAAGTGAAAGCTCCGTTGAAGCCAGCAGTTCATTTGCGCGTGAAGTATTGATACAGGCCAAACCAGCATGAACTTCGACTAATTCCCAAGCAAACTCTAGTTTTCGTCCAGGTGGTTGCCTGCGAAACCAGACCTTTGAACCCTCACAAAGTAGCCCCGTCATACGGCCTGTATTCGCGCAATGGGCGGTAATGATCTCTTCACCGATATCAATATCCACAAAAAATCTTTTATAGCGACCGATCAACCGTCCTTCAATAAGGGCATCGTGATAATCAATCATAAATAAAACGCGCCATTCTCTCCAGCGCTTCGAGTAATCGGTCAGCGGGTTGCGTATAGGCAATCCGAATCCAGGTTGGAGGAAGACTCTCTGAGAAGTCGATTCCAGGCGTGATAGCAACACCAGTTTTACAAATTAATTCAGCACAGAATTGCTGACTATCTTTTGCAATATCTGAAATATCAACGAAAACATAAAAAGCGCCATCGGGCTCCGCAGCGATCTTAAATCCCATTGCTTCCAAACGAGGAATTAACAGATCACGACGCTCTTTGAGTTCAAGTCGATGCGTCTCGGCATCTCGTAATGAATCGTGCTCGAAACAGGCAAGCGCAGCTTCTTGCGCGAATGATGGGGCGCATATGAATAAATGTTGAGCCAAGCGTTGCGTGGCCTCGACTGCATATTCAGGAATAACAAGCCAACCGAGCCGCCAACCCGTCATATTGAAATATTTGGAAAAACTGCCAACAACAAAATGCCAGTCAGAGATTGCGAGACTACTTGTTAGAGCATCGTTAAATGACAAGTTTTGATAAATCTCATCAACAATCAAATGACGGTTGGAGTGCTGGCACCATTTACTCATTTGCTCTAACTCTACTTGTGGTACGGCCTGACCCGTTGGATTTGCTGGATGTGCAAGTATCAACGTCCGGTCGATGTCTGTCGCTTTTTCTCTAAGTTGAGCAAGGGTCGGTTGAAACTGTGTTGTAACATCAGTCTTTATCCAATGAACATCGGCACCAACAGCTTCAACAAACCTTGGGTTACACGGGTAGGCAGGATCCGCCATGAGCACACGACTACCAGGATTGGTTGTGGCTGCAAAAGCCAACAAAAGCCCGCCCGATGCCCCAACAGTAATTTGAATTCTATCCGAAGGAATATCTAAGCCCTTTGATACATACCAATTCGATAAGGCATCCCTTAAAGGCTTAATCCCTCTGGCATCTGTATATCGGGTCTTCCCTGCCCGTAAAGCCTCGCATGCACGATCAATGACCGACGCTGATGTCGGAAAGTCAGGCTCGCCAACTTCAAGATGGATAACGTCCACTCCCTGTAATTCTAGCTCCTCAGCTATCCTCACTACTTCCATGACATGAAATGGAGGTATTGCTTGAAGTCTGTTTGCTAAGGCAGGACCCTTTGTTGATCTCAATATGTTCTCCTCATGAAAGAAGGTGGTACAGTCGACCGTGTTCTGATATTTTCTCGCGTCAGATTTTTTATAGTGTGGAGTTTCGCCGACGATGGCAACGAATAAACAAGAATCACTTCTAGGCTTAATTGAGCCGTACCAATCATCGAAAGATGAAGAGTACATGAGCGAGGCTATGCGTGAACACTTTGTGAGGATTCTCGAACAATGGAAGCAGAATCTGATGGAAGAGGTAGATCGTACGGTATCTCATATGAAAGAAGAGGCAGCGAATTTTGCAGACCCAGCAGATCGTGCAACGCAAGAAGAAGAGTTCAGCTTAGAACTTCGTACTCGTGATCGTGAACGCAAGCTCATTAAGAAAATCGACAAAACGCTCGAATCGATTGAGAGTGATGACTACGGATTCTGCGAAACATGTGGAATTGAAATTGGTTTGCGACGACTGGAGGCGCGCCCAACTGCAACACAGTGTGTTGACTGCAAAACACTAGATGAATTGCGCGAAAAACAAACAGGTGCCTGACTATTGAGTGCGTACCGCGGCCGATTTGCGCCATCGGCGACCGGTCCACTACATCTTGGTTCAATTTTTGCCGCTCTTTTAAGCTTTCTTCATGCAAAGCAACACCACGGTCAATGGTTAATACGCATCGATGATCTCGATGAGAAACGTTGTAAACAGTCCCACACAGACGAAATTCTTCATTGTCTCAGCGCATTTGGACTCGAGCCAGACGGTGCCGTTATATATCAGTCCAGCCGACTTACAGACTACGCAGATGCCCTGAAAACATTAGAGCACCAAAGCATTCTTTATAGCTGTACGTGTTCACGAAAGTCATTACCTAAAGGGCCCTATGTAGGCAACTGCACTCACCGATTGGGAAAGGCTTTTCTAACAGATGCTGCTATTAGAATCTCTACAGAAAAATTAAATACTCACGTAAATGATTTACTGCTAGGTCCACAGATCACAGATAATCCTGGGGATTTCATTGTGAAAAGGAAGGATGGATTATTTGCCTATCAATTGGCCTGTGCTGTTGATGAACATATCGACTCAATTACTGACGTCATTCGAGGAGTCGATCTTTTGGAGTCCACACCTATGCAGTGCTTAGTCTCAGAACGATTAGGATTGGTAAGTCCCAACTATGGACACTTCCCCATCCTCATCGGCAGTGACGGCGGCAAACTGTCAAAACAAACATCTGCAACCCCTGTCGACTGGAGAATTCCTGGTGTGGCCTACTCAAAACTCGCGAACTTATTGTTACTAAAAAACACACCATCAGACAGAGATACCGCATCTATTTGGCTATCCTTTTTCCAATCAGTCACAACGCCGGCTTCAATCAACGCTGCAGCTGGCGGAGCTAATACCCTTTCCGTATAGAAAGCCGTACACTTAAGCGAAAACAGGATAATAATGGCAACGTTACTTCTCGTTACAGACGAAACTATCATTAATAAATCGATTCAGATTAGTCTCGAACAGGAGAACCACACTGTTTTGATGGGCGAATCTATACACGATGCCAAGTCAATTACCTCAAAAATCGACTGCATAATCTGTGAACATAGATTAACTGATGGATCAGGCATAGACCTGATCATGCATTTTAAACCAGTGCCCCTCATTCTGTTAGTGGGCCAAAGCGCCTTGCAGATCGGCATTTTAGCGATGCGCAAAGGGGCATTTGACTGTTTCACTAAACCGGTTGATCCAGCAGACATTATCAAAGCGGTCGACAGGGCCACAGCAACTTCCTCAGCGTTAGTAACTGACCCAATGGTCGGCCATTGCGAACCTATGCTGAAATTAAAAAGACAAGTTTCTCGGGTAGCACCGCGTGATACGCCTATTTTAATCAGTGGCGAATCAGGGACCGGCAAAGAACTGGTCGCCAAATCGATTCATGCTCAATCCAAAAGATCCGGTTTCGAGATGATTTCGGTCAACTGTGCAGCGAGGCCAGAATCCTTGGTAGAAGCCGAACTGTTTGGTCACATTAATAAGAAATTGACGGCTGCAACCAGTGATTATCTGGGTCTAATCGAATCCGCTGATCAATCAAGTCTTTTTCTAGATGAGATCGGCGAACTCCCGCTAGGAATTCAATCGAGACTTTTGCGGCTTCTCGAAGTTGGTGAGATCCGACGAATTGGAAGCACCGAAAAAATCTATGTAGATGTCCGCATAATTGCAGCAACACATCACAATTTACTAGAGATGGTATCTAAAGGTGAGTTTCGAAAAGATTTGTACTACCGCCTGAACGTCATCGAGTTGATATGTCCACCGCTAAGGGACCGCAAAGAGGATATTGTAATTCTCGCAGAGGCATTTCTGGAGCAAGTCAAAAATGATTTGGTACGCCCCGGAATTCAGCTCAGCGCGGCTGTAAAAGCTGCATTAACGAAGTATAGGTGGCCCGGCAATATTCGAGAACTAAGAAACGTGATCCAAAAAGCCGTTATGTTTTGTGAAGATCCAATAATAAACATCATCGATTTGAACATCCAAACGATAGATGCTGGCTTGAGGGGATTTAGCGCAGGTGACCAACATCACGGTACGGAAAATAGGCCTACAATGTCATTAGAAGATTACTTTCAATACTTCGTTTTGTCACACGAAGAGCAAATGAGTGAAACCGAGCTCGCGAAGCGGCTTGGTATAAGTCGAAAAAGTCTCTGGGAGCGCCGTAATCGACTAGGCATCCCCAAGCGCAAAGATATTTTGCCCGATTCGTAATACCTGTATACGGCATATGGTAACTATTAGTAACATAAAGCCCATAAAATCCTCTAATCACTAGGTCTAATATTTCGTATCCGTGAGAAATGGTTTACTTCGTCCTCGCTTGGAATAAGATTAATAAAACGAGCGGTATAAGTGATAATAATAAAAACATAACTGTGGAAGATTACGGTTCACTGTGAGAACTGAGTTTCGAGGGGGCGGGATTGCTTTCTTAGGCCGATAAAAATAATAAAGCGAAAGCTGAGGTCTTAGTTATAAGGACTATGATTTGAAGCTAAGATTGCACATTGAAAGGTAATTTTTAACGTATAAATAATAATAACAATAACGACTATACGATTATGAAAGGGGGCGAAGGCCCCTTTTTTATTATCCGTCTCTGGTACCATACGAGTTTCATTTCGTATGGAGTTTTCTGTTGTTTTCAGTATTTAGAAAGAAAGGCCCTCAGCTCGTCGACGTGTATAAAGATGTGATTCCTCAGGAATACCACGGAATAGATCATAGGGACTTATCTCACGGTAGCCTGAAGGTAATTGAAGTACTACAACACTCTGGATATGAAGCCTATCTGGTTGGCGGCGGTATCCGCGATCTCCTGCTCGGTAAACATCCTAAAGATTTTGATGTCGCAACTAGTGCGAAGCCGATGGAGGTACAAAAACTTTTTAGGAAATCACGACTTATAGGTCGTCGGTTTCAAATTGTCCATGTCAGGATTGGTGCCGAAATAGTTGAGGTCACAACGTTCCGTGGATCGGCGAACAATAGCAAAATGAGACAATCCAATGAATCAGGAATGCTTGTCCGCGATAACGTATTCGGCTCTGTGGAGGATGATGCGGTACGGAGAGATTTCACCATGAACGCACTGTATTACGATCCATCTAATCATCAAGTCTTGGATTTCGTCGGTGGATATGATGATCTGGAAGATGGGGTGGTTCGTATTATTGGTGATCCAGAAACGCGATATCGAGAAGATCCCGTGCGCATGCTACGTGCTATCCGATTTATTGGCAAACTTGGTCTCTCCCTTGAAGATGGCACTTCAGAACCTATCCGAAGACTCGCTTTACTACTCCGCGATGTGTCTGCTTCCCGACTTTTTGATGAAGTCCTAAAACTACTTCAGGCAGGATATGGACGAGTTTCATTTCCTTATTTGATACACCATGATCTTCTGAAGGCCCTGTTTCCAAGTACTTCCGACTTACTCGAATCTACTGACGATACTCATTACCGACAACTGATCAATCTCGCTTTAAACAACACTGACATTCGTTTGAAAGAGGGAAAGTCCGTCACTCCTGCGTTTTTATATGCAGCACTGTATTGGCCTAAAGTTCATCACCGATGGCAAGAACTGGCAGCCGAAGGTCATGGCAGAACACAATCTCTTGCTATTGCCTCCTCCGAAACTCTAACCTTAAATCAACAATTCATCGCAATCCCAAAGCGGTTCTGCGCGACTATTCATGAAATCTGGGATCTACAAGTCAAGTTGGAAAAGCGTCATGGTCGAAGACCTGACTCAACACTCGAGCACCCTAGATTTCGTGCTGGCTATGACTTTTTGCTACTACGAGAACGTTCTGGCGAAATAATGGCTGGACTCGGGGAATGGTGGACTAATTATCAAGTTTCAGATGAATCACAAAAGCGAGAATTGATCGTATCCGTCAAAGAGGTTTTTGAACAAGCACCAAAACGACACTTTGGTAAAAAATACAAACGACGTGGCTAACACTATATTTCTTGGACTGGGCTCTAATCTCGACGAACCAATTCGCCAAATTCATCGTGCCATCGAGTCACTCGGTGAGCTTGTTAATTCTATCGAGCGAGCAAATCTATATAGGTCTAAGCCCCTGGGACCCGCGGACCAACCAGATTTTATTAATACCGTCATCAGAGGCCAAACGAGCCTTTCGCCAGAGGATCTCTTAGGGTTTGTTAAACGGATTGAAACATATCAAAAACGGGTCAAAACCGTCCATTGGGGACCTCGAACAATCGATATAGATATTCTGTACTTTGGAAATTTAAACTTCACCAGTTCATTACTCAAGATTCCGCATCCAGAGATCCTAAGACGTTCATTTGTCACTATCCCATTACTCGATTTGTTAACGGATGAGATCACACCAACAGGTGACCGAATCGACCGAAACCGCTACGATTCCGGATCGCTGGTCCAAATTAATACATAGGAAGAAACACAGTGGCTCTAATCACCCTCAATACACTAAAAAAACACCGGGCCGAGAATACGAGGTTCAGCATGGTGACCGCCTATGATAAGTGCTTTGCGTCTCTTGCTTCCAAAGCAGGTATTGATGCGCTCTTAGTCGGTGATTCTCTTGGTATGGTGATCCAAGGCCGCTCTAGTACGCTTCCAGTGACCGTGGATGACGTTTCTTACCACACGCGATGTGTCGCTTCTGCCTCTTCAAATTGTCTTATTATAAGTGATGTTCCTTTTTTAGCTTCGGCGACTATCCAGGATGCCGTTAATACAGCTCGCGCCCTGGTCCAAGCTGGTGCAAATGTTATCAAGATTGAGGGTGGCAGTAATTTAACCAAGTTGATCAAACTCTATCGAGATCAGGGTGTAGCCACATGCTGCCATCTCGGACTCACTCCACAATTCGTCAATCAATTTGGTGGGTACCGTGTACAGGGGCGAACCAGCGAGGCTGCCAAACATCTAATTGATGCAGCAGTTGCAATTGATCAGGCAGGAACAGATATGATTCTGCTCGAATGTATTCCGAATCACGTAACAGAAGAAATTATGAGAGTAACCACAGTACCTGTCGTTGGAATCGGCGCAGGGCCATCTGCAAATGGCCAAGTCCTAGTGATGCACGATCTGATTGGTATCACTTGCGGAAAAACTCCTAGATTTGTTAAAAACTTCATGCCTCAGGCTAGCTCCATACAAGAGGCGTTTGAATTATTTGACCGAGCTGTGAAAGATGGATCATTCCCTGCGTCGGAGCACTGCTTTGAAGAATGACCAGCCAGAGATATTTTATACAATAGATAATCTACGTAAGTTTTTGGTAACCGCTCGTGATCAGGGTAAGACGATCGGATTTGTTCCAACGATGGGAAATCTCCACCAAGGTCATTTAGATCTCGTTCAGAGAGCTTCTGATCTCTCAGATATCGTTATCGTAAGTATATTTGTAAATCCAATGCAATTCGGCGTCCATGAGGATTTTGATACCTATCCACGAACACTTAACTCGGACTGTCATGTGTTGACAGATTATGAATGTGCCGCTGTTTTTGCACCAACTGTAAGAGAGATCTATCCAAAAGGGCTAAATACTGAAATTGATGTCCCAAGTCTTTCAACTATCCTTTGTGGACATCATCGGCCTGGTCACTTCAAAGGTGTCGCGACAGTAGTCTGCAAACTCTTGAATATCATACAACCAGATATTGTGGTCTTTGGAAACAAAGACTATCAGCAGTTACAAATAATCAAAGCCATGGTTGAAGATCTTCTGCTACCGGTCCAAGTAATTGGTACAGATACAAAAAGAGAACCGAATGGTTTGGCAATGAGTAGTCGCAATGCGTATCTTCTCGAGTCCGAAAAGCAGCTCGCATCCATTTTATATTCTGCACTGACAAAAATCGCAAAAGCGGTGCAAGGCGATACTCAGATAAAAACAACCCTCAGGAGACAAAAGCAGCTATTAATTAATGCTGGATTTGTACTCGACTATCTTGAAATACGAGATGCAAAGGACTTATCAAAGACTTATGTCGACTCAGATACCGCAGTTGTCTTAGTTGCTGCAAAACTTGGGGCTGCAAGACTAATCGACAATGTAATAGTGCATTTATCGAAATAACAAAAAACCTCGCCTTAGCGAGGTTTTTTGTCGATCCCTATTAGATGAGCTATCTAATAACACGGACAGTACTAAAGATCTTTCATAGTCAGCTTGATACGACCACGCGCGTCAACATCTAGTACCTTTACTTTCACAACGTCTCCGACCTTCATATAGTCTTCGACTTTCTCAACGCGCTCCTCCGAAATCTGACTAATATGAACCAAGCCGTCTTTACCAGGGAGAATATTTACAAATGCACCAAAGTCGACGACCCGCTCAACCTTCCCTTTATAAACGCCACCGATCTCAGCCTCCGCAGTAATTGCCTCAATCATCGAAATCGCTTTCTGTGCTTTTTCTTTACTTTCTGCATAAACACGTACTAAGCCATCATCGTCTAGATCAACAGTCGCGTCAGATGTCTCACAGATATTTCGAATTGTGGTTCCACCTTTGCCGATAACCTCACGAATCTTGTCCGGATCGATACGGAAACTGTAAGTACGTGGCGCTGTATCAGCAACCTCATCACGCGCGCGCTCAATCACCTTATTCATCTCTCCAAGAATATGTAGACGGGCTTCTTGCGCTTGTCCTAGAGCAGCCCGCATGATTTCTTCGGTAATACCCTGAATCTTGATATCCATCTGGAGTGCAGTCACACCATCCGACGAACCTGCGACCTTGAAATCCATATCACCCAAGTGGTCTTCATCGCCCAAGATATCAGTTAAGATCGCATAACTGTCTTCCTCCTTGACTAGACCCATAGCAATACCTGCAACTGGAGCTCTAAGAGGTACGCCCGCATCCATTAAAGCTAAAGAAGCACCACAAACCGAAGCCATGGACGACGATCCATTTGATTCAGTAATCTCGCTTACGACACGTATTGTGTATGGAAATGATTCTTCGTCAGGAAGCATTGCGTAGACGCCACGGCGGGCCAAACGTCCATGCCCAATCTCTCGGCGTTTAGGGCCAGTCATCATGCCAGCCTCACCAACGCAATATGGAGGGAAATTATAGTGCAGCATGAATGTATCTTTTTCGTCACCCATAAGACCATCAACGAACTGGGCATCACGTAATGCTCCAAGGGTGGTCACAACAATCGCCTGCGTCTCGCCACGTGTAAAAATAGCAGAACCATGAGTACGACTTAACACACCAACTTCGCTCTTGATTGGACGAACCGTCTTTTTATCACGGCCATCGATACGTGGCAGGCCCTGAATCACACGACTGCGGACCACTTGCTTTTCAACTTTATTGAATAGCTCGCCAACAGCTTCAACGTTTTCACTTTCTTCGCCGCCGAATGTAGCAATCGCTTCGGATCTGATCTCACTCAACGCGTTGTAGCGGAGCATTTTTTCGGAAATCTGATATGCCTCACTGATGCGTGGCTGATATTGATCATTGATTTGCGAAAGAAGTACTTCGTCGATGGCTGGAGTCTCCCAATCCCAAGCCTCCTTACCAAACTTTCCACCGAAATCACCGACTGCATCAACCGCGACCTGCATTTCTTTGTGCGCAAACAAGACAGCACCAAGCATTTGCTCTTCAGTCAGCTCATCGGCTTCAGATTCAACCATTAAAACCGCGTCTTTGGTTCCTGCGACAACCATATCAAGTCGTGAATCAGACACCTCATCAAATGATGGATTCAAAATGTATTGACCATCGTCCGAGAAGCCAACACGGGCAGCACCGATTGGTCCATTGAATGGTATACCTGAGATCGCTAGGGCGGCTGACGCACCAAGCATCGCTGGGATGTCTGAATCATGCGTTTTTGATGCTGACATGACAGTCAACACCACCTGAACTTCATTCATATATCCTTCTGGGAATAGCGGACGAATCGGCCGATCTATCAGACGGGATGTCAGTGTCTCTTTTTCTGTTGGACGACCTTCGCGCTTGAAATAGCCACCAGGGATCTTTCCTGCAGCATAGGTTTTTTCCTGGTAATGCACCGCGAGAGGGAAAAATTTCTGACCCGGCTTTACATTTTTTGCACCGACAACAGTCGCTAGAATCTGAGTCTCGCCCATTGTAATGACAACGGCACCTGTCGCCTGACGCGCAACGGCCCCTGTTTCTAGGGTAACGCTCTGGCCGCCAAACTGAAATTGAACTACTTGCTTTTCCATTATTTCCTACTTCCAATATGCCGGATTACGGCCGGCTAAAATACGGAGAAGGCCCCGAAGGGCCGTTTCTGCTTTAATCAGACTAACGACGAAGACCAAGTTCCTTGATCAACGACGCATAACGACTCAAATCCTTCGACTTGAGATAGTCTAATAACTTACGACGTTGATTAACCATCCGGATGAGGCCACGACGACTATGATGGTCATGAATGTTTTTCTTGAAGTGATCCTGAAGAGCTTCGATGTTGGCGGTCAACAAAGCCACTTGAACTTCCGGCGAACCAGTATCGTTTCCATCACGGCCAAACTTCTCAACGATTGTAGCTTTCTTCTCAACTGTTAAAGCCATTCTTTTCTCCTATGCGGCATGCCCGACCCTAGAGGCCAAAACCCGAACCACAGCGCATGCCAGCAGCAGCCGGAGATAACATTCGTTTGGCATAAATACCTCCGTCGGAATCAACGGATACGAGCCCAACGAACGATGCCTCTGCAAAATACGCGCGCATAATATCGCAGACACCTGTTCCTTTACCAGAAACTTTTTGTCCTTGAATCAACATCATACATTGGCGTTCAGACAAATCGATCCGAGGAAAATGGCTCAGGAGTGCATCTGTAGAATGGAGTAAAGTAGCAAACGCCGCTGTACCCTCATCTTTTAGTGATTCAAGTGTTTGCAAAGAACTCGCCTGATCGAGTGAATATCCTCCAGCCAGATCACGACGAAGCCGACTCAAATGTGCAACAGTCCCCAGAGACTGTCCGATTGATTCAGCTAAGCTTCGGATATAGGTTCCCTTTGAACATCGAACACGAATATCCAACCAACCCTCGTCCGCTTCAAAATCGATTAGTTCATTGCTAAAAATTTGTATCGCTCGCGGAGCCCGTTCGATCTCAAGACCTTTTCTAGCTAATTTATAAAGTCGCTGCCCCTGATATTTCAGCGCAGAAATCATTGGTGGAACTTGCATCAACGATCCCATTAGCGTGTTCAATACCGACACCAGAATAATCTCGTCAATGACGGGGATTGCTTTTTGTGCAACCACTACACCATCTGCATCCAATGTATCGGTTGCCGTACCGAGCTGGACACGCGCCAAGTATCCCTTGTTTGCATCGAGGCCATATTGACTAAATTTTGTGGCCTCACCGAACACTAGAGGCAAAACGCCTGTAGCCATTGGATCAAGTGCGCCTGTGTGCCCAACTTTTTTTGCCTTAGACCATCGCTTGAGACGACCGACAACACCCCCCGATGTTAGGCCTTTAGGCTTGTCCACGATTAGAACTCCGTGGATATCAAAACCCCGGTTGGCCGCACCCATCAGTCGTGTTGATCGCTTTTCAGTGCTTCGTGAATTAGTTCATTAATTCGCGTACCACGCTTCAATGAATCATCATAGTGGAATCTCAAGTACGGCACTTTACGAACCTTCAAACCACGACCCAGTTCCATTCGCAAGAAGGGAGCCGCTTCATTTAAAACCGTAAGACTCTGTACGATTTTATCATCAGAATCGTCGGGCACAAATACAGTGACGTTCACGTCGGCGTATGAAAGATCTTTGGAAAGATCACAAAAATTGACTGTAACCATGCCTAAACGGGGATCTTTCAGTCCGCGCTGTATGAGCAAGGCCAGATCTCGCTTTATCTGCTCGCCCAGCCGCTCTGTACGACTATACTCGGCTGGCATCAGATCTTCCGAGCAACCTCGCGAATGTCGAAAACTTCGATTTTGTCGCCTGGCTTTACTTCTGTGTAGTTTTTCACACCGACACCACACTCAGTTCCACTACGGACCTCGTTAACGTCGTCCTTGAAGCGACGCAAAGATTCGAGCTCCCCTTCGTAGATGACTACATTATCACGTAATACTCGGATCTTTTTATTACGATACACGATTCCTTCAACCACCATGCAGCCCGCAATCTGGCCAAATTTTGGTGAATTAAAGACATCTCGAACCTCTGCTATACCAACGATTTCTTCACGTAATTCAGGCGCTAGTAAACCAGACATTGCTGCTTTTACGTCATCGACGATGTCGTAAATAATACTATAATACCGAAGTTCAATCCCATCACGTTCAATAACTTGCCTAGCACCTGCATCAGCACGGACGTTAAATCCAAGAATAATCGCACCCGCCGAAGAAGCTAGAGTAGCATCTGATTCTGTTATTCCACCAACTCCCTGTGCGATTAGATTGACTCGAACTTCGTCCGTTGCCAATTTCTGTAGAGCAACTGATAAAGCTTCAAGCGTCCCACGAACGTCTGTTTTTAAGACGATATTGAGGTTAGCGACTTCGCCAGCTTCCATATTCGCGAACATTTGATCCAGCTTTTGCGCTTGCTGCCGCTTGTGCTCCGCGTCACGAGTCCGTTCCGCACGAAATTCAGCAACTTCTCTAGCTTTGCGCTCGCTCTCAAGTACCAAAAGCTCATCACCGGCGTCAGGTGTCCCTGAAAGGCCCAATATCTCCACCGGAATCGACGGCCCAGCCTGCTTGACATGCTTGCCACTTTCGTCAACCAAAGCACGCACTTTCCCAACTTGCTCACCGGCCAAAATTGCATCACCTACTTTCAACAAACCATTTTGTACGAGGACTGTTGCAACAGGCCCGCGACCTCGATCTAAACGCGATTCAACAACCGTGCCTCGAGCTGGGCCCTCGTGGACCGCAGTCAATTCAAGAAGTTCAGCTTGCAAAAGTACTGCCTCAAGCAATTCCTCAACGCCTTGCCCAGTATGCGCACTGGCTGGAATGAATTGAACATCTCCGCCCCAATCTTCTGGGATTACCTCTCGGCTCGCCAACTCTGTTTTAACACGGTCTGGGTCTGCTTCTTCTTTATCGATCTTATTCATTGCAACAACAATCGGAACTTTGGCCGCCCTCGCATGCTGAACAGCTTCCTCGGTCTGAGGCATCACACCATCATCTGCAGCAACAACCAAAATCACAACGTCAGTCACTTGCGCCCCACGGGCCCTCATATTGGTAAACGCTGCGTGGCCTGGTGTATCGACAAATGTGATCATCCCATTATCAGTATCCACATGATACGCACCAATGTGTTGCGTAATACCACCAGCCTCACCCGCTGCAACACGTGACTTGCGAATACGATCTAGCAGTGATGTCTTACCATGGTCAACATGACCCATGACGGTTACAACTGGAGCACGAGGGGATCGATCACCCTTAAGCTCTTGATAATCGTCAAGCACTGACTGTTCGAGTGTATCTTCCGTAACAACCTCAATTTTATGGCCCATTTCTTCAACAACTAGAACCGCAGTGTCTTCGTCCAACACTTGGTTAATCGTCGCTAAAACACCCATCCTCATTAAAATTTTAATGAGCTCTCCAGATTTTACTGCCATTTGACTAGCTAACTCAGCGACCGTGACTGGTCCAGAAATTCTGACGTCACGGACGATCGGAGCTGCTGGTTTTTCGAATTTATGAGATGACAATTCTTCCGCGGCCTTTCCGGGCTTCCGCTTGCCACGTATCTTTGGTGCCCGCTGATCATCGGTCATGACGAGCTTTACTCGTTTTTCATCCCGTTTTCCAGATGTTTTACCTTGCCGACGTGGCTGATCATCGTTTGATCTATCACGACGTGCATGCACCTCTTTCTTATGCCTGCGGCCATCATCTTCTTTTGGTGGTGGAGGGGGCTCAATCACGGCAGGCTCGATAAAAACATCCTCAACTACCGCAAGAGTTTCATTAATTACAGGCTCATCACCAACCGTTTCCGGCTCGACTGTAGTTACGCTAGTCTCTTCTTCACTCTTATGATCCGCGGGTTTTTCAGCCTCTTCGTCTTCGTATAATTTTACTTCTTCGATCTCACGTTGCTTCTCCGCTTCTGCAGTCAAATCGCGGTGTACGTAAGTGCGTTTCTTCCGAACTTCTACATTTACCGCGCCTGCTCCGCCTTTTATCGTAGATGTCGATTTGCGCCGCAATGTTACCTTGGCCGGCTCTGTTGAAACTTTCGCCTGACCCGAACGAATATGGGCCAGCAATTTCTGTTTCTCTTCATCGGTAACCACATCATCGGTCGACGATTTCTCGATACCTGCGCTGGCCATCTGAGAGAGTAATTGTTCAGCTGATATGCCCACTAATGCGGCCAGCTGTTTCACAGTTGTATCTGACAAAACTTACTCCTGTTCGCTACTTTCATCAGCTGTCTCTGCGAACCAAGGTTCACGTGCCTTCATGATCAGGGCTGCCGCAGCTGCTTGGTCAACACCCTCAGTCTCAGTCAATTCATCAACTGACAATTCAGCCAAATCATCCATCGTACAGATACCACGATCAGCCAATTGATAAGCAAGCCCAGGGGTCATGCCTTCCAAAGTCAATAAGTCATCTGCGGGCTCGCCTGACTCATCGCCGGTGAGCGCGGCCGTCAAAAGTACGTCGCGCGCGCGCGCTCTAAGCGTCTCGACGAGGTTTTCATCGAATCCATCGATTGAGAGCATCTCTTCGACGGGTACGTAAGCGACCTCATCTATTGAGGTAAAGCCTTCCTCCACTAGTATTCGTGCAAGTTCAGCATCAACATCGAGACGCACCAAAAACATATTTACGAGCTTTTCAGATTCTGCGTCTTGTCGCTCGGCCGCCTGCTCTTCACTCATGACATTGAGTTTCCAACCCGTCAGTTCTGAGGCTAGCCGAATATTTTGGCCCCCGCGACCAATCGCTTGCGCTAGATTATCGCCAGTTACCGCAACGTCCATTGAACGATTGTCTTCATCCATCACGATTGATGATACTTCCGCCGGTGCCATTGCATTTATTACAAGTTGCGCCGGGTTATCGTCCCACAGCACTATATCTACACGCTCTCCATTTAATTCATTGGAAACAGCTTGCACTCGGGAACCGCGCATGCCAACGCACGCGCCCACTGGATCAATCCGTCCATCATTTGTCTTCACAGCAATCTTCGCCCGTAGTCCCGGATCACGAGCCGCACCACGAATTTCAATTGTTTCTTCTGCTATCTCTGGTACTTCGATCTTAAAAAGCTCAATTAAGAATTCAGCGGATTTGCGAGATAAAATCAGTTGTGGTCCTCTACCTTCTGCTCGAATCTCTTGTAAAATCGCACGAATACGATCGTTTACCCGAAAAATTTCCCGGCCAATCAGGAACTCACGTGGCAGCAATGCTTCGGCAGCTCCACCCAAATCCACTATTACAGAATCACGTGTCACTTTTTTTACCGAACCGTTAATCAGGCTCAATAATCGACTTTGGTAATCGGCGACAACTTTTTCACGCTCAGCTTCCCGCACTTTTTGCACAATAACTTGCTTCGCAGTTTGGGCTTCAATACGACCAAAAGCAGCAGATTCAACTTCAATCTCATGTTCATCTCCAATTTGGAGATCCGGGTCGACTTCAGCAGCTTCTTCTGTTGTTAATTCGGAACCCAAAATGGCTAAATGATCATCGGGAACGACTAGCCAGCGCCGAAACGTTTCATAGTCCCCAGTCGCTCGATCAATCGCTACACGAATGTCTGCTTCCTCATCTTCGTAACGTTTCCTCGTTGCAGTCGCCAACGCCTGCTCAATTGCCTCAAACACGATACCTTTAGGAATCCCCTTTTCATTTGAAAACAGCTCCACCACTTGGAGAATATCCTTACTTCCCATCTCTACGTCCGCCTACTTGTTCGACATCAGTCACCACTAATTGACCTCGTTCAATTTGCTCTGCCGGGAATTCATATTCGATCCCGCCCTGCTGTAGAAGCACTGCTTGATTCTCAACTCCAACAATTACTCCCGAGTAATTCTTTTTTCCCTCAAAAGGAACTTTTAACTTAACTTTGGCTTGATATCCCACAAACGGCTCGAAATGTTCTAGCCGATGCAAAGCACGCTCAATACCTGGCGACGACACCTCGAGTGTATACCGCTCTGGCAAAGGGTCATTCACGTCGAGAATTCGCGAGACTTGCCGACTGACTGCCTCACAATCTTCAACCGTTACCAAACGTTCAGAATGATCAATCACCAAGCGTAAGGTTGATCGATTGGCCCGACCAACGATCTCAATGGCCCACAGAGTTAATCCCAGTGAAACTACACTCGGCTGCAGAAGCTCTGTTAACTGATGTTGCTTCGGTGTCATCCCCAACCGCCAAAAACAAAAAAACCCCAAATGGGGTTCACGGCTTGCGTATTCTCTTTTCACTGTCCTTGGCGAATCGCAACTTCAACCAAGGCCCCCTCGTTAAAAGCCGCGCTATTATGCAGGAGAGATCTCTTTAAATCAATCCTAGACTCTTATTTATACGATCTACACTACAGCGCTCTCCGGAGGAACAAAGGAGGTAACACAACATTTTTTCTGGCCTCTCACCCAAGCAATTCTGTTCATCAAGGGTCGGATATGAGCGCAATATCTACACTTTTGCGTTACTTAGGAATTGATCAATACCTAGACGAAAACCATACCCAAAAACCTCGAAACTGCATCTACCAATACATTTAATTGTAAGCGTGGTGTCGTCCTTTTTATATGTCTCTGTACCTCAGATGATGGTACTGAATTTTTCAAACCGATTTTAATCGAAGAAACGTTCGCAGTCGCAACAGTTATCCATGCAACCAATCCCACTACCCAATAGATACAATAAATCGGATGTTGACATAAAATTTTTCGTACGCTGGCGCCTGACGGAATTTGTCAATATCCGGAATTGACTAGATCTTTAATACTTAAACCCAGAAATTTGAGGGTAAGGCCTCGTTTTATAGTCTTACCAATTGTTTTGACTTAGCGAGAATCTTCGATGAATAAACCAACCACTTAATAACCCCTGATGGCAGTTGATTGTTTGCCATCGATCGCACCACAGTACTATTCCGCCCAATACTAACAGCTAGGCAAAAGATAACAGAAGTGCAGTTGAAGACCGCAATGTTTTACAATGGTGCCGAAGGCCGGACTTGAACCGGCACGAGCTATGCTCACTACCCCCTCAAGATAGCGTGTCTACCAATTCCACCACTTCGGCGCGGGAAGCGCAGGTTAATAAGCTGCGCTTCAAAAATCAAGAAATCAATCAACCGTTTTAGGAATAACCGGCTCTTGTATCAATGATTCGACACTCTGAGCTGGTAACTCAGGCAGGCCAAAGGCTCCCGCAGCGTCCGCCTTTTGCTTTGCTATCACAGCCAATGTCAAGCTAGTAGTGAAAAATAAGGCTGATAGTCCTGCCGTCAGCTTGACCAAAAAACTTCCAGAACCGGCTGAACCGAAGACCGTCTGAGATGCTCCGCCACCAAAAGAGGCGCCCGCATCTGCTCCCTTACCTTGTTGGATAAGGACCAACCCAATAACTGCGACTCCCAATAAAACATGTACGCTTAGTAATATAGTTTCCATTATCTCCGTTCCCATGCAGCAACGATCGCTGCAAATTTATCAGCGCTCAGCGACGCACCTCCCACCAGTGCACCGGAAACACCCTCAGCATTAAAGATATCAGCTGCGGACACAGGAGACACGCTTCCCCCATATAACACCAGCGTATCATCTCTGTTTATCACTTCTCGGACTATAGCGTGCATCTCTTCAATATCCTTGCGGGTCGCGGATAATCCAGTACCAATCGCCCAAACAGGCTCGTAAGCAATCACGATACCACCCAAATCGAGGCCACTCGTCAGAAGAGGTCTTAACTGCCCCGCAACCACATCAAACGCTTTACCCGACTCTCGTTGTTTTTTTGTTTCACCGACACAAAATACGGGAAACATACCGGTTTCCAATACAGCAGCAATGGTGTGCAGCAACTTTTCCGTGGTCTCCGCAAACCTTGTACGACGCTCAGAGTGACCCAAAATCACCATCGAGCAGCCCGCTTCGTGTACCATGTTCGCATTAATACATCCTGTTTGGGCCCCGAACTTATCACCGACGCAATCTTGTGCTCCAATTAAAATCGAAGAACCTTTAACAATCCGGGTAATAGAATCGATCCAAAGTGCTGGCGGACAAATGCCGACACGCGTCGATTCTAAATACTTCATTTCCACGACGGCATTTGCCAATGCCAAAGCATCAGAACGTGGCGTGTTCATTTTCCAATTCCCAATAATCATGAACCTAACCTCAGCCTTAGCTTGGGCGTCGATACATTAGCTGATTGACGCAGCTTTTTCTACTGATGACGCGATCTGCTCTGCAGATGCCTGTGCCTCGTTGGCATCGATACCCTCGACCATCACCCGTACGACATGCTCAGTGCCGCTAGGACGAATTATCACACGTCCGGAATCTCCTAACGCAGCCTCTACAGCCTTCACCGTATTAACAACAACAGGATGATACAGATGATCCGGTAAAGCACGCGGGACATTAATTAGGAATTGTGGATATTTATTCATTTCATGCCGAGCAACACTTAGAGCCTGTCCAGAAATGCGCAAGGCTTTAACCACCTGAAGAGCCGCAACCAAGCC
>MDTC01242440.1_pt1 | contig 34476 bp, 33 predicted proteins | sample 811181 | NCBI WGS metagenome assembly MDTC01 (sample SAMN05326644, study PRJNA326480) | marine metagenome | isolation source: seawater | place: Pacific Ocean: North | collected 2011
AACGATGTTCCAGGTATGACTGTTAAATTAGTTAACAACAATGTTGGTGTTTCTAAATTAGCTGCTACTACTCTATCTGCTACTATTGCAACTGGTGCTACTGCTGCGCATGCTTCTGGTATCATGGGTGTTATTGGTTATTCAGCTGCATCTAGAGCTGCATTCCCATACTGGAATGTATTAGGCCCTGCTGCATCTGCTTCAGGTTACCAAAATGCAACTTCTCTAGTATTTGCACTTACATCTGATACTCACTTTGTTGGCCCTAACACATCTTACACTAACGTGTTCGCTGATGTGTCAACTGCTTCGACTTCAACGTCTCAAGCTGCTGCCGTAACAAACAGATCAGGTTGGTTATAAGATTATTCTAACTTTTAGAATTTTATAAAATTAAACCCTCTCATTATGAGAGGGTTTTTTTATATTTGTTTAACATGGAAATAAAAATTGCTTCAAGATTATTACTTTTTTCATATTTCCTGGTTTCATTTTTAATAGTTGATGTTTTAGACATTACCACTTGGAGACTTTTCCTATACAGTATTCTAAATACTATTTCGCTTGGGTTCATATATTATAGCCATGAGCTTTCAAGTATATTTAGGGATATAATAAAATCAAAAGTATCATTAGTTATTATATCTTTTATTGCATGGTCTCTTATGTCTTATTTCTATGCTATCAATGGAAATGAAGTTTTAATGAGATCAATGACTTTTGTCAATTTTTTCATTTCATTTATCACTCTTTACACCTTTATCCTCTTTAATAAGCCTTCTCCATACCAAATTTCTGTTTTATTGTTAATACATTTTATTTTTCTTGGCGGAAGCTCGTACTTGGCTTTATATGATATTACTAGGTATTATGAGTATAATTTTAGTTTTAATAATCAGCTTATCGGTTTTTACCCAAATAGGAATATTACTCAAGCTGTATATTTAATGCATCTGCCTTTTATTGTTTATGTTTTGCGTAATTCAAAGAGTATATTTATGAAGATTATTGCATCTGTAACCTCAGTAATGCTTGTCAATATTGTATTCTTAATGGGAGCAAGAACCTCATATGTTATTTTTATTGCCTTGATATTAACTTTAATATTACTTTATTTTATAAATAAAGATCTAAGAAAATTTATCATCAATACTCTTGTAATTTTTATTGTCGGTTTTATAATAAGTACTTCAATTTTAGGAACAGACAATAGTGCATTTGTTTCAAATAGAGCTAGTTCTATTGATTTTCAAGAGGAATCTACGGCAACTAGATTAAGGTATTATAAGTATGGACTTAATGAGTTTTTTTCTAATCCGTTAATAGGAGTTGGGACTGGAAATTGGAAAATTCAATCTATAGGTTTAGATAAAGAAAACATAAGAAGTTATGTTGTCCCATATACAATGCATAATGATCTATTAGAGGTAGCGGTTGAATTAGGCTTAATAGGTCTAATCCTTTACTCCTTAATTTTTTATTTTACAATAATTAATTTGTGGAGCTTATATCATAAGAATAAAAGCAAGGAGTTTATATTAATTATTCCCCTTGCACTTTTAATATATTTAATAGATTCAATGATAAACTTCCCGTTTACTAGAGCAAGTCAATTATTTTATTTAGCAATGTTAATCGCTCTAAGTCAATATTTTTTAAAATTTACAGATGAAGACATTAATTAAAGTTCTCTTTATATCGCTTTCACTGGTAACTGTATATTTACATTATTTAAATAATATTTCTAGTCAGATTCAACAAGACTTATATAAAGATATTGGGACTGGAAATTTTAGGGAATCATCTACAGCACGATTTAATGTCTTGGATTTGGACTACCCTAATATATCTCTTACAGCTCTTCCTATGAAAGGCCTTGTTGCAAGATATCTATACCTTGGTGCAAGATATGAAGAGGCATTAGAATTGCTAAATGCAAGCAAAAATGACAATCCTTTTATAATGTATAATGAATCACTAAAGCAAGATATATATTATAAGTTAGAAGTTCAAGACAGTGTAGTTTACTATGCAGAAAAAGCTTTTACCGGACTCCCTAATAATCAAAAACATTTCATTGATCTTGCTAGAGCATACAGTTCTTATAAGGATGATAAAAACTATTATAAAATTGATTCTATTTTTAAAAAGGTGGAAAACACAGATGTATATCAAATTTGGAAATTTTACTTTGCAAGTGTGTTAACAAATGAGAGTCTTATTTCAGATTATGCTAAGGAAAAAGCTTTGTATGTTCTTGAAAATTTTAAAGACGTAGCAGATGAACAACTTTATTTATCAGCTAAGTATACAATTAATGGTAAAGAAAATATTGATAAGTCATTATCATTAGAAAAGGAAGGTATACAATTATTTGTGGAAGAGAGGTACAGAGAGGCTGCACTAATTTTTGAACAGGCTTACTCTTTTGATAATACGGAGTATCTCCATTTAGAAAATGCCGCAATATGTAATTATAAATTTGGATATTACGATCGAGCTCTCCCACAGTTAAATAGTGTAATAGACGCTCATAGTCCCAAAACCGGTCAATCAGAATTTATTTTAGCAAAAATTTATTTTGAAAACAAAGAATTCGATAATGCATGCGAGTTTATTAGAAAATCCGCAGCATATGAATTTAGGGAATCTTATAAATTTATTGGAGAATATTGCAGCTCTTTAAATTGACACAAAAAAAATATTTTATTGACAAGGCTTTTATTTTCTTGGTCTTGTTTGCATCATTATTTCCAAACTTAAATGCTATAGATAATGTGTCTATTAGGTGGTTGATAATTAGTATCTCCTCTACTTTTTATTTTTTTTTAAATAAAAAAAGTATAAATAATAACCTCATTATTAGCTTATTAATATTTCTTTTACCTGTTTTCTTTACTAGTTACAGTCATGAGCAATACTTGACTTCATACTCAAAAATCTCCTTAATAATAATTACTCTACATTTTTTAGTCCATTCATTAAGGGAGGTAAAGAACCCGATATTATTTGTAAGCAGGCTATTTATGTTTAGCTTAATAGTAGAAAATCTATATCTTTTTATCGATTTTTTGTTAAATCCTGAAACTTTTACTGGAATCTCAATGAACAGAAATATAAGTTCATTTTCTATTATTTTAAAACTACCCTTAATATTATATCATATTTTTTGTGTTGAGTTATCCAAATCTAAAAAATGGATATTAACTATAGTTCAACTGACATCAATAATTTCTGTCATAATTTTACAGAGTAGATTAGCTATTGTATTATTAGTATTAACCTATCTATATACATTTTTTAGACCTAGTATTAATAGGAAAAAGCTAATTGTTCCAATCCTGTTAATTTTAACAACACTAGTTCTTATACTTAATACTTCGAATAGTATTTTAAATTCTAAAAAGTTCTTGCCAATAAATTTTTTTAGTGACACATCCATATCACAAAGATTAGAATATCTTTCAAATGCTATAATATTATTTAAAGAAAAACCCTTATTAGGACATGGATTAGGATCCTGGAAAGTTGAATCATTAAGGTTTGTTGATTATAGCGATATCAATACTATAGTTCCATATTATGTTCACAATGACATAATGCAGTTTACAGTTGAACTAGGAATATTGGGCTTAATAGTTTTTGTGCTTTTCTTTATTTTTCTTATAAGAGAGACAGTTAATTCAAGTTATAGAATCCATTTGAAACATTTTCTTTTACTAGGAATATTTATTTTTTTAATAGATTCTAGTTTTAACTTTCCATTTCATAGGCCACAAGAACTCATGCCTTTTTTATTAATTGCGGCATTAGTTTTTAAAGATAATAATATAAACCCTGTAAAATATAGGCTTAAAAAACTTACTAATATTCCTCTTTTTTTATTATTATTTATATCAGTACTTCTTAGTTTTAGAGAGCATAAGTCACTAATAGATCAAAGAAAATTATTTAATGACTATTACAGTAAAAGTTATACTATTAGTACAAGTGATTTGGCTAATGTAAATTATAAATTTCCAAGTTTAGCTTCAAATACAATTCCGATATCTACATTGTTAGCTAGGTATTTTGTGGAAGAAAAAAAGCTTGAGGAAGCACAGACTCTATTAAATTTTTCAAAAAAAGCTAATAGTTATGATGTTTTAACAAAACAATTACAATTACAATTAGAATTAAAAAACTCCAACTTTATTAATGCTCTAAAGGTTTCAAAAGAATTATTTGACATTGATGAGCAAAATACAGAATATGCTGATATATATTATTCAATAGCTGCATCTCTTAAACTAAAAGAAGTTTTTGAGCTATCAGATATAATTTATAAAATTAAATCTTCTGATATACATAAATCTTTTTACAAAAATTATCTTTCAATTGAGAATTATAATATCAAATTTCTTAAAATAATCATAGATATTTCAATTAATGACTTTCCCTTGGATCCTTATTTTAGAGATTTAAAAACTCAATTAAATAAAAGTTGAATTAATAGAATTACCACTATAGTTGTAATCACTATAATTAAATTAACTGCCCAGTGAAATTTTAAGCTTCTCAATAATAGATGGTGAATATGTTTTTTGTCAGCTACAAATGGAGATTTGCGGTTAATTATTCTAATGAAGAAAATTCTTATAATATCAATAATTGGATAAAATAAAATAGAAATTACAAATAAAACTTTATGCACGTCGTACTCCTCTTTTATTACGTATTCATTTGTCAAAATGGAAATTGTATATATGCTTATTAGTGTACCGAACATTAATGACCCAGAATCTCCAAGGAATATTTTTTTATTTTTTTTAAAATTAAAATACCAAAGAGGTGTCATGCATAAGATTATTAACAATGAAAGATTATCAAAATAAAAAAAATTCTTTCCGAAAAATTCGAATGAAATTATAAAAACTGAAATTACAGATAGAGCTAACCCATCAAGTCCATCTATGAAATTAATTGCGTTAATTATAGATATAATTATAAAAATTGTTAATGGCTGAGCCAACAAACTTGATAATTCATAAATTCCAAAAACCCCATGAAGATTACTTATAATATACCCTTGGTCTATAATAATTTTTGCAGTAATTATTTGAAAAATTAATTTTAGCTTAAAGTCTATATCATAGACATCATCATAAAAACCTATTAAGCTCATAATGCTTAATGGAACTAAAATTTTATAATCATATATTTCAATTCCTAAAATATATAGGATACAACTGATTAAAAAAATTGTTAAAAAAATTGAAATACCACCACTATTAGTAGCAATTGAGGTATGGCTAGATCTATTATTAATCGCTACAAACCTCTTCATTGAAATAAAATGTTTTTGAATAAATATAAAGCTGAAAGAAGCTAATACTAATGATGAAATAATAACAATAATATTCATGCAGTAAAGTTATATTATAAAAACATATAAAAAAATTTTTGTAATTATATATAAATCTAGTACTTTTGTTACTTAATATATGTTAGGAGAGCTTATTACATCTAAAACAAGGCTAAGGCTTTTACTTAAGTTTTTCATTTCTCAGACTAATAAAGGATACTTAAATGGTCTTGCAAATGAAATGGGTGAATCGACCAATTCAATCAGAAAAGAGCTAAATCATCTCTACAGTGCAGGATACCTGTTAAAATATAAGAAGAATAATAAAATTGAATATAAGGTTAACTCTGATCATCCATTATATGAGACATTAAGAAAAGTTGTACTTAAACACTTAGGATTAGAGGATCTAGTTGATACTGTTCTTGAAAGAATGGGAAATGTAGAAAAGATTTTGATAATAGGAGATTATGCAAATGGAATTGATTCAGGAAACATTGAGGTTGTACTAGTTGGAAAAAATTTAAATTTTGAGTATATATCTCAACTTGAAAATAAAATTGAAAAGATAATAAGAAGAAAGGTTAGCTTCTTCCTTACCGCTAAATTACCAATTAACTCAAACAGTTTAATGTTATTTGAAAAAAACTAATATGAAATATATAGAAAAACAAGATAGGCCATGGGGTAAATATTACGTTATTCATGATGAGAAAAATTATAAATTAAAAAGAATTGAGGTGTTACCTGGAGGAAGATTAAGCTATCAGTTCCATGATAAGAGATCTGAGGCTTGGAGTATTGTAAAGGGATCAGGTATTGTAACTCTTGAAGACAATGACATTAAAGTATGTTATGGAGATACTGTTACAATCAAGAGACATCAAAAGCACAGAATTTTTAATAATACAGATTCTTTACTTGTTTTTATTGAAGTACAAATGGGTACATATTTTGGTGAAGATGATATAGTAAGAATTCAAGATGATTATAAAAGAGAATAATGAAAAAAAAGGGTATAATAGTTTCAGGTTACTTTAATCCACTTCATAAGGGGCATATTGAATATTTTCAAAGTGCTAAAAAATCAGGGGATATTCTTATTGTGATTGTAAACAATGATCTACAAAGAAAACTTAAAGGTTCAAAAGAGTTTATGGATCAGGAAGAAAGAATTCTTATTGTTAAAGAATTGAGTCTAACAGATTATACATATATGTCAATTGATAACGACAGAACTGTCAGTCTAACAATAAATAAAATTTTTAATGATTTAGAGAGTGAATATAAATTATACTTTGCAAACGGTGGAGACCAGGATAATTCAAGTGTTCCTGAAAAAGAAATATGTGACAAACTAGGCGTGTTAATGATAGACGGATTAGGGAATAAAATACAATCTTCATCTTGGCTATTAAAAAAATAGAAATATGAAAATTAAAAATATATGCTGTATTGGAGCTGGATATGTTGGAGGACCAACCATGTCTGTAATTGCACTAAAGTGTCCTGATCTTAATATCACAGTTGTAGATAAGAGTATAGAAAAAATAGATAAATGGAACTCCGAAGACTTATCTAAGCTACCTGTATTTGAGCCTGGACTCGCTGAAATTATTGGAAAAGTTAGAAATAAAAATTTATTTTTTTCAACCGATATTAAATCTGCAGTTCAAAAATCTGAAATGATTTTCCTAGCGGTTAATACGCCAACTAAAACAGAAGGAAAAGGAAAAGGAATGGCTGCAGATCTTTCAAATATAATTAGCTCTGCAAAAGAAATTGCGGATTATTCTAATTCTGATAAAATTATTATTGAAAAATCAACTCTACCAGTAAGGACTGCCGAAAAGCTAAAAGAGATTTTATCTAAATCTAAAAATAATATAAAATTTGAGATTCTCTCAAACCCTGAGTTTTTAGCAGAAGGTTCTGCAATAATGGATCTTTTTAAGTCAGACAGAGTACTCATAGGTGGAGATGAAACAGACTCTGGAAAGGAGGCAATTAACTCTTTACTAGAAATCTACAGTAAATGGATTCCTAAAGAAAAAATATTAATATCAAATGTCTGGTCGGCAGAATTATCAAAGTTAGCTTCTAATGCTTTTCTTGCTCAGAGGATATCATCAATTAATAGTTTATCAGCATTTTGTGAAAAAACAGGCGCAAATATTTTAGAGGTTTCAAAAGCTGTTGGTTCAGATCATAGAATAGGCTCTAAGTTTTTAGAACCATCTGTTGGATTTGGTGGAAGTTGCTTTCAAAAGGATATCCTAAATTTAGTTTATTTAGCTAAATCTTATGAACTAAATGAAGTGGCTGAATATTGGCACCAAGTAATTATAATGAATAATTATCAGAGAAAAAGATTTGCTGAAATGATCCAAAATAGTTTAAATGGAGTAATTACAAATAAAAAAATAGCAATACTTGGATGGGCATTTAAAAAGAATACAAATGATACTAGAGAATCATCAAGTATTTATATTGCAGAACATTTACTCAAAAAAGGAGCACTTCTAAATATCTATGATCCAAAAGTTAAATCTTCTAAAATTTTAAATGATCTTACTATAAATTTAAAATCTTTGAAGTACTCAGAAAATGAAATAAAGGACTTAGTGGAGCGTATTAATATATTTGATGATATTTTATCTGCTTCTCAAAATGTTGATGCTATCTCTATTCTTACTGAATGGGATGAATTTAAAGAATTCAACTGGCATAACTTATTAAAAGGAGTGGACTATCCAAGATATATTTTTGATGGCAGATTGATTTTAGATGAAAAGAAGGTCCCTAAACAAATAAAATTGATTAAAATATGAAAAAACAAAAAACAGCATTAATTACTGGTGTAACTGGTCAAGACGGCGCCTATTTAGCAGAATTTCTTATAAATAAAGGCTATATAGTACATGGAATGAAGAGGAGGTCATCTTCATTTAATACCCAAAGAGTTGACCATCTATTTCAGGAGAAATCTCAAGACTCAACGTTTATTTTACATTATGGGGATTTATCCGATGGCCTAAATATTACCAGATTGATTAGAGATATTAATCCTGATGAAATTTATAATCTTGCAGCAATGAGTCATGTCAAAGTGAGCTTTGACACTCCTGAGTATACTGGAAATATAGATGGATTGGGAACACTAAGAATACTAGAGGCAGTTAGGCTATTAAACTTGGAGAAAAAAGTGAAAATTTATCAAGCTAGTACTAGTGAATTATATGGTAAAGTTGTAGAAGTACCACAAAATGAAAATACACCATTCTACCCTAGAAGTCCATATGGTGTTGCTAAACTTTATGCCTATTGGATAACAAAAAATTATAGAGAGGCATATAATATTTTTGCTTCAAACGGTATTTTATTTAACCATGAGTCTCCATTAAGAGGAGAAACATTTGTTTCAAGAAAAATTACAAGAGCGGCAACTAAAATCTCCCTTGGAATACAGCGCCAGTTAAAATTAGGAAACCTTAATGCAAAAAGAGACTGGGGTCATGCTAAAGATTATGTTGAAACTATGTGGTTAATTTTACAGTATAAAAAGGCTGATGACTGGGTTATCTCAACTGGTTTAAATTTTTCTGTGAGAGAATTTACTAGAAAAGCTTTTGAAAAATTAGGAATAAAACTGGAATTCTCAGGGAAAGGTTTAAAAGAAGTTGGAGTTGTAAAAGAAGTAAACAATAATTCTAACATTAAGATTGGAGATGTCATTGTTAAAGTTGACCCAACTTATTTTAGACCTACAGAAGTTGAAAATTTACTTGGCGATTCTTCTAAAGCAAGAAAGCTTTTAAAATGGAAACCCAAATACAACTTTGATTCATTAGTCGATGATATGATAAAAAATGATTTGGAGATTGCAAAAAAAGATTTAAAGCTGAATTCTTAAATGAAAATACTAATTACAGGCAGCAATGGTTTTGTAGGAAAAAATATTCTTAAATCAAATATTTTAGATGGTTTTGAGACTTTAACTCCATCAAGTGAAGAGTTAAATCTTTTGGACAGAAAATTGATTGAAAAGTACTTAAAAGAAAATCAGCCAGATTTAATTATTCATTCAGCTGGAAAAGTTGGAGGAATTCTCAAAAACGTAAAGTCTAATTATAATTTTTTATTAGATAACTCTTTAATGGGAATTAATTTAATTTCAGAATCTCTAAATTCTGGAATTCAAAATTTTTTAAATATTTCCAGCTCATGCATTTACCCAAAAGATTATGATGTGCCATTAAAAGAAGCTGATATAATGAATGGTAAGCTCGAGCCTACTAATGAAGGTTATGCTCTAGCTAAGTTAGTTGCTCTTAAAATGGCAGAATTTATAAATAATGATCATGATTTAAATTATAAAACAATTATACCTTGTAATTTATATGGCCCATATGATAATTTTAACTTGGATACTGCACATATGATTCCTGCAGTCATTAATAAAATTTATAATGCAAAAATAAATGATATAAATTCAGTTACTATTTGGGGTGATGGGAAGTCTTATAGAGAGTTTATGTATATAGGAGATCTTACCAATTTTATTTTATTCTCAATCAATAATCTCGATAATTTACCAAATATTGTTAATGTAGGAACCGGTAGAGACTATAGTATCAAGGAATATTATGTTAAAATCGCATCTGAAATTGGTTATTTGGGAGGCTTCAAATTTGATTTATCTAAACCTACGGGTATGAAGAGGAAGTTGGTTGACACATCAACTTTAAATAATATAGGATGGAAAAGTAAGTTTTCAATTGAAGAGGGAATTAAAAAAACATATGAATATTATAAAAAAGGGAATGATGCAAAATTATAGACTATCTACATCAACATGGGATGAAAAGGAAATTAAAGCAATACAAAAGGTTATTGACACTGGATTTTACTCTATGGGAGAATATGTTCAAAAGTTTGAACATAAGTTTTCTCAATATATAGGTGCTAAATATACTGTAATGGTTAATTCGGGATCATCAGCAAATCTACTAGGAATAGCCTCTCTTTTTTTTACTAAAAAGAATAAATTAAAAAGAGGTGATGAAGTAATAGTGCCAGCTGTTTCATGGTCTACCACTTATTCTCCACTTCAACAGTATGGACTCAAGTTAAAGTTTGTAGATATTGATATTAATACTCTCAATTATAACTTGGAAGAGTTAGAATCTGCAATTTCTGATAAAACAAGATTAATTGTAGCAGTTAATCTATTAGGTAATTCAAATGATTTTGAAAAAATTAATAACTTTATTAATAATAGAAATATTATTTTATTTGAGGATAATTGTGAATCACTAGGCGCAGAATTCAAAAATAAAAAAGCAGGAACTTTTGGCAAAATAGGATCATTCTCATCTTTTTTCTCTCATCATATCTCAACAATGGAGGGAGGTATGATTGTAACAGATGATGAGGAGATTTATAATATTTTACTTTCTATAAGAGCGCATGGCTGGACAAGAAATTTACCAGATAAAAACATTATACATAAAAAATCTAAAAATGATTTTAATGAAAAATTTAAATTCATTTTACCAGGCTATAATGTTAGACCACTAGAAATGAGTGGAGCAATTGGTCTAGAACAATTAAAAAAGCTTCCAGGTTTTGTTTCTAACAGAGTCATAAATGCGAAATATTTTATGGATAAATTTTATGATAATAATGACTTTATATTTCAGAGAGAGATTGGAAAAAGTTCATGGTTTGGATTTTCAATAATTATAAAAAACAACTTAAAATTTGAGCGTACTTCATTATTAAGAAAATTAAATAAAGCACATATTGAAACTAGACCTATTGTTACAGGGAACTTTATTAATAATCCAACAATTAGTTATTATAAATATGAGATTCATAACTCATTACACAATGCAGATTTTCTTGACATCAATGGCTTTTTTGTTGGGAACCATCATTATTCAATGAAAGATGAAATTGATTATTTATATAAAGTTATTTATAATACTTGATGAAAAAAATTATTTACTTAGGATATGAATATTCAAATCAAGGTAAATCTAATTTAAAGTCCCTTGATATTAAATTCTTCATTGATTCAATCAATCAAATTGATAATTTTAATGCAGAAGGTATTTTTATTGATTCATATAATTCTCAAGATTTAGATAAGTCTATTTTAAAAAATGTTGAAAAGAGTTCTCCAGATTTAATTTTGACAAATATTATAAAGGATGAACTTTCAAATTATGTCCTTAATAAATTATCTAAAAAATATCTAACTGTAAACTGGTTTGGAGATGATCAGTGGAGATATAGTAATTTTTCAAAAATTAAAGCAAAGTTCTTTGATTATGTAATTACTACTGATAAACAAAGTTTAGCTAAATATAAAAATCAGGGAATTAATAATGTAATATATAGTCAATGGGCTGCAACCAAAGTAATAGATAAACTTGATAATAAAGATTATAAGTATGACATTTCATTTGTTGGCTCCTATAGCCCAGCAAGAGAATGGATTATAGCTATTTTGAAATCAAATAATCTAAATGTTAAAGTTTTCGGTTATGGATGGCCAAAGTCCAAGGAATTGACTTATGATGAGATATTAGATGTTTTTTCAAAATCTAAAATAAATTTGAACCTTTCTAATAGTGTTCCAAGTGACTATAACTTTTTAGTTTTTTCATTTATGGCATTTGCTACTTCAGTTATTAATTTTTTAAATATTGGTTTAATTCAACTAATTAAAGATTTCACGAAACTATTAAAAAACTTAAAATTCTTTTTTCTGTATGAAAAAAGAAATGAACAGATAAAAGCTAGAAATTTTGAAATTCCTTCAGCAGGTGGATTTCAAATAAGTTCATATGTAGAAGAACTAAACGAGTATTTTGTTGCTAACGAAAGTATTATTCTTTTTAAAACTATTGATGACCTTATTTTTAAATGTAAATACTACATAAACAATGATTTAGAAAGAGAAGTTATAAAACAAAAAGGGTTCTGTGTTTCAAAGAATCATACATATAAGAATAGAATGAATGAGGTGTTGGATTTAATTTTTAATAAAAATGAATAGTTTAAAAATTTGTTTTAAAGTTGAAAAAAGATTTCTAAATAATAAGATTTTTAAACCTTTTTCAGGAGACCCATTTAAGTGGGATTCAAATTTAGCACACCTTTTAAAAAAAGAATTAGAGAAAAAGAATTTTGAAGTAGGAACCCAGGATATAATTAGAGAAAAGGACTCTGACATAATTATATACAATTATTATCCAAGATTTGTAAGAAAGAAAAATAAAATAAACATACTTATAGCTCATGAGAGTATTGCTGTTGTTAGAAGACTAGACAATATTAAGTATTTAGAACAGTTTGATCTTGTGTTTACCTGTAATGATAAATATGTTGATAATCAAAAAATTTTCAAAATTAACTTTTCATTTGATATAAATAGTATTGATTTAAATTTTAAAGATAAGACATACTTTTTATGTAATTTCTCGGCTAATAAGCTTTCCTCTCATCATAATGAGCTTTACTCTGAAAGAAAAATTGCAATTAATTATTTCTATTCTAAATTAAAAAAAGATTTCCACCTATATGGAAGTGGATGGGATAAGTCTTTCAAATATCCTTTTCCATATAATATATTTAAAGATTTAAATAGATATATTTTAACTAGAGCCGTATCTAAAATAATAAGACGTTCAATGTCAGTTGCCCCTATTATACTCAAGAGACTGTTATACTCTGATTATGAATGTAATAATGGTTATGTTGATAATAAATTTGACACTTTATCAAAGTATAAGTTTTCACTTTGCTATGAAAATCTTTATAATGAAAATTCTTACATAACAGAAAAGATTTTTGACTCATTAAGAATGGGAGTAATTCCTATTTATTACGGTGCAAGTAACATTGCAGACTTTATTCCAAGGGATATTTTTATAAATAAAAATGACTTCAAAACTTACGAAGAATTATATGAACATCTTCTTAATTTAGAAGATGAGAATTACAGGGTAATAATTAAAAAAATCAAAGACTTTTTTATAAGTGATCAAATTAAAATTTTCACAGATCAGTATAATGTGGAGTTAATTTCTTCTAGAATATTAACAAAAACTAAAGTAAATCAAAATGAAAAATAGAATACAATTTTCACTTTTTATTTTCTTGTTAGTATTAATTCAGATACCAATGTTTCTCTTAGGAGAAGATGCATATATTCCAATAAATGATACCCTAAACCTTGGTTTTGTCCAAAATCATTTACTTAGAGAATCAGGTAATATATTCAGCTTAAATATAAATAATGTTATAGACAATATTGCTCTTGGTCTAGAGATAAAGTTTTTCAATTCTTTATATAATCTAAGTAAGCTTTTCTATTTATTTACAAATTCTTTCGATGCATATATTTATAATGTAATTTTTATTAGAATTATCGGATTTATTAGTATGATGAGACTACTGAAAGATTACTCAAATGTAAAATCTAATATTTTAATTAACCTCATATCTTTTAGCTTTGCATCTATTCCAATTTCAGGAATAATGGGACTGACTATTCTAGGTCAACCAATAGTGATTCTAGCATTTACTAATCTTTATAATAATAAGAAATTACTTTTAAGTTCAATGTTATTATTACTCTATGTATTATATAGTGAGTTTGCTTTAGTAACCCCATTTATTTTAATATGGCTGACACTATTAATTATATATTTTATAGTTATGAGAATAAAAATTTCTAGGCAGTTTTATTTTGGGTTTTTTCTTTTAATTATCCTTTCAATTATTATAAACTACCCTATGATATCTACTCTTTTTTTAGAGGGAGATAATCAGTCCTTTAGAGTTATAAGAGAAAATTTAAATTACCCTAGTTTCTTTGGAGTTATATATACTTCGCTTAAAATTATTTTTTTTGGTGAAGTTTCAGTTTCATTATTTGTGTCTATACCTATAATTGCTCTATTCACATATAAATTGTTAAAAAAAGAGGTGGATAAGATTCATTGGCTATTAGTGAGTATAATTATTTTAAACTCACTATTGTTCCCGCTTTCAATTTTTATTTCCAGCTTAGGAGAGTATTTACCGATCCTATCTGCTTTTAATTTTGGGAGGTTTATTTTTTTAAACCCAATACTATTTTTTGTTTTATTAGCTCTTCTTGTTAAGGATATGAATCCCTATAAATCGTTGCTTTTAATTTTTATCCCAATAATAGCATTTAATTTACTTCGGAATATGGAATTCTATTACAACACAATTTCAAAAACTGTATCACCACAATACATTCACTTACCATATGATGAGGATAGAATTATAAAATCCCTATTTTCTAATAATACATATAACTATGCTCCTTATAATCCGCATTCAATGGGATTTTATTCATTTAAGCAGTTTTTTTCAAAAAAAATATTTAAAGAAATTGAAGATTTTTTAGATGTTTCAAAAAATGATTATCGAGTTGCATCTCTTGGCATTCATCCTAGCGTATTACAATTCAATGGTTTTAAAACTTTAGGAGGATACAATGTTAACTTTCCAATAAAAAAACTTAAAATTCTTGAAAAAGTAAATTTTATTGAACTCGAAAAAAATAAAAAATTTCAACTATCAAATACTTTACAATTATTTAGCTCAGACCTTTATAGTTATTGTAATCTCAACTGTTTTGATAGATATAAAGATTATGAAATTAAAGATTTTCAACCTGACATATCAGAATTAAAAAAGCAGGGAGTGAAATTTATTTTCTCATCATCATCAATTCAAAATCATAAAAACTTAAATTTTGATTTGTTGAATATATTCAAGGAAAATGAATCGCCATATATTATCTTTGTTTATCTTATCAATTAATTAATTATTAATGAAAAATCTATCACCTTTAAAGCAACGAATCCTTGAAATAGCCTACAAAAATAAGCTTTCTCATCTTGGTTCTTATTTATCAAGCGTTGATATTATTGATAAGATATATTCAAAAAAAACAGATAATGATATATTTATTTTATCTTCTGGTCATGCTGCCTTAGCCTTGTACGTTGTAATAGAAAAATACTTGAATAAAAATGCCGAATATCTTTTTAAACAGTATGGAGGTCATCCTGTTCGATCTGAAAAAGATTATATTCATTGTTCAACTGGAAGCCTTGGGACTGGTATTACAATTGCAATTGGTAGAGCATTAGCTTCAAAAAATAATAAAGTTTTTGTATTAATTAGTGATGGAGAGACTGCTGAGGGATGCGTATGGGAGTCTTTAAGATTTATTAAAGAAAATAAAATGCACAATATTGAAATACATGTAAATATAAATGGTTATGCTGCTTATGATAAAATTGATAAAGATTATCTTATTACCAGATTAAAATCATTTTTGCCATCTATAATTATACACGAAACTTCTGTTGAACAAACAAATTTTTTAAAAGGACTTAATGCTCATTACCATGTTATGAGCAAAAAAGATTATGAATCATTATGAGAAAAGAATTTGAAATTTTTTTATATGATGAGATGAAATCAAATGAAGATATTATTCTCATTACCGCTGACTTGGGATATGGATTATGGGATAGAATTAGAAATGACTATCCAGAAAGATTTATTAATACTATGTCTTCTGAACAACTAATGTTGGGAGTTGCTTGTGGGTTATCTATGGAGGGAAAACTTCCAATATGTTATTCAATTACTCCTTTTTTGATTTACAGACCTTTTGAGTGGATAAGAAATTATCTTGATCATGAAAAGATTAATGTAAAATTAGTTGGTGGAGGACGAGATAGAGATTACGGATATCTTGGTTTTTCTCATTGGGCTGAAGAGGATATCAAAATATTAAGTAGCTTTAAAAACATTAATACTTTTAAACCAAGTAAACTATCACGTTCTATTCTGACTGAGTTTCTATATTCTAAAGAACCATCGTATATTAATCTTAAAAGATAATAAAAGCATAAATAGATAAATATTTTAATAATAATTTGAAGAAAGTAAGTGACATAATAGCAATTTTTTTGAAAAAAAATGAGATTAAACATGTATTTGGAATTATAGGCTCGGCAAACTCACATATTTTTGATTCTATAAAAAATCTTGGCTATACTGAAATAATTAATGTACATCATGAACAAGTAGCCGTTATGGCTATGGGAGCTTATTATAGAGCATCAGGAAACCTGTCTGCATCACTTATAACAGCAGGTGGAGGGGCGGCTAATTCAATAACAGGTATAGTTAGTAATTGGGCAGACTCCATACCCGGAATTATTATTACAGGGAATGAACCTTTAAGGTATATCAAAGAGCACAAAAATAAAAGGATGTTCGGTACACAAGGGTTCAACATTGTAAAAATGACATCAGACATTACAAAGTATTCTAAATGTCTTACAGACAGTAATAAGATTCAATATGAATTAGAAAAGTGTTTAAGTATTACTGTTGAGTCAAGACCTGGACCTGTTTTATTAGACATACCCTTAGATGTTCAAGCAAGCAAAGTCAATTTAAGAAAATGGAATTTTGAAAAAAAATCATCTGAATACAATTTTTCTTCAAACATTGCAAGTAAATTAATTAACGAAATTAATAAGGCTGATAGACCATTAATTATTGGTGGAAATGGTATTAAATTGTCAAACTCAGAGGATTTATTTAGAACCTTTGTTAATCAAACTAACTTGCCAACTACTCTGTCTTGGTCTGGAATAGATATTCTTGATCATGACAATCCAAATTTCTTTGGAAGATTCGGAATTTATGGTCAAAGAGCTGCCAATTTTATAGTTCAAAGTTCAGATTTATTAATTGTTATTGGAAGCAGGCTCGCATTACCTCAAACAGGCTATAACTTTGATGAATTTGTTAGAAAGGGAAGAATAATTATTATTGATATTGATGATCCACAGTTCCCTAAAAAAAATATCTATAAACATTTCAAAATAGACTGTAATGAAATTCTTCAAGATCTTAATTCTAATACTAATAAATTAAAAGTTGTAAATAAAAATTGGATTGACTACTGTAAAAAGACTTTTAACAAATACCCGTGGATTGAAAAAAATCATAAGTCAATTAAAGGATACATTAATTCTTATGAATTTATGGATAAGCTTTCGGAATTTTTAAATAAGGATGATATCATTGTTACTGATATGGGGACGGCTCTATTAAGTGGTCACCAAGCCCTAAAATTAAAGTCATCACAAAGAATGTTTACCTCTCAAGGATTAGGTGAAATGGGTTATGGTCTTGCAGGGTCAATTGGTGCAGCAGTTTCATCACCAAACAAAAATGTTTTATGTTTAAATTGTGATGGTGGTATTATGATGAATTTACAAGAGTTGCATACAATAGTTTCAAATAACCTTAATATAAAAATTATAATTTTTAGTAACGATGGGTATTTGATGATAAAGCATACACAAAAACTTTTCTTTAAAGGAAGGTTTACAAGTGTTAATAATAAAACTGGAATTGGTCTGCCAAATTTTGAGAAACTTTTGCCAGGATTTGGATATAAATATTTTAGATTAAACAACTTAAAGAGAATGAATAAGGTCATGAAAATTTTTCTTGGTGAGCCTAATCATGCAGTTCTAGAAGTATTTATGGATCCTGTTCAGGATTTTATTCCAAAGGTTAGAGGAGTAATAAATGATGATAATTCTATTATAGCTCCTCCAATTGAGGATATGTCACCATTATTAAAAATGGAAACCATGGAAAATGATTTTTTGATTGAAACTAGTGAAATCTCAAAAAAAATTAAACGATGATTAATGTTGGAATTATTGGAACTGGTAATATAGGCACTGATCTATTACTGAAATTAATAAAAACAAACTTTACAATTCCAGTTATTTTTGCTGGAAGAAGAATGAGTTCTAAGGGTATCAAAGTGGCTCAAGAGAATGGAATAAATGTTACAGATAAAGGAATTCAATTTTTCATTGATAATCCAAATTATTGTGACCTAGTATATGACTGTACAAATGCAATCGATGCAGAATCTCATGCTGAAGTTTTTGAAAAACAGAAAATTAAAGTTATTGATTTAACTCCTGCAAAAGTAGGAGAATTATGTGTCCCAAATATTAATCCTGAATCGATCAAAGTCAATAATAATATTAATATGATAACATGTGGAGGACAGGCTTCAGTCCCTCTTTTAAACATAATTTCAAAACATTGCGAAATAGATTATATTGAGGTAGTCTCACAAATTGCTTCAAATAGTGCAGGTATGGCTACAAGATTAAATATTGACAATTATATTCATACCACAGAACTTGCAATATCTAATTTTACAGGGTGTAGTAACTCGAAAGTAATTTTAAATTTAAACCCTGCAATACCTGAAGTAGACATGCAGACCACATTATTTATTCAAGCTGAGGATATCAATTTTGCTAATTTAAATAAAGATATATACAAAACTATAAAACAACTTAAGTCATATATTCCACAATATGATTTAGTAATGCCGCCAACAATTAATAATGATATACTAGTCCTTAGTGTTAGAGTTAAAGGAACAGGAGATTATTTACCTGAATATGCTGGAAATTTAGATATTATTAACTGCGCAGCAATTGAAATAAGTAAAAATTTATTATGAGTAAAATTATAATTACAGACTCATCACTAAGAGACGGTAACCATAGTGTAAAACACTCGATTAGCTTAAATAGTATTAAAAAGTATTGTATTTCTGCTGACAGTGCAGGAATACCTATTGTAGAAGTTGGACATGGTAATGGCTTAGGAGCCTCATCTTTGCTAATTGGTAAAGCAACTCATTCTGATAGAGAAATGTTAAGTGTTGCTAGGACTAATCTACCTAACTCTAAATTAGGAGTCCATGTAATTCCAGGAATAGCTACTATTGAAAAAGATATAAAGCCAGCTATTGATGAAGGCGTAGATGTATTTAGGATTGCATCTCATTGTACTGAAGCAACTATTACAAAATCCCATATCAAATTTCTCGCTAAATCTAACAAGGAGGTTAAAGGTGTTCTAATGATGACCGCTCTGGCAAAATCTGATGAACTAGTTGAGAATGCAAAAGTTATGGAAGGTTACGGTGCTCAAGCTATAATTGTAATGGATTCAACAGGTACATACCTTCCAAATGATGTCAAAGAAAGAATTAGTGCATTAGTATCAAATATAAAAATACCTGTTGGATTCCATGCTCATAATAATTTAAATTATGCTGTTCACAATTCTATAGTTGCCATACAGAATGGAGCCACATATATTGATGCTTGTATAAGAGGCTTTGGAGCAGGAGCTGGTAATGCGCCATTAGAAGTCCTATTACCCGTTATGGATAAGTATGGTTATGCTACAAGCATTAATTATAAAAAAGTAATAAGTGAAGCTGATAATGTTACAGACTATTTAGTTTCTCATGCTCCGGTTACTTCTCCAGTTAACATACTGACAGGTTTAAACAAATTATTTTCAGGTTTTGAGAAACCAATAATAAAAGCATCAAAATTAAATAATATTGAGTATTCATCTTTGATATTTGAATTAGGAAACAGAAAATTAGTTGCCGGACAAGAAGATTTAATTATAGAGATAGCTAAAAATTTTAAAAAATGAGAATATTAATTACGGGCGGAAAAGGTTTTATTGGAAGGAATTTGATAAAAGCATTAAATAAAAACTATAAAATTTTTTCACCCTCAACAACGGAGTTAAATCTTATTAGTGAAGTTGAAGTTGATAATTTTTTTTTAGACAAACAATTTGACTGGGTCATTCATTGTGCTATTAGAGGAGGAAGAAGGATAAATAATGATCCAAAGAATATACTTTCTGACAATTTGCTTATGTTTTACAATTTAATGAGAAATCAAAGTAAATTTAAGTTTCTAATAAACTTTACATCTGGTGCTGAACTTGATAGATCAAATAATATAGGTGATGAGACTAATAACCCTAATAATTTTTTTCCAAAAGATTATTATGGAATTTCAAAAAATATAATTTCTAGATTAATTAATAATAATAAGCGATTTTTTAATCTTAGAATATACGGTGTGTTTGGATCTGACGAAAGAGAGGATAGATTTATCACCACATGCATTAGGAAAATTAAAAGTGGAAAAAAAATTGAAATTTTTCAGGATAAACAATTTGACTTTTTCTTTATAGATGACTTGATTTTAATAGTTTCCAAAATACTTAACTCAAATCAATCATTAGACTTAAATAATATAGATCTTGTCTATAAAGACAAATATTTACTATCAGATATAGCAAAACTACTATTAAATAAATTTAATATTTCAAATGGGATAGCTATCAAGGACAATTTACTTGGCTTATCCTATAGTGGTAATTATGAATCTTATTTTGATAATCTTGAACTTAAAGGATTTGAATATGGAATTGATTTTATGATTAAAAATGTTAAATGAATTGATTAATTATTTATGATTACAATTTCTATCCCTACCCACAATAGACCAAAACTTCTAAAAAAAGCGATTACTTCAATATTGAATCAAACATATAAAGATTTTAAGCTTGTAATACTCGACAACGCATCTTCTCCCTCAACACTAAATGTAGTGAACGACTTTGATGATATTAGAATAAGCTACTTTAGGTCAGAGATTAATTCAATAAAATTTATTAACGAAGGATTCAAGCAAAATAAGAGGAAATATTTGATGATAATGCATGATGACGATACTTTAAGCAAATTTTTTTTGCAAAATCAAATTAGTATACTCGAAAAAAACAACAAAATTTCAGCAATCGGATCAAGTGTAAATTTAATAGATGAGAGAGATAAAGAACTCAATAAGATAAGACCATTTATTTTTAAGGATAAAGTTTTTTCTAGATATAGATTTATTAATGAATTTCTCCTTCGTGGAGATATTATTCCTTGTCCTACTGTAATATATAGATCAAGTTTTGTGAAGAAATATAATATAGAATTCCCACAAAATGTTGGGCCAGCAGCAGATCTATATCTTTTCTTTAAGATGAATTTATTAGATACTACAATATACCTGTCAAAATCAGCTTTATATAATTATAGAGTTCATGACAATCAAGACAGTGAGTTAAATAGGGTTAATCTAGAACTAGAAATTAGACCTCATATTTTCAAATTGCTAAAAAAAAATAATTTAATATCATTGAGTAAAAAATATAAGAAAGCATCTGCAGCATTTATTTTTCATTTAATTGTTTTAAGGTTTATTACTAAGAAATTAGATTATGTTAATTTTAAAAAAATCTATCATTTAATTAGAAATGATGGATTTTCAATTAATTTTTATTCCGTTTATTGGAGTCTATTTCTAATTTTAAGAATTATAAAACATAAACTAAGAATGAAAATTTAATTATGTTTTCTTAAAGTCAAATCAGAGCTTAGAAGAATAATTTTGAAATAAATAGTAAAAATGAAATTATTGGGTTTAAAAATAAATAATGATATCCTTATTTTAGGCATTGGAAATATCCCAAGATTTGTTTTATTGGTTCTTTATTCCAGGTTTCAAACCTATTTTCTTGACTATGAAAATTTATCAAAGTTTTATTTGGCTTTTTCTATTTACACATTTTTCAGTTTTATAATAATTGGCCCAATTGGAAATTATATTACGAGAAATGTTCTTGAATGGTATAAATCAAATAATATGAATACTGGTCTAGCTCTAGTTATTTATAAAATAATTGTACCAATTGCTTTAATAGCATTAATACTAATATCCCTATTAGGTACAGTCTATGATCTAGGATATAGTTCCTTTTACCTTGCCTTAGTAGTTTCTCTAATTATAATTACAAAAACTAGTAATGAGCTTATCTTTCCAGTATTTAACTTAATCGATAAAAACATTATTTATTTATCACTAATCATACTTTTTCATATACTTAATCCAGTTGCTTCAATATTAATTATAAAAACTTATGAACCTACATTTATATACTGGTTGTCAGGTCTAATAATTTCCAATTTTATTGTTGCAATAATTGGATGGAGAATAATTAAAAAACTACCTCAAAATGATCCAATTAAATTCAATTTTAAAGAATTAAAATCTTTTTCATATTTTATAATGTTGGGGAATGTCATAGGTTGGATGTTAACTGATGGATTCAGGTTTATTGCAGAAAATCAAATAGGATTGACCAATACGGGAATCTTAATTCTTGGTTTAATTTCAGCAACTCAAATTTTCTCAAATCTAGAAGTATTAATAAATCAATTTATAATCCCAAAATATCTTCAAAAGATTGCAGATTCAGATTATGAACTAAGATCAAAAGCATTTAATAAACTTTTTAATGCTTCAATTCAGATTTACCTGATAGTTGCTTTACTAGCAATTCAATTTTCTGATATTATTTTAAACATTATCATTGATAAATCTAAAATCAATGACATGCTCCTTTTGGTTTTTGTAATTGGAATATTTATTGAGTTAACAAAAGTAATTCTTAACATCCTGAGGAATATATCTACATCAGAATACAAAACTAAAGCAATTGTTTTTCCCTTTTTTATAGGAGTGATAGTTATGCTAATTGGTTTTTACTCTAATCAATTTAATTCAATTATTTTAATTGCTTTTTTAATCTTGATATCATATATGTGTGTGATAGTCACCAGTATAATATCTTTTAATAGGATTATTAATATTAAAGTTAATTTTAAAAATATTTTAAATAATTTATGGTTGATTATTCTACTAAATTTAATTATTTACTATCTGCAAGAAAGCAACATATATCTTAATATAATATATGTTATTTGCTCTTTCTTCATTATTTACTCAGTAATCGAAGATTATAAAAAAACAAATTAGACTATGAATCTAATAGACGCAACATATATACACGAAGCTGGAGGAAAAGAAATATTAGAGCAATTAATTGAAAAAATCGATAAAAATAAATTTATGTTTTTATTGGATGATCGACTTATTCTGAGAAAGGAATATGAAAAAAAAATAAATTTTAAAACAATTAAAAAAGGAGAGTTTAATAGATTAAAATTTTATAAAAAAAATGCTAGAAAATATACCAAAGTAGTCTGCCTTGCAAATGTTCCCCCTCCTTTTAAATTTGATTCAGAGGTTTATATATATTTTCATAATGATTTGTTATTAAGCACAAAAAATACAAGTCTATCACTTAGGAATAAATTAGTACTGTGGATGAAAAGAATATATATTTCTTTTAAAAACAAAAATCAATATGTATGGTTTGTTCAGACAGATTTAATGAAAAGAAAGCTTAACAAGCATTTAATTAAAAATAAAAATAATATTGAAGTATTACCGATTTTTAGAAATCAGAATATTATAATCCAATCTAAAAAAGAAACCAATTCCTTTTTGTGTGTTTCAAATCATAACTCACATAAAAATATTAATAACCTTCTCCAAGCTTTTAGAAAATTCTCATTAAACAATACTTCGCCTATCAAGCTAAACTTAACAATTGATGAAAACTTTTTTCGCAAAAAATTTTCTACTATAATTCCTTCAAATGGAAGTGTAGAGGTAATTAATCATGGTCAGGTTGATAAGTTTAAGGTAAATGAGCTTTATCAGAAATCGGAGTATTATATTTATCCATCGTTAAAAGAAAGTTTAGGAATTACACTAATTGAAGCAGCAGAATATAATTGTATGATAATATGTTCTGATTTAGAGTATTCTTATCAAGTAATTAAACCATCCCTTATTTTTGATCCATATTTGATTGACAGCATTTATAGCTCAATTTTAAAAACTCAAGAAATAAAACCTTTAAATCCATCCAAACTAATTATTAAAAATAAAATTGATAAATTTATAAAATATATATCCTAGAATGTTTGATAAAAAAAATCTATTGATTACCGGTGGTACAGGATCATTTGGTAATGCTTTCTTAGAAAAATTTCTTGATTCCAACATTAATGAGATTAGAATTTTTTCTAGAGATGAAAAAAAACAGCATGATTTAAGATTAAAATATAACAATAAAAAAATCAAGTTTATTATTGGTAACATTAGAGATGAGAACTCAGTTAATGAGGCAACAAAAGATGTTGACTATATTTTTCATGCAGCTGCACTTAAACAAGTTCCCTCATGTGAATTTTATCCAATAGAGGCAGTAAAAACTAATATTTTAGGAACTGAAAATTTATTAACTCAAGCTATAAAAAATAAAGTAGGTAAGGTAGTATGCTTAAGTACTGATAAAGCGGTATATCCAATAAATGCAATGGGGGTTTCCAAAGCCATGATGGAAAAGGTTTTTGTTGCTAAATCAAGACTTTCTGACAGTACTATTATAGTTGGGACCAGATATGGTAATGTAATGTCTTCAAGAGGATCTGTAATCCCATTATTTTATGATCAAATTAAATCAAACAATCCAATTACTATTACTGATCCAAAAATGACAAGATTCATGATGACTCTTGATAATGCAGTAGACTTAGTTCTTTATGCTTTTAAAAATGGCAAACCAGGGGATATTTTTGTTCAGAAATCTCCTTCTTCAACAATAGCAGAATTAGCTGAAACAATGAAATCTATATATGAATCAAAATCAGAAATTGAAATAATTGGGACAAGACATGCAGAAAAAATACATGAAACTCTCCTTACAAGGGAAGAAAGAATTAGTGCAATTGAAAAAGATAATTATTTCAGAATTCCATCTGATAATAGAGATTTAAATTACAACAAGTATTTCTTTGATGGTCAAAAAGATATAGTTGAGCATGAAGAATATAATTCTTATAATACGAAAAGACTTAATAAATCTGAGTTATCATCACTTTTAGCTTCAATAGGATATAAGTAAAATGAAAATTTTAATTCTTGGTGTTGATGGAATGATAGGTCATAAAATTTATCAGACTCTTTCATCCAAAAAAAATAGATTACTAATTACCTCAAGAAAAAAAAAGGATAGTATTCTAATCTATAAAACACAAGATAAATTCATAAACTATACCTATGATAACTCGACCATTAACGAGCTTCTGGATCTACATAAACCTGATATAATAATAAATTGCATTGGTGTAACAACAAGAAGAATAGGTTCACTCAAAATGGATCAAATTAATAATGTTAATACAGTTTTGCCAAATAAGTTGTCTATGTGGACTAAGAAAAATCAAAAATGGTTAATCCACTTTAGCACAGACTGTGTTTTCACTGGAAATGAAGGGAATTATAATGAGTTATCAAAAAAAGATGCGAAAGATTTATATGGTCTTTCTAAGTCTGCAGGAGAAGAAATCGAACTTTCAAACACCTTAATAATTAGATGCTCATTAATTGGAAGAGAAATTTATAATAATACTGAACTTCTAGAGTGGTTAATTTCTATGAATAATAAAAAAATTCAAGGATTTTCTGAGGCTATATATTCTGGAGTTTCAACTTTATGGATGTCAACTGTGATAAAAAAATTAATTAATAACGACACAAAACTTAAAGGCTTATATAATATTTCCTCATCTCAAATTTCTAAATTTGAACTTTTAAATAAAATGATAGCACATTTTAAACTTAATATAGAAATTATTAAAAATGACAAGTTTAAATCAAATAAATCACTAAATTCAGACAAGTTCACAACAGAAACAGGAATTCAAACCCCATCATGGGATGAAATGTTAAAAGATCTATATTATGACGCAATGCAGAACAGCCATTTGTATAAAAAAAATTAATTATGAAAACTAAAGTAATGACAATTGTTGGCACTAGGCCTGAAATTATCAAGCTTAGCAAGATTATTAAATTATTTGATGAAACTTTAGATCACGTCCTAGTTCATACTGGTCAAAACTTCGATTATGAACTAAATGAAATTTTCTTTAAAGATCTAAAAATCAGAAAGCCTGATTATTTTTTAAACTCAGTTGGTGATACAACTGCAGAAACGATTGGAAACATAATAACAGAATCAGACAAAGTCATTGAAAAAGAGAAACCACATGCTGTTGTTCTTTATGGTGATACTAACTCATGTCTTTCAGTAATATCAGCTAAGAGAAAAAAAATTCCAATTTTTCACTTAGAAGCAGGAAATAGGTGCTTTGATCAGAGAGTTCCTGAAGAAATCAATAGGAAAATAGTTGATCATTTAAGTGATATCAACATGCCACTTACTTTGCATGCTAGAAATTATCTGATTAGTGAAGGAATCAATCCTGAAACAATTATAAAAATTGGCTCTTGCATGAAAGAGATTCTAGATTTTCATCAAGAAGATATCTCTAAAAGCAGAGTTCTGAATGACCTTAAATTAAAAAAATCAAACTATTTTATTGTTTCTGCTCATAGAGAAGAAAATGTTGATGATGAAGTAAATTTGAAAAATTTACTAGAGTCGCTAAATGCAATATGCGAGAAGTATAATATGCCAGTTATTGTTTCAACTCATCCAAGAACTCAGGCTCAACTTGATAAACTAAAAAGTAAAATCAAATCAAATCCACTAATTAGTTTCATTAAGCCTCTTGGCATCTTTGATTATATAAACCTTCAGATAAATTCAAAATGTGTTATCTCTGACAGCGGAACTATTACAGAGGAATCATCAATATTAGGATTCCCAGCAATTATGATTCGAAATTCTCATGAAAGGCCTGAGGGTATGGACCAAGGAGTATTAATAATGTCTGGATTGGAGAAAGAACGTGTGCTAGAATGTATTGAGGTTACACTAGAGACTAAGTTCACTCAGCCAATTGTTCAAGACTATAATCAAGAAAATGTTTCAAATAAAGTTTTGAAAATAATACTTAGCTACATTGATTATGTTAATAGAGAGATATGGAAGAAAAAAATTTAAAAAAAGCTAAAAAAATATCTGTTGTAATTGCATGTTATCTTGATGGACTGGCTATTCCAGTAATGTATGAAAGGTTAAAAAAAACTTTTAAAAAAATAGGTGTTGAATATGAAATTATTTTTATTAATGACGCCTCCCCAGACGATACAAGTGAAGTTCTTGAAAAAATTTGTTCTTCTGACATTAACGTTATTGGAGTTACTCACTCAAGGAATTTTGGTTCACAAGCTGGGTTTATGTCTGGAATGGAAATTTCTAGAGGAGATGCGATTGTCTTAATGGACGGAGATCTTCAAGATCCTCCGGAATTAATAGAAGATTTTTATAAAAAATGGCTAGAAGGCTATGACGTAGTATATGGTGAAAGAACTAAGAGACAGACAAGTATTCATCTTGGATTTTTATATAAATTATTTTACAGGTTATTTAATTATATGTCCTATATTAAAATACCAAATGATGCAGGTGACTTTTCGTTAATAGACAGGAGAGTAGTCAATTACTTAATTAGATTTCCAGAAACAGATCAATATATAAGGGGCCTAAGAGCATGGGTGGGATTTAAACAAATAGGTGTAAGTTATTTCAGGCCTGAGAGAATGTTTGGTAAGTCAACTAATAATTGGATAAGCAATATTTGGTGGGCTAAAAAAGCAATTTTTTCATTTAGTTTTCAGCCACTAGCATGGATTACATTGATTGGTATTATATTGACCTCAATCTCTTTCTTAGGAATAATAATTCAAGTAGCATTAAAGATATTTTATCCTGATACAGCTCCTCAAGGTTTCACCACACTAGCTGTATTAATTTTATTTTTTGGGGGAATTAATTTATTGGCAATTTCTTTTGTAGGAGAATATATAAGTAAGATATTTGAAGAAACAAAAAATAGGCCAAAATTTATAAGAAATGAAATTTTAATTGGCACAAAAAAACATAGAACAATAAAAGAGATTAAGCTCTTATTGAAAGAGAGAAATTCTAATTAAACCTGCATGAGAAAAAAAATTTATTACGCTCCATTTAAGCATGAATCTTTTGGAGAAGAAGAGATAAAGGCAGTTGAAAAGTCTTTAAGAGATGGATGGCTTGGAGGCTTCGGGCCATATTCAATGGAATTTGAAGATAAAATATCAAAATATTTTGGAAAAAAATATGGCCTATTTGTAAACTCTGGTTCATCCGCCTGTTTGCTTTCTATTGCTTCAATTAATCTTGATCCTGGTTCTGAAATTATAACACCTGCTTTAACCTTTTCAACAACTCTAGCACCTATTTTACAATTGGGCCATAAACCTAAATTTATCGACTCAGATTTAAGATCTTATGTTCCTTCTGTTGAGTCAATTATAAATGCTATCTCTGATAAAACTAAAGTTATCATGATCCCAAATCTAATTGGGAATAAGCCAAACTGGTCATTATTAAAAAGTGAATTAAACAGAATAGGTCGAGATGATATTATTACAATTGAGGATTCAGCTGATACTATAACCCATACTATGGAGACAGACATATCTACTACAAGTTTTTATGCATCTCATATTATAACAGCAGGAGGAATGGGCGGGATGGTTATGTTTAACAACGAGAAATTTCTTAAAAGAGCATTGATGTATAGAGACTGGGGAAGAATAGGCGATAATAGTGAAGATATTAATGAAAGATTTGCACATGATGTTGACGGGATTCCTTATGATTATAAGTTTTTATATGGTGTCTTGGGTTATAACATGAAATGTACTGAACAAGCAGCAGCATTTGGATTGGTTCAATTTAAAAGATTTGAAGATTATAGACATAAAAGGAGAGAAAATATCGAAAGATATTTAGAAAGGTTATCAAATTGTAACAATATAATTCTACCTAACGACTCTATTAAACCAAATTGGCTAGCAGTTCCTCTTCAATCTGAAGATAGACTAGAATTATTAACTTTTTTAGAAGAGAAAAATATTCAGACAAGGGTCACCTTTGCAGGAAACGTAACAAGGCATCCAGCATATAGAGATTTTCTACAACCATTTAAAAATGCAGACTTAGTTATGAAAAATGGATTCTTGCTTGGTGCACACCATGGAATGAGTATAAGTGATGTAGACTATGTATGTGATCAAATTTTGAGTTACTATAGTTAATAAAAAAAATTTGAAAATATTAGTAATTTCTCAGTATTTCTATCCAGAAAACTTTCGTATTAACGACTTATGTTTTTCTCTTTCAAAAAATGGTCACGAAATTACTGTATTAACAGGAAAACCTAATTATCCTAATGGTGACTATTTTGAAGAATATAGCTGGAATTCTTCCGATAAGGAAATAATTGAAAATATCCCTGTTTTTAGAGCTAATTTATTTCTAAGGAAGAAAGGCAAGCCATTAGACTTGATACTAAACTATTTATCGTTTGTTTTTTTTGGATCAATTAAAGTTTTAAAAATTAAATCAAATTTTGATAAAATATTTATTTATGCTCCTTCGCCTATAACAGTTGGTATAGTAGGATTAATTGCAAAAATTAAATTTAAGGCTAAGACCTACCTTTGGGTGCATGATTTATGGCCTGAATCTGTAAAAGTAGCAGGGGGTGTTAAATCTAAATTAATTATTAGTTTGACTGACATAATGACAAGATTTATATATAATCATTCAGATTTTATTTTAGTTCAGTCTCCTGCATTTAAGGATTATATTTTGAAACAAAGTATTCCTGAAAATAAGATAATTTATTATCCATATTATGCAGAAGAGTTCTATAAGCCAAGACCAAAAGAAAAAAGATATAAAAAATATTTTCCAAAAGGGTTTAATATTGTTTTTGCTGGAAATATTGGTCATGCACAAAATCTTGAGACTCTTGTCAAATCATCTGTTATACTGAAAAAAAAAGGAATTAAAGTCAATTTTATAATTTTTGGTGATGGTCGAGATAAAAAAAGAATAAAAGATTTAATTAATAAAGAAAATCTTAATGATTTTTTTTATTTTCAAGGCTCTCTTCCGGCTGTTGAAATGCCATATATTTTCTCATTTTCAGATTCTCTTTTCTTATCACTTAAAAAAAGTATAATTTTTTCAAAGACTATACCCGGAAAGTTTCAATCTTATATTGCTTGTGGTAAGCCCATAATAGCATCTATTGATGGTATAACTTCAAAAATAATAGTTGACAATGAAATTGGTTTTGCAAGCCCTGCAGAAGACTCTTTACAGTTGTCTAATGTAATTATTAAAATGAAGACGATCTCTAGTCTTAAAAGAGAAAAATTTGAAAAAAATGCCCTAAATTACTTTAAAAACAATTTTAACAAACAGGACTTAATTAACAAGCTTGAATTTATTTTAAAATCAAATTAATTATGAAAGGCATTATTCTAGCAGGAGGACTTGGAACCAGGCTATACCCATTAACTGCAATGTTATCAAAGCAATTACTCCCGATTTATGACAAACCAATGATATATTACCCTCTGTCAGTTCTTATGTATTCTGGAATCAGAGAAATATTAATTATAACGACCCCTCAACATATTAATCTTTATAAAAGCCTTCTAGGTGAGGGAAAACAATTAGGAATCAAAATCAAATACAAGGTTCAAAATGAGCCAAGAGGACTGGCAGATGCTTTTATTTTAGGAGAAGAATTTATTGGAAATGACTCAGTTTGTATGATGCTTGGAGATAATCTTCTCTATGGGGATGGTTTATTAGAGATATTGACTAAGTCCAAAAAAGAGGTTGAGAATAATAAAAACTCAGTTATTTATGGATACTATGTCAGTAAACCAGAGGATTATGGAGTAATAAATTTTGACTCTGAAAACAATATAATATCTATTGAGGAAAAGCCAAAGAATCCGAAAAGCAATTATGCTGCCATTGGGCTTTATATGTATCCAAATGATGTTGTGAAAAAAGCAAAATTAGTTGAGCCAAGTGAAAGAGGAGAAATTGAGATTACATCATTAAATAATATTTATCTCAATGAAAAGAGGCTTAAGGTAATACCTCTAGGAAGAGGTTATTCATGGCTTGATACAGGCACTAACGAATCCCTAGTTGAGGCTTCAAATTTGATAATGTCTATTGAACAAAGATCTGGCCTCAAAGTCGGATGTATTGAAGAAATTGCATTACAAAATAATTTTATTTCACCTGAAGATTTTTTATGCATTATCAATAAATTAAAAGATTGTACATATAAGAGTTATTTAAAAAAAATTTTAAAAACTTACAATTGATCTAATGAAATTTAAAAAAGAAATACTTATTACAGGAGGTGCAGGCTTTATAGGTTCCCATCTTACTCACTATTTTGTAAAAAAATATTCTGACTATAAAATCACTAATATTGACGCCTTAACCTATGCGTCAAATTATGATTACATTAGAGGGCTTGAAGAATTTCAAAACTATAATTTTGAAAAAATAGACATTAATGATTATGATAGATTAGACAAGTTATTCAAAAGAAATAATTTTGATTATGTGCTACATTTGGCTGCAGAGTCTCATGTAGATAATTCAATTGAAAATCCTGTAATCTTTGCTAAGACTAACATAATTGGGACATTAAATTTATTAAATTTATCAAAAAAATACTGGAAAGACTTATCAAGCAAAATTTTCTATCATATATCAACAGATGAAGTATATGGCTCGCTTACAGATACTGGATATTTCAAGGAAACAACTCCTTATGATCCAAGATCTCCATACTCAGCTTCAAAAGCATCTTCAGACCATTTTGTAAGAGCTTTTTACCACACCTATAAACTACCAGTAATTATTTCTAATTGCTCAAATAACTTTGGGCCTAATCAAAATAATGAAAAATTAATTCCAGTAGTAATAAATTCTATTCTAAACAACAATCAAATACCTGTTTATGGTTCAGGTAAAAATATTAGGGATTGGCTTTATGTTGAAGACCATGTAATGGCAATTGATCAAATTTTAACTCACGGTCAAGCTGGAGAGACATATAATATTGGAGGAGGGAATGAATTATCAAATATAGAATTAATCAATAAAATAATACTAGAGATGGATAAAATACTAGATAGGCCTGAGGAATCATCTTTATCCTTAATTAAGTATGTTGAGGACAGGAAAGGGCATGACTTTAGGTATGCTATAGATTGCTCTAAACTTTCAAGTGAATTAGGTTGGCATCCACAAAAAGACTTTAAAGATGCTATTAAAAGTACAATTAAATGGTATATTGATAATTTATGAAAAAAGTACTAGTGACAGGAGGTGCAGGCTTTATCGCAACAAATTTGATTAAATCTCTTTCTGAAAAAAATATTAAAGTAGTTTCTTTAGACAATTATTCAACTGGAAATAAGTTAAATGAAGTTAAAGGAGTAAAATATTATAATTTAGATATTGAGGAAATAGAGAAAATAAAGGAAGATGACTTTGATACCTGTTTCCATCTTGCGGCTCAATCTAGAGTTCAACCATCTTTTGAAAACCCTCAGGAATCTATTAGAGTAAACGTGAATGGAACAATGAGGGTAGTAGAATGGGCTAAAAATAAAAATGTTAAAGTTATTTATGCTGGATCATCATCTAAACACCATGATCCGTCTGATTCTCCTTATGCAATGACAAAATTTTTAGGGGAAGAAATATGTAAGCTTTATAAAAAATCATATAATGTAAATGTTGAAATTGCTAGATTTTATAATGTTTATGGACCTTTTGAACCATTAGATGAAAAATTTGGAAATGTAATAGGAATATGGCAAGTAAAGGCAATCAAGAATTTGCCATTACCAATAGTTGGAGATGGTAATCAAAAACGAGATTTTACTCATGTTTTTGATATAATAGATGGGCTATTGAAAATATCAAGCTCTAAAATTAAGCATGATGATGCTTGGGAGATAGGATCAGGAGTTAATTATAGTATAAATGAACTTTACGAAATGTTTAAACAAAAGTATAACGCAAGTTCAGTTAATATTCCAGATCAAAGAGGAAACTACAAAGAAACATTAAGAGTTAATGATGATTTAATTAACTTATTGAACTGGAAGCCTAAAGATAGGTTGAGAGAATATATAACAAATTTAAATTCTTGATAATGAAAAATGTATTGATAACAGGAGGTGCGGGATTCATCTCTCATCATATGATTTATTATTTAATTAAAAACACAAATTGGAATATTGTTTCTTTAGACAGACTTGATTATAGTGGAAATCTTAATAGACTTGACAACATCTTAACCAGGTTTTCAAGTAAAGAAAAATCAAGAGTTAAAGTAGTGTTTCATGATCTAAAATCTGAAATAAATCCATGGATTAAAAAAGAAATTGGAAAAATTGATATTATACTTCATTTGGCTGCCGGTTCACATGTAGATAGAAGCATAGATTATCCAATGGAATTTGTTTTGGATAATGTAGTTGGAACAGCAAATATTCTTGAATTTGCACGTTTTATTAATGCAAATAATGAACTAGAGAGATTTATTTATTTTAGTACTGATGAAGTTTTTGGCCCTGCCCCGATAGGAGTTGATTATAAAGAAAACGATAGATATAATTCAACAAACCCGTACAGTGCGACAAAGGCAGGAGGTGAAGAACTAGCTGTAGCATATGAGAATACTTATGGTTTGCCAGTTTATATAACTCATACGATGAATGTTTTTGGAGAGAGACAACATCCTGAAAAGTTTATCCCAATGTGTATTAAGAAAATAAGAGATGGAGAAACAATTACTGTTCACTCTGACAAAACAAAAACTATTCCTGGAACCAGGCATTACATTCATGCAGAAGATGTAGCTGAAGCTATATACTTTTTACTTAAAAAAGAAATTAAACCTGAAATAGATTTTGGAGGTGCTAAATGTCCAAAGTTCAATATTGTTGGTGCAGAAGAAATTAATAATCTAGAACTTGCTCAGATAATTGCTAATTCTCAAGGAAAGGAGTTAAAGTATGAGATGGTAGATTTTCATTCCTCTAGGCCTGGTCATGATTTAAGATATTCTCTATCTGGTGTAAAAATGAAAAATTTAGGCTGGACACCATCTATTAAATTAACACAAAGAATAAAGCAGGTTGTCGAATGGTCATTAAAGAATGAAAATTGGATTGAACTATAAAGCTTAATAAATATTGTATATTTTAATAAATAGTTTAATTTTGCAGTTCAAAAATTAACAATGTACGCAGTAGTTGAAATACAAGGAAGTCAGTTTAAGGTTGAAAAAGATCAAAAACTTTTTGTAAATA
>MDTC01139826.1_pt1 | contig 34381 bp, 32 predicted proteins | sample 811181 | NCBI WGS metagenome assembly MDTC01 (sample SAMN05326644, study PRJNA326480) | marine metagenome | isolation source: seawater | place: Pacific Ocean: North | collected 2011
CATGCACCAAAAAAAGAAAATAGAAGGGGTCAAAAATGATACCAAGTTATTTCATCAGTCAAACGCACTCCGTGACTGTGGAATAGGTTCCAACGTGGGTGTTATTCACCGTCCGATGACGTTGATGTGTTCTTCTGTTTCGAGATGGTTTTAACAATTCCGAACGTGCGGGTGGTTGCCTATTCGGAATATCAATTTTTCCTTCACGACAAAATTAAAGAACTTCATGACGCTGGAATGGGGTATCGCCGTATTGCTCATTGGTTACGTGAGAGAGGATACAAGACGGCGAGGGGTAAACGTTTCTTTGCAAATCACGTCTTTTCGATTTTGAAACGAAAACGAGAGAGGGATGCTAACAAAAGTCGGGCAGTTAAGACCGAATATCGGAATTTCTATCTGGAATTCATTGAGCGGAAATTGATTAACTCCGAGTAACGTCCCTCTCTTACTCACACACCCAAAATCCACTATAATCAGTCCTATGAGAAAACTGACCGCAACACTTTGCCTGATGATTGCTGTGCTTGTTGGAAGTGCGGGAATGAGTGCGAGTGCTGATTTCCAAAAAGGATATGCCGCATACCAAAGTGGTGATTACGCAACTGCTCTGCGTGAGTTCCAACCTCTTGCGAAACAGGGATACGCCCCTGCCCAATTCAATCTGGGTGTGTTGTATGAAGAGGGACTAGGTGTTCCAAAGAATAATAAGACTGCGATGAAGTGGTACTCACTTGCTGCCGTACAGGGACACGCAAAGTCCCAGTACAATATGGGTGTGATGTACTCCAACGGAAAAGGTGTTCTCCAAGACTATAAGACTGCTGTGAAGTGGTACAGACTTGCTGCCGAACAGGGACACGCAAAGTCCCACACCAATTTGGGTGTGATGTATGGAACTGGTAAAGGAGTACTAAAAGATTATATCTATGCTCATATGTGGGGAAATATTGGTGCTATGAATGGAAACAAGAAAGGTGCTGGGTTGCGAGACTTTGTTGGAACGAAAATGACCCCTGCCGACATCTCCAAAGCACAAGACCTTGCCCGTGAATGTGTCCGCAAGAAATACAAAGGGTGTTGAGTGAATGAATAGCGGGGACCAACCCCGTAAAATGGCAATGCTGGTTACGGTAGAGTAATTTCCAAAGGACGTGTTTATAAATGGTTATTTGTAAATGTTTAATCCCTCAACGATCCAAGCAATCACCTTTAAAATTATACCTAAAATTAAAGGTGGTAGTATGATAGTAGCAACGGGGAAGAGGTAGTATAATGGACCCAATTCATCTGCAACGAAAATGATGTCTTTTATTCCATCATACGTTCCAGCAGTTACTCCACACACCCATATAAAGGAAAGAGTAAGCCAAATCCAAAACAAGAAGCGTTTCAATTCCATAACCAATGGCTCCGTAAATGTGTATATGATACACGGTTATTTTTCAAAACTTACCGTTCACTATCAAATAAAATAAATCCAAGAATGGTATTAAACCAAGCGAGAGATTTCTACGGTGTGTTATACAGGCCGTGGGACTGCGACAATTCCACCTTTGGGTAATAGAGAGAAGATAATTGGAAGAGGAGAAAGTCCATGAGTTACTCAGATAACATCGAAGTCGTTTAGTTAAGAAGTGCAAAATAATGGAAAAGTTCACCGCAAAATTTCCGATTGGGCAAGTAGTGCGCCACCGCCGACATCCTTTCCGCGGTGTCATTTTTGATGTCGACCCGACGTTCTCAAATACCGAGGAGTGGTGGCAGTCCATTCCCGAAGAATCACGGCCGAGGAAAGATCAGCCATACTATCACTTGTTCGCTGAAAATTCTGAGATCACTTACATTGCGTATGTCTCCGAACAGAACCTACTGCTAGATGATACCGGTAAACCTGTTAGGCACCCAGCGGTCTCCTCAGTTTTTAATGGAATGGAGGATGGTCGCTACGTATTGCGGACGGAACACGCACATTGAACCCAAACCATAATCTGCATTTGAGAGCCCGCCCCTAAAATGCACCATGTTCGTTCGGAATCTCCTAGATATTAAAAATTTCAGAAACCATCATTCACTGATAAATAGAATAAACCCAAGACCGGCATCGCACCAAGAATGAATAAGAACGTAATTATGGATGATAGGGACAGAGACTTCAAAGGACGATAGATTAATATCCAGACGCACCATCCTATTATCAATATTATAATGAAACCTTCAATTCAGTCCTCACCCGTTTCTTCAAAACCACGCCAAATCTTCATTCCTGTTATGTCCCACACTTAATCGAAGGATGAGCCTGTCACCTCCGTTGAAGAGTTTGTTTAAAGTTGAGACGAAAATGTCTAATATCAAAAAACAATCATAACCTAAAAAATGATTTGAGATGAGACATGTCCAGTCATTTGTGTCGAGAGAGGATCCGCCATGAAACCCGACTTTAAAGAAGGGAATACCACCAACCGGCGCATTGTTATAAATAAGGACCGTACCATCACAGTCGCTGGGGGAGAATTTGACGTTTACGCTACGCCGGAAATGATTCGAGATATCGAGCAAACTTGTAAATCATATATACTAGAGTTTGCCGAGGAAGGTGAGGACTCAGTGGGAACACAGGTTAATATTTCTCACATAGGTGCCACTCTTAGAGACATGTCAGCAGAAGTGACTGCCACCGTCAAATCAATCGATCGTCGTCGTATTACGTTTGATATTTCTGTAAGAGACGAATTTGATGAAGTTGGTATTGGAACTCATGAGCGCTTCATCACAGACGCCGCCAAATCAGCAGAACGCCTAAGGGCAAAGGCAAAAAAGGCTGGCATATAATTATTTGTATATAGCGTAAATATTTGGTTTTGGACGGGCTAGGGTCTCATCGCTTCTTGAACAATCATTTCCATCCGGTCTAAAAATTTAGACCGATCTGCCTTGCCAAAAGGGGGAGGGCCACCAGTCATTTCGCCAGTTTCGCGAATCCCCTCCTTAATTGCTCGAGTGGCAAGAGCCGTGCCGATATTATCGTCTGTAAAAATGTTGCCGTTAGGTCGTATCGCGAAGGCACCCTGTTTAAGGCATCGTGCGGCTAGGGGAATATCATTGGTCACGCATATGTCTTCTCGACCGATGTGGTCTGCAATCCAATCGTCGGCGGCATCTGCGCCCTGGGTAACAACCACAACCTGTACCAGTGGATTCAGTGACGGTCGTAGTCCGCCATCGCATACCAAATAGGTCTCGAGCTGGTGTCGTGTTATCACCCGTTCTACCTCGTCCTTCACAGGACAAGCGTCAGCATCAACATATATTTTAACCATTATAAAAATAAAATTTTCACGAATTTAATCTGTAGTTTTTGATTGTATCAGGGTTTGCGGGACTGTCGGGCTTATCTGTAAGTTTGTTGAGACCCTTCATATCAGTAGTCCATTAGGTCGAAGATGTCCTTCATGTAGTTTGGTGCAGTGCTGAATACAATGACAATCCGATTGCGATTTGGGTCAACGCCAATGCGCTGTCCGCCGTAACCTACCCACCAAAACTGTTCCCCACGGAGCCAAGTTTGAAATCCGTAACCATCAAAACCACGACCCTGAGGAGCATCATTTTCTATACGCCCCTTGCTTTGCTTGCTGGTAGCTTGGCGCATATAATCTCCCAGGCAGCCATTCTCTTTAGTACGTTCAAGACTCCATAATGCTAATCTAGCCCAGTCAGGCATTGTCGCATAAAATCCACTAAATGAGAGCGGAGTTCCGTTACGATCAGTTAACCAGAATGCATAATTGCCTGCACCAATTTTACTCCAAAGGTTACGGCTAAATGCATCAACCATGTTAGTATCACGAGCTGTGGCTGCTATTACACGCTCAAGACTAGCAGTGTCATGGCCATGGTACCTAAATTTGGTTCCTTGCGGTGCGCTTTGACTTGCTACACGAAATAGATCCATCATTTCTATTTGGTTCGTTTTTGTAAGTTTTTGAAACTGTTTTGGAATAGTGTGTCCATGTTCTGTTGGCTTCGCATGTCCAGATGCCATGCGCAGGCTATTATAAATTTCTACATCCTTATAAAATGTAAAAGCTATGTCGGGCGCATACTTGCCGATTGGATCGCTAAGGCTACGAATACGACCATCACACAGCTGTTGTCCCAACGCATACGCCGTAAGGCTTTTTGCCATGCTCATTGAGAGAAATTTGGTATCTTTATTGCTGCTACGTTTATAGTTCTCAAACACGATAGCGCCATCCTGAATTACCATTAGGGCAACATTGTCCTCATTGGTAATCAGATACTTTGCTTCCTGAACTAACCCCCAGCTGCCTTTACGATAAGGTAGTGTTCTTACGTTAGAACTTGGGGGCAGACGCTTCAACTCTGTGTGGTTTCGGTCAAGTTCGTTGCCTGTTAATAGGCTATAACGTAAACGGTTTTCCGCCTTCGCAATTGCTGAGAGGGCAAAAATGAAAACAGTTGTGACAATTAATAAGTTATTTACTAATGAGGAGATTTGTCCCTCAAAATACAAATTAAACTTGGTATTAGTCATTTGAACCCTCTGCCCTCTATCTCGTGTATTCCTCCATCAAAGATCAATCGGGCATTGGAGGTGAAAGTATTCCCAATAGCCAAAGAAAGCTGTAATTTTAGGAAATAATAATGGTGTCTGAATATTTTAACGCCATCCTTGCCAATCTAATCGAGGCGTATCGTTGCAATATCCCCATTTTCCAAAAAATGCCTTTGTCCCGTCTATTTGGAACCAAACTTTTCCATGATAAAAACTTCCATTCACGCTATTCTGACAACGCTGACTGCTCTTATCCTGGATCCATTGCCCGTTAAACCGAGCCCCATTATTCTTGTAGGCTCCTATGAAACGGCCGTTACTCCAATCATAGCTACCTACACGTCCATCAGCTCCTGGGATGTTATGTAATACTATATTTGTCGTACTCTTACTTCCATTAGGGTTTGTCCATTCGGATTGCCATGTTTTTGATATGTAACGGGCAGTATCATTTGACGTCGTTTCGAGGGGCTGAGGCTTCTGTGGTATAAATTCACCAGAAAATTTCAAAGGTGCGGGATTAGAAGGCGGTTTTGAAACCGTCTTTCGGCTCAATATGCGAGTGGATTTGATGCTACATTTGGCAAATGATTGACCGTCTTTTTGTAGTTGGTACATCATTTCGTAAAATTCAAATCGATTTAACCGATTCATATCGTTATATCGTTCGTATTTTAGATACTTTAGTGTTCCATTTTTGAAAAATGTAACCCTCGAATTTCCTTGAATTTCTATATAGCGCCCGTTTGGGCGTCTATCGTTGAAATTGAAATTCCGCATCCCTAAGACTATTTTACGCGATTTATCGATTTTATATTCAGCATTCCAAGTAAGTCGGTTGACCCCCACACCGCTGCTAGCCTGCTGGCACGAAAGTGTTGTTGAAATTATGTCAGCATTAGCGGATCTGATAGTGAATACAGCCGTTAAGGCAATGCAAAAAAGCGCGAAATTAATTTTCATTATACGTTCCAAGAAGTGCGTAGTCTGACACAAGTTTAATGATCGATTTCATCAAATTATACAAATGTTTTGATTCACGCACCAAAGATTAATTCTTTTTAAATAAAAAGGCCTTTGAAATATACCGCTGTAGTTGTTGATATCGGTAAAACATTGTTATTGGAGTGCTTTGGTTTTTTTAGGTTTGTGTCTAGAATGTAGATCATGCGAAAAATCACACCCATACTGTTTCTTACTCTCTTCTTTACAAGCACATGCGCATCCACTTCATCTGCAAAATGGACGAGGCTATTTGAGAATTCCCAGGGAACAGCATATGTAGATTTCGAAAGAATTAGGGAAAAGAATGGATACGTTTATTTCTGGTCTTTGGTCGATTACCTTAAGCCAACCGGAATAGGATTTTTGTCATCTAAAGCTCACATTAAAGGCGATTGCAGCTTATCCCGGGTGCAGATTTTAAGATATGTACACTATACGAAATCAATGGGCCGCAATAATGGACAAAGTAGTGAGCGTAAAAGCCCCGAGTGGAGGTACCCGCCGCCGGTATCTTTGATGGAGATAACTTTAAAATCTGTTTGTAAACACGTTTCCTTCTCAAAGTCTATTTCGAGGTAGATTCGACATTCCCGGAAACAAAAAAATTTAGGATACGAAGTTTTCAGCTTAACAGATGACACTTGGCCTTTTATTCGATTTTACTGGCTGCGAGGATCGGGTATGGATGAAAGGAGATTTAAAATTGGATATAAAAATACAAAAGTTATCTGAACACATTGGCGCCGAAGTACGGGGCGTTGATCTTTCAAAGCCTATGGATGACAAGGCAAAAAATATCCTTAACAAAGCCTTGGCCGAACATGTCGCCCTAGTTATAAAAAACCAGAATTTTGACGCTGACATGTTTGTAAACGCGGCTGTTGCATTTGGAAAACCCACTCGGCAAAATTTTACAAAGTTCGCCTGTAAAGAACAGCCATTGGTTTCTTACGTCTCAAATACTTTTAAAAGTGCTGAAGGAAAAAGAGTGTACCACTCTACCTATTGGCATAGCGATCATGTTAATCGCCAAGAACCGCCAAAGTATACCGCGCTTTATGCGCTTGAAATGCCGGTAAGCGGAGGTGGCGATACGGGTATTTTCAATACTTGCGCAGCCTTTGAGTCACTATCGGAAGGGTGGCAAAAAAAATTAAAGTCACTGAAAGGCATTCACGGTTTTAAAGGTTCATCAAAAACAGCTGTATCCCACAAGTTGGGGGTATCTCAAAAACTAATAGAGGACTTACCTGTAACCCATGACTTGGTCAGACGGCATCCCGATACAGGGAAACTGGCAATATATTTACACCAAGGTAAGCTGAAAAACTTTTTGGGAATGCAAGGAAAAGAGAGCCAAGAATTAATATCAGAGGTTTTTCAGCTTACGCTGAAGCCAGAGTTTATTTATCGCCATCAATGGCAGTTGGGTGACATGTTAATTTGGGATAACAGGCAGAGCATGCACCAATCCTACAAAGATTACAAATTGAGTGAAACGCGAACTTTATTCCGCATTATAGGTGGGTCGGATAAGCCCCTATCGAGACTGGAAGAAGCGGAAAATTTAAAAAGTGCCTGAGTGCTGGGCTATTCTAAATATGCCTAACCAATGTATTAACCTTGAGTAAATCTAAAAACGGTTCATGGAAGCAAGCTCCCCTAAAAAAATTCACAGACCATAATTAAAAAGTGATTGAATTAATGCGTATAAAGAAACTATCCGTAATATTTTTTCTTGCAGTATGTTTCCTCTTTGGCTGTGATCATGATGGATATGCGGATACACTTTGGAGCAAACTGCAGTCTGGCGAACACTTCGTTTTAATTCGCCACGCACTTGCACCGGGATATAGCGATCCTGGTAACTTCGACGTGGAAGATTGTAACACACAGCGTAACCTAAGTGATGAGGGTCGCCAACAGGCGAAGAATATCGGACGCCTTTTCCATTCAAATAAGATAGATACTGCTATACTGTATTCCAGTCAGTGGTGTAGATGCTTAGAAACTTCAAGATTGTTAAATCTGGGGAAAGTAGCCGAGTTACCTGCTCTAAACTCATTTTTCGAAGACCCGGATAGGGGTCTAATCCAGACCAAAGCGTTACTAAAATGGGTAAGAAGTGCGCCGCTTAAGAAACCGACAGTTCTTGTAAGCCATCAGGTAAATATAGAGGCCTTGACGGAGGTTTCGGCTGACTCAGGGGAAATTATCTTCGTGCGTAGATTGGTTGACGGATCACTTTCTGTGATTGGTAGTATTCAAACACTAGATTAGCCTCAGTTATGGAAAATTTTATTAGTATAGGAGTTTATTTGTTATTTTTTGTGACACAAACATCTAAAGATATTCGTATATCAAAAAATCTATAAATGCGCTGTGTCTGACCACTCTTGCGCTAATTGCGTACCTGCCGGTGAATGAAACTGGTGATATCGGAAGAGGGTACATGGCATATTACAAGAGCAACTATGCAACTGCCTTTCAAGAACTATGAAACTACCTTTCAAGAATGGAAAATTGGTGTGAGGAAGGGGGACGCTGTTGCTCAGAATAATTTATGTGTTATGTACGAAAAAGGAGAGGCTGTGCCACAGGATTATAAAATCGCAGTGAGGTGGTGGAGGACTGCTGCCAGAGAAGGACATGCAGCTGCGCAACGAAATCTAGGCGAAATTTGCCCGTTTGGTGCCGGAATAAATAAGGATTATGTACACGCTTATATGTGGGGAAAGATTGCAGCGATTTAAAGATATAAGGCCGGGATCAATTCGCTTTGTTTCATAAGGAAGAAAATGACCCCACCTCAATTAAATAACGCGAAAAAAAGTTAGCTGAGGAATTCATTTGTAAAAAATACAAAAGGCGTTCACTTCTGAGACCATTTTTTCTAGTTATGAATATCTCGCTCGTGTATCGGTATGTTTACGCATGCGGCACTATTGCCTTGGCAGTGATTAGGTGTGGGAGATGTCCGAGCATAAAACGCTGAATAAATAGTCCAACATAGCAATGCAACTAAAATCAGAGGCTGGCTAAACTTATAAATGGTCTCAACACTCGATGCGCAGCCATTCGGATTTTCTACATATAACTTTTGAATGACAATACTCATTATCAGATTTAAGCCCACCACCAGCGTTGCTATTAAAAATAATTCATCGACAAATTTTAAGTAATGAGTGACCGGTATTTGACCTGACAACGAAAATTTCACGGCCAAAATCGTTAGAAAAAGAGTTATTTGCCCACCTATTCGCCAGTCGGCATTGGGACTGAATTTGAGAGTGAGAAAATAATTTAAAAACGAAGAAAATATTAAGACTGCGGCAATAGGAAGAAGCATTTTTTGCACGGGGTCTATGTAATCGTGTTGCAAAATAAAATGAAATTTGTTGTGGGAGAAAACCGAAGTATGACTGCTTAATCGGTGGTCCTGCGACACAACCGCATATTTATCTTTAAGTAACCAAGGTCCTTTAATCACTTGCTCGTTTTTTCGTCCGTGTCCAATTTCAAAGGAAGTTGGCTTAAATACCATTTCGTGAAATTCATGCGTGAATGCGCTAATATCAAGTGTCAGGTCAAGATCGCCGAATGGATATTCATGTATGTCTGCGTCAAAGGCGATTTTAGAAATAAATTTCTCAAAAACCTCGATCGTACCATCATCGAATATCTTTAGTGTTCGGAAATCGGTAATTCTAGGACTTGTTTCATTTGATATTACGAATTTCGGATGCCATGTGTCGTCAAGAATTTTGCCTAATTTGGAGCCTGTGAAAGTGGTTTCCTGATATTGTTTTTTTACGCGTTCGACTAGTCCTGGATCTTTCCAATCCAAAATTATTTCAGCCTCTACTCGATACGTGCTGTTACTTAAATCAATATCATATATACGATCTATTAGAAGCATTACTTCAACTGGTCGCGCATCGCTTGTATCGGCGCTAAGTTTGTTGTGGTGGGTCGGGCTGGCAAATGCTGATGCGCAAAAAATGAAAAGCCCGCTTAAATATAAAAATAATTTCTTCATCAAATTTGGTCCCAGTAGATCTTCCGAAAACACAGTGGGCTTTCTAGAGGTCGACTACACAAGTAGACAACATGCCTTTTGAAGCGAAGTTTAGAAAATTGAATTTAAGTATGTATGCGGTCAGTATTTTTCGTATTAGTTTGCTCGTATCGGGCACTGTGTTTTTTCTGCTTTGAGGTAGTGATCAATGAAAGACAAAAGACAAAGTTTGTAAAGATAAAGAATGCACCCGTTTACGATAGCTCAGAAACATGGTGAGAACATCAAACCACCTACCCAAGTTGCCAGCACTTTCGACTATTGGTTTATCTGGAATAGTGGTCCGCACTGGAGGTAAAGAGTCCGCAAAGGAACTCAGTCTTCTTTTGGCAAAAATATTCACATATTCAGGTTACAGTTAACTGTTCAAAGCTCTGCGAAACTAATCAAAGCAATGGGGTTTTTAGGAACGGTATTTCCTTTAGGAGAATAACAATACGGCTACACATTTTGAAACAGGGCAACTTTATCGAATGGGGTACAGAGCCCGAAAGAACGCGGGTACCGCGTGGAAGTGGTTTGTGTGACAGGATCCAAAATATGGTGTGCCAGCCCAATGAGATGAAGGAAACAGGAGGGGAGAAGAATATGGGGTGTTACCCGGCGTTCGTCTCACGATGAACCGTTACAAAATGAGTGCCTGAAAAGACTATATAGATGCTTAATCTGCCTTGGGTCTTCCATAGGAGCAGGGTATTGAATTTCCCAACACATATCATCAAGCATTATCGCAGTGTAAGTTCGGTTTTAAAAAATCGAATTTTTTAAGACAACAATATTCTGTACAGGCGTTACTAAGCCTGCACAGAATACTTAAACTACTAGCAACAATTATTTTTCTAATTGGGCGATGAGCTTTTTAGCTAATTTTTTTGACTTGCCTACAAATTTCACCTTTTTGATCTTTGCAAGGTTAGATTTATCCTTACCAACCACAACAAATCCGATCATACCCATGGCTTTGTGAGGTGTGCACCAATACGCATAGATGCCAGGTACTTTGAATGTATACTTGGCATCTTTTGACAGCTTCGATTTGAATTTCTTAACGCCGTCAGGCACTCCGTTTTTCAGTATGAATTCAACGTTATGACCCTTGCTTTTTGACTTCCAAAAAACGGTATCGCCAGCGGATACGTAAGCGATTTGGTTAGAATAAACATTTCGGTCGCGACCTTGTTTGTTTAACATATCAATGTTTATTTCGGCGGCGTTAACAGAGAAACTAATACATATGGTAGATAAGAGACCTATCAAACGTGACATTTTTTACACCTCGGAGAATTGATTAGAGACCTAGATATCGGGATCGCATGGCTAGATTGAAAGTCTGTGCGACAAAATGCCCGGGAGCGTTTTGATGGTCTAATAGAGGACAGAAATTAAACTTGCTGCCTCAAGTAAAAATCTCATTAGCATTCCAGGCAACCGAGAAGATGAGAAGCTGATTTATGATATTGTTACATGTCTAACGTGGTCTTTCACGGTGCTAAATAAGGATACGTTTACAGATATTTTTTTGTGATTTTGTCTCAAAATTACGGTGTAAACCCTGTTGATGTAAGCCATCATCCTTTACAGTGGTCGAAACTTTTAAAAGTGATCAATCGGATTTTTATTTAGTATAGGGTGAAAATGTATATAGCGATGAATAGGTTTAATATCGTTCCGGGGCGGGAGACTGATTTTGAAAAACTATGGCAGGAGCGGGAGACGCACTTGGAGCAAGTACCTGGATTCTTGGATTTCCATCTTGTGAGAGGAGAGAAACAAGACACCTCGACGCTTTACGCCTCGCATAGCACATGGGCATCAAAAGCCGACTTTTTAACCTGGACAAAGTCTGAAGCATTTAGACAAGCACATAAAGATGCAGGAAAAAATAGTGACTTGTATATTGGGCATCCAGTTTTCGAGGGATTTGATGTGATCATCTGACTTGTGTGTTTCCTAACTTCACCTAGAAACGTTGAGAAACCGATAATAACAGCATAACTATTTTTAAAAGCGGGGATGAAGAATGGTTAAAAATGAGGAAAGCTCATTTAATGAGACGGAACCTTACGAAGTTGGTTTTGCAAGTCACTACGATGAACATCTAAAACCGCTCGTTCAAGATTTTGAAGGTCGCAGGCAGGAGGCAGTAAAAAAATTTAAAAAAAGATTGGCGCTCTCAATTTTTTTAGTGCCAATCTCGTTGGTTCTTTCTTTTATTTTAGTATTTGAAATACTTGACACCGATCCGGATTCTTTTTGGGGTGAGATTTATTTTTGGGGGGTCATTCTTTTCGTCTTTGGAGTTGGGGGTTTCGTTTATTCTTCAATTAGCGACTACAAGGGCTCTATCAAGGAAGAGATATTTCCGCGCATCATCTCGTTTCTCGGTGAATATAGCTTCAATGCTGAGCCCGGGAAGCAGATGGAGAGATTTGCAAGTTCCCAGATTATTCCGGGATATGATCGAGAAAGTAGTGAGGATCGGACGACCGGCTCCTACAAAGGCGTTAGTATTGAATTTTTTGAGACTGATTTGGAGGTAAGACGGCGGACTAGTAAAACAGTGCAATACAAAACTGTTTTTGAAGGTGTCGTCATCAGTTTGTCCGTCAAAAAGTCATTCGAAGGACATACAATAGTTATGCGCGATCGGGGCCTGGTGGGAAATTTTTTGAAGTCAAAGTTTGGAACCTCGTTAGAAAAGGCAGGTCTAGAGGATCCCAAATTTGAAAAGATTTTCGAGGTTTTCACAAATGATCAAGTTGAAGCTCGATATTTGTTAACCACCTCCTTTATGGAGCGCCTCTTGGATTTAAATGACGTTTTCGAAGGAAAAGGGATTCAATGTAGTTTTTATGAAAAAACACTATTAATTACCATTCCAAGCGACAAAGATTTATTTGAGGCGGGCTCAATTTTTAAGCGTGAAGATTTCATTGATGATGCAAAGGCTTTATTGAAAGAAATGAACCTGATATTTTCGGTTATTGATATTCTCAAGTTGGATCAGGATATAGGACTTTAATGCGAGGTTGTATATTTAGGATTAAATAACGAAATCTAAATTCGGCTTAAACTGTTTCCTTTCCTCATTGATTCTGCACACGGCGACAATTAGCCGCCTGGCAGGTTCTAATTCTAGACGTGCGATCTAATTGGTATTAGGTAATTAAGTTTAGCCTACACATGTAATTGCTATTAAATACTGAACCTGTATAAAAACGTTTTTGTTGAGCTTCTGGCGTAATGTTATACCTGTAAATTTGTGAACGGACTTCAATGCAACTTAGAAATTGGCAAAAAGAGATCATCGATCAGTTTCCGGTGATAATACGCCAGCACCGTCGCTTCATATTGAAAGCGCCCACCGGTGCTGGAAAAACTGTACTCGCCAGCGAGATTGTAGAGAGGTTCTACAAAGGCAAAAAAATTATTGTTTTATGCCACCGACTAGTTTTGTTGGAGCAATTAGAAAAAGCTCTCAGTAAGAAACATCGAGTAAAAAAGTTATCGGTATCCGATGATGGCCCAGCTTTTGATGGGTATGAAATTCTTCTCTCTACCAACATGCGAGCAAAAGACGTGCTTGAAGATGCAATACCTAAGGCAGATTTAATTATTGTTGATGAGGCACATCGAGTTTCTCCAAACGGCAAGGGATACAAACGGATTATCGATGACTTCGAGAAGCGAGGAAAGAAAGAGGCATGCTTCATGGGGTTGACAGCATCTCCAGAGCGTCGGACTGGAGACCAACGGGATCAATTACATTTGGCATTTGATACTATAATTGATTGCGCGGACATAGAAACATTGATTGAGGAAGGTATTCTGGTTCCGCCTACTTACCGTCCACACTTTGTTCATGACCTTGACCTTACCGGGATCGATATAAGTTCCGGTGATTTTCCAGTTTCTAAGCTAGCGCCGGCAATAGTTAAGTCTTCAATGATTGATTATGCGCTTACTATTTACCGAGAAGAGCGGGAAAATATATCACCAAAGCCAATCTCAGCCTGGTTTTGTCCTGATGTAACGGTGGCAGAAGCTACGGTTGAAAGCATCCGGCTATTTGGTATCGAGACAGCTCTTGTAACCGCTCAAACCCCTATTGGCGAACGCATGAAGCTTCTCAAAAGTCATGAAATGGGCGAGATTGAGGCAATGGTTTCGGTTGGGGTGTTGGCCGAAGGTTGGGATAACCCACAATGTAATATTATCGTTCACATGCGACCGACATTATCGAAGGTTTTGTGGGGGCAGTCAGTTGGACGAGGGTTGAGATCGGCGCCAGGTAAAGAAAAATGCGTAGTCATTGACGTTAGCTCAAACTGGAGCACGTTTGGTCCAGTTGAGAAATTGCAGTGGAGTTTGTGGAGCCATCGGCGTTCATACATGCAATACATGAACCGGTTTAATTGGATTGGTCAACAGCAGCATGGTGAAGACAGTGAGGATACCTTCATGCTTTGTGAGAACCAATTACCGAGCAAATATCGCTGTTCTCATATTTATAAAAAGAATACTTACAGTGATGATACATGTCCGGTTTGTGGGTCATATGCAGCTATCGATATTCATAAAGAACAAAATCTTGACAGCACGCTGAATGAAATAGGCCTTCACCGGTTGTTTTTTGATCGAGTGGCTAAAGTCTATGAGGAAATGGACCTATCGGTTTGGGCCAGCCTTGGGGGTACGGCTTGGAAAACGGCTAACGCAAAGGAGCAAATCTTTCTTTCATTCTGCAAGGCTTTCGGGGAAGTTTCTGGCGAAGCAACTAACTCGGAGTCGCACTTTTGGGATGTCTCATTGGAAGTGGAAGCTAACATTAGAGGCTATCTTGTTGAAAATAAGTTACAGCTCAAAAAGCAAGAGAACTTTGAACTATCTCTCATCGCTGACGGTATGTTAGCTGGGAAGGAAATTAGAACCCTCCAAGCTCACTACGGCATTTCTCTTTGTGGCGAGGTGTTTCAGACACACTCTGTGGTTGAAAGTGAACGCAAATACCAGAAAGCATTGAAAGTTGCTGAACGTCTTGCAGTGATGGGATGTTCTGCGAAAGATAATCTGCCGTATTTCAACGCCGCTGACCATCTTTCGAAAAAATAACCATGGCCCACAATACTGCGGCAGAAACGCAATCCTTTGTCGAAGCCGTCTGTTAAGTTTTATGGCGTTCAGGAATCTAAATTCCGAGAGCTTCGGCTGCGGAAAATGTATCCTCCGAAATTAAATTCTTGGAATAACATCTGCTGCTAGAATATTAGCTTTATCCGCCTCATCCACGCCAAGTAAGAAGGAAATTTCCTCCATACCTGACTCTCGTAATTCATCGATCCCGGTACAGATTTGCTCTTCATTTCCCATAAGACACAATTCACGGTGGCGTTCACTGTTTTTTTCGGATTTTTTAATAAAATCTGTCCAGGCGGATTCTGGAGAAGAACCGAAGTGAACAACCGTATTCACGTACGCACGTTTGATCGTAGCGGGATCTCGTTTAATTAGCTCGCATTCAGCCATTATGTGGGACCACCCACTAGATAATTGTTCAATCGGGGTGTGTAGACCTGATGCTTGCCAGCCGTCCCCAAATTCTGCAACTCTAGCCGCTGGCCGACCACCGCCGCTCCAACTTGCAATCCAGATCGGCATTCTTGGCTTTTGCACCGGCTTGGGCTCGATGCTGACATTTTCAAATGACCAGTAATCCCCGCAAAAAGACGTCGTGTCATTTTCCCAAAGTTGCTTAACGGCGCGAATGCCCTCATCCAGCATTTTACCTCGTTGGTTGAATGGAATACCCAGAGCTTCAAACTCTTTTTTATAAGAACCGGTAGCAAAAGCTGTGACTAAACGGCCCTCAGATAATGCATCCAGCATAGCAAATTCCTTTGCAATCACTATGGGGTGGCGCAATGGAACTTGATAAGCGGAAAACCCAATTTGTAGGCGTTTCGTGGCAGCGCATAATACTGCTGCGGCGCTGACGGAATGAAAATTAGGATTATTATGATAGAAGTGATCGGTTACATAAATGCCATGAAATCCAAGTGCTTCAGTGCTTTTGGCGAAGGCCTGTATTTCAGCGGCTGAAACTGGTTTATTGGTGCCTGAAGTCAAACTGATGCTGAATTTCACTGCATTTGTCCAAAATGATTTATATTTGCTGGTCGCTCTGCGTTATATCGTGCCAAATTAAACGTCCACTTAAAAAAAAGATTATCAAGCTTTGTATTTTCATCCTCCTAAAATTTAGGTACGGCACAGTTATATTTTTGTTCCTTCCATGCCAGCAAGAAAAATTTCACACACAAAATGGTTTACCCTATTATAGCATTTACGAAAACACGATGTCAGAACGGTTAAAATAGAATTCATAAGGATAAAAAATTTATCCGTTGTGGGCTGTCAATATTGTTTTTGTAGCTGATGGCCGGGCATATGTTTGAATTGTTTGCACATTCTCACTTTCATTTAGGTAATTTTTGTCTCTTCCGAGGCTTGTATTTGACTCTTATACTGTAAAAAACTGATTAAGAATAATTTTGGTAGGGGAGTATGGTATGCAGCTGAAGGATAAGGGGCTTTTTCGTGAGCAATGCTATGTTAATGGAGAGTGGGTAGATGCTGATAGTGGGGTAACATTTGATGTAAATAATCCTGCCAACAATCAAAGGTTGGGGTCCGTGCCTAAAATGGGTGCCGCTGAGACACGGCGCGCAGTGCAGTCAGCAAGCGATGCCTATCCAGCCTGGCGTGCTCTTACAGCGAAAGAGCGGGGTGTTATATTACGCAAATGGTACGAACTTATACTTGAACATCAGGAGGATCTCGCCCTATTGATGACCTCTGAACAAGGAAAACCACTTCCGGAGGCGAGAGGTGAAGTTTTGTATGGCGCCGCTTTTATTGACTGGTTTGCGGAGGAGGGCAAGCGAACGTACGGTGACACAATACCACAACCCAACAATGATTGGCGGATTGTCGTGTCAAAAGAACCTATTGGTGTTTGTGCGGCAATAACGCCCTGGAATTTTCCTAATGCTATGATTGCCCGGAAAGTAGGGCCAGCCCTTGCTGCGGGGTGTACTATGGTTGCCCGTCCAGCATCTCAAACTCCGTTTTCTGCTCTGGCGATGGCTGAATTGGGGGCGCGTGCAGGAATTCCAAAAGGGGTGTTTAGCGTTATAACCGGCTCATCTACCGAGATGGGGAAAGAACTGACCCACAGTAAAATAGTACGTAAGTTGACATTCACGGGTTCTACAGAAATTGGCAAGCTGCTTATGGAACAGTCAGCAAGTACCATTAAAAAGATTAGTTTAGAACTGGGTGGTAACGCCCCATTCATTGTATTTGATGACGCAGATTTAGATGCCGCTGTTGACGGTGCAATGGCATCGAAGTTCCGTAACACCGGCCAAACCTGTGTTTGTGCCAATAGAATTTTGGTCCAGGACGAAGTTTATGATGAGTTTGCTGCAAAATTGAAGCAAGCCGTTAGTGGAATGAAAGTTGGCAATGGTACAGAAGACGGTATTAATCAGGGACCAATGATTGATATGGCGGCGGTAGAAAAGGTTGAAGAACATGTCCAAGACGCTGTGAATAAGGGTGCTCGAGTAATAACGGGAGGTAAGCGTCATGCACTGGGCGGCACATTTTACGAGCCCACAGTTTTAGCAGACGTTACAACTGAAATGCGTATTGCTCATGAAGAGACCTTCGGACCAGTAGCGCCATTATTCCGCTTTAGAAATGAGCTTCAGGCGATCGAAATGGCTAACGACACTGAATTTGGTTTAGCAGGCTATTTTTACAGCCGCGACGTCGGTCGCATTTGGCGCGTCTCAGAGGGCTTAGAATTCGGCCTTGTGGGGGTGAACGCTGGCGTCATATCAACTGAGGTTGCACCATTTGGAGGAATGAAAGAGTCTGGTATTGGCCGTGAAGGTTCTTACCAAGGAATAGAAGAATACCTTGAAATAAAATATATTTGTATGGGCGGCATAGAATCAAAATGAATGCAACCATAACTAAACTTTCTAGAGCCCAAATTAGGGATCCTAGTGGCCACTTGGGATTTTTCGTGAAATGCCGTCATTAAAAACAGATCTCAAATACAAGATCACTCAGGATAGGTTTTAGTGGAAAGTGTCTAACATCATGAAAGAAACAGTACGCTCTGAATTTGACTATGATTTATTTGTAATAGGCGGTGGTTCTGGGGGTGTACGCTGTGCCAGATTTTCCGCACAAAAAGGTGCTCGTGTTGGCATTGCCGAAGAGAATTATTGGGGTGGTACTTGTGTAAATGTTGGGTGTGTGCCGAAGAAGTTATTTACATATGCCTCTCATTTTTCCGAAGATGTAAAAGCTGCAAAAGGTTTTGGCTGGTACGTGGATAAGCCTGGCTTTGATTGGCCGACACTGCGGGAAAATAAAGACAGTGAGATAACACGGCTTAATGGTATTTACGGAAAACTTCTGCAAAATGTCGGGTGTGACACGTTTTTTGATAGGGCTATTGTAGTTAGCCCCAACCGGGTTCGCGTTGGAAGTCGGGAGTTCAGTTCAAAGTTCATCGTAATAGCTACAGGTGGATGGCCTTCCGTGCCAAGCTTCCCTGGTAATGAGCATGTCGTCACATCAAACGAAATGTTTCATAATGAATCATTTCCAAAGAATATTGTTATTGTAGGAGGTGGATATATTGCGGTTGAATTCGCTGGTATTATGCATGGTCTCGGTGCCGATGTTATCCAACTTTATCGCGGGCCTATGTTTTTGCGCGGTTTTGATGAAGAGGTGCGGCAGCATTTAGCCTTGGAGATGGTGAAAAAAGGTATTGATCTCCGCTTTGACGAGGATATCCTTTCGATAGAGAGGCACGGTTCTGGCCTGCATGCCCAGTTAAAATATGGAGAAAAAATAAAAACACAAATGGTAATGTACTGTACTGGTCGCAAGCCACTCAGTCATGGGATGGGGCTTGAAGAGGTTGGTGTTAAGCTTTCCCAAAGCGGGGCCATTGTGGTTGACGGTGACTTTAAGACTTCTGTTGATTCAATCTACGCCTTAGGAGATGTGATAGACAGAGTTGCCTTGACACCTGTGGCATTAGCTGAGGGCACAGCCTTATCAAAATTACTTTTCGATAATGAACCCGTTTCTATGGACTACGATTATATCCCTACGGCGGTCTTCAGTAATCCGAATATTGGCACAGTTGGTTATACCGAGGGTGAGGCAAAAAATAGATTCCAAAAGATTCGCGTCTATACCTCTTGCTTTACTCCAATGAAGCATACGTTGTCTGGGATGGATGAGAAATCATTCATAAAGATTATCGTTGATGATGGTTCAGATAGGGTGGTTGGAGTTCATATGGTTGGCCCGGAAGCGGGTGAAATAATGCAAGGGGTGGGTGTTGCCATAAAAGCTGGCGCCACGAAGGCCCAATTTGATGACACCATCGGGATCCACCCTACTAGCGCAGAAGAGCTGGTAACGATGCGGGAAGAGAGAGAATAGAGTTTTAGGTGCAGACAGCTCCCCTGTAATAAAGAGATGTTAAATGGATCCGCTTACACAAGGGCTTATAGGCGCAAGTGCACCGCAATTACTGACAACTAAATGTCGATCGATTGCTTGGGCAGGGTGTTTTGGCTTCATGGCCGGAATGGCACCTGATTTGGATGTGTTGATACGCAGCTCTTCGGATCCTCTTCTTCTTCTGGAATATCACCGTCAGTTTTCTCACTCAATATTTTTTATTCCGATTGGCGGACTTTTAATTGCTGGCATTCTCCATTTTCTATGCCGAAAAAAAACTCGATTCTCCTTTCGAGAATCTTGGCTTTTTTGTACTGTTGGCTTTGGGACTCATGGGCTCTTGGACTCATTTACCTCGTACGGGACAATGTTGTGGTGGCCATTCAATGATGAGCGCGTTGCCCTGAACATAGTTTCCATAGTTGATCCATTATTTACAATCCCGATTTTATTACTTTTTTTGCTGGGGGTTTTCCGTAGCCAAAAAAGATATGGTGCAGCAGCTTTAGTGTGGGCGACGGTATATTTGGGTGCAGGTTTGATGCAGCGCGAACGTGTGACCAATATCGGCTATAATATTGCTGAAGGTCGAGGCCACTCACCAAGCAGACTTTTCGTTAAACCAAGCTTCGGGAATATATTAGTCTGGAAAGTTATTTATGAGGCGGATGGGCACTTTTTTGTAGACGCTGTTCGTGTCGGAACAGAAGGTTCTGTGATAAATGGAGAGTCAGTTCGTATTCTTAACTTGGCGCGAGATTTTCCGCGGTTAAATAGGAACTCTCGGCAGGCAAAAGACGTTAGGCGCTTTGAGCGTCTTACAAATGGTTATTTAGCAGCTGATCCGGTTATGTCTGCGCGCATTATCGATATTAGGTACTCTATGATCCCCAATAAAATTGACCCACTTTGGTCAATAGAAATTCAGGAAGAGCAAGACGCATCGATAAAACTCCATTCACATAGGCATAATTCAACCGAAAAACTTTTACTTTTATGGAGTTTGATTACAGGCTCAAGTTGAGACTTTTATTGAGCTTTTCTGTCAAATACGCTGCTCGTCTGAGGGCTAATTTACCCCTACTAAATCGCCCAGTGTAGGCCCTATCTCTTCGTTTAATACCAAATTAGCATATTTATCAAGATCGGTGGGATCTCGATTGAGTATAACTAGTTGCGCCCCATTCTGCCGGGCGGTGATGGGGAAACTGGCGGCTGGGAATACTTTTAGTGAAGAGCCAACTGCTACCATGAGATCGCAAGCAAGTGTTTCTATTTGAGCTGCGCGCATTTTTTCTTTTGGCATTGATTGCCCAAAAGAGACTGTTGCTGTTTTGATAATTCCGCCGCAGTCAGGACAATTTGGGGCCAATCCATCCTTTAAATAAATCTCTCGTATCCACTCTAGTTCGTGCCTAATATTGCAGGTGAGGCAAGTTGCGTAAGTGGAGTTGCCGTGAAGCTCTATAATATTCTTCTCCGGCACACCAGATTTCTGATGAAGTCCATCAGTGTTTTGGGTAATAACTACTGACGCCTTACCTCTCCGTATCAGACTGCTTACAGCTCTGTGACCGCGGTTAGGTTCGGCCTCAATCATGTCATCATGCCGGAAGAAACGTTGCCGCCAATACTCGTTGCGGCAATCCGTATTTTCTATGAAGTCTTGAAACATCACCGGTTTGAATTTTTCCCAGATCCCTCCTTTTGAACGAAAGTCTGGTATGCCTGACTCGGTTGAGATGCCCGCACCTGTAAAAAAAACAATCCGCTCACTATTTTTTAATAGCTGTGCAAGTCGTGTCATATTTTGTTCGGAATTTTTCATTTAGCTTCTGTTATTGTTAGGTATGAATCCCCAATTCACAGATGGGGCACGAGGCTCGCAGTAGCACTTGTCTCAACAAAAACGATACTGATGTATTACTGGGCCTTGCGCGTTGACTGAACGATTAGGTGGTTGGTAAATCCCATTTTTATAAAACCCTTATTTTCTCAACAACCCTAACAGGGCGCATTTTTTATCTCTGTTAGATATATTCGCATCAGTGCTTTGGGCCTTTATAGCGCATTTCACTACGACCGCGTAAGGCCCAGGATTATTAATCAAACTGCTGGGGGGATTTTGCTGGAAATCCTAGCGTGAAAAGCGTAAACATTTCGGCCTTGAATATTACAATATGGGTTGGCCACGTTTAGGCTCATTTTATTCTACCGCTAATGAGATTGGAGGACAGCATGGCAAATCTGTGGAAGCCCGACAGCTGGCGCGGTTATCCCATTCGGCAGGTCCCAGATTACCCGAACCAAGATAAACTTTCATTGGTTGAGGCCGAATTATCCGCTTTGCCGCCCCTGGTATTTGCCGGAGAAGCGCGGCGTTTGCGTCAACAATTAGCAGATGTAGCTGATGGAAAGGCTTTCCTTTTACAAGGTGGTGATTGTGCGGAAAGTTTTTCAGATTTCAGCGCGAACAGTATTCGTGACAGTTTCAAAGTACTACTTCAAATGGCTGTGGTGCTTACTTTTGGGGCCTCTTGTCCAGTTGTAAAGGTTGGACGCATGGCAGGACAATTTGCCAAGCCTCGGTCAGAACCTGTGGAGATCAAAGGTGATATTGAATTGCCGAGTTACCGTGGCGACATTATTAATGATATCAATTTTGAAGCGTCTGATAGGGATCCTGACCCAAATCGTATGATTAGGGCTTATAATCAGTCAGCATCAACCTTGAATCTAATCCGCGCATTTGCGCAGGGTGGCTTCGCCGACCTTCATCAAGTGCATCAGTGGAACTTAGACTTTGTTGCCGATAATCCAGCTAGTGATCAATACGAGGCACTTGCTCAGCGTATCGATGAGGCCCTTGGGTTTTTAAAGGCCTGTGGCATCACTGGAGATGCTGTGCAACAGATGCGCGAGACTGATTTCTACACCAGCCACGAGGCGTTGCTTCTTTGTTATGAGGAGGCACTAACACGGCAGGATAGTCTTACCGGTGATTGGTTTGATACTTCCGCACATATGGTTTGGATAGGCGATAGGACGCGAGACCCAGAGGAGGCCCATGTTGAGTACATGAGGGGCATCCACAACCCTATTGGTATTAAGTGTGGGCCCACCAGTGATCCCGATACCCTTTTGTCACTTTTGGATGTTCTCAATCCTATGAATGATCCGGGACGTATTACCCTAATATCACGTATGGGGCACGAACTCGTAGAGAAGCATTTGCCTACATTAATTCGTGCCGTGCAGCGTGAAGGGGCTAAGGTCGTTTGGTCATCCGATCCGATGCATGGCAATACTATTAAATCTACCAGCGGGTATAAGACACGCCCATTCGATCATATACTCTCCGAAGTGCGGCAGGTATTTGCGATACATCAGGGTGAAGGATCTTATGCAGGCGGTATACACATTGAAATGACCGGCCAAAACGTTACCGAATGCTTGGGTGGGGCTCAGGCGATAGATGATGACAGTCTTTCTCAGCGATACCACACCCAATGTGATCCGCGACTTAATGCTTCACAGGCATTAGAGATGGCCTTTTTGTTGGCTGAGGAGTTGAAGATGCTGAGAACCGAGTGTAAAAAGTAAATTGATATTGATAAATAATTAATTAGTAAAAATTTTATGATATTGAAGTTATCTGTGTATCTAATGCATTTTTGATGTAATTATCATCATGTATAGTATATTTATAGAAATACAAAAATTTATTTATTTCAAATAATTTTAAACTAATTGCAAATAATAAATTATTACACATAAAATTAAAACTGCTGTTTTAATCAAAATTACTATTTGATATATACATACTTGATATTTTCATAAATTATCTTAGCTAAAAAATTAGCTCAAATCCATTTGCTTCCTTGTGCTCTTATCGCCTCGGACCTTTTATTGCATGTTGCAAACCGTATAAGCGCTATTATGAACTGTATGTAAAAACTTGATTTTTCATTTGGACGTAGGATATTCGTGCTCCGCGGGTACAGTGGTAAGAAAGGTAATGAAGATAATATAATGACCGATCAACTCACCATCGCATTGGCGCAACTCAATCCGACAGTCGGTGATGTTAAAGGCAATCTGGAGCTTATTCGGAATGCGCTAAGGAGCTCAAAGGGCGCTGACTTGGTATTATTTTCTGAATTGGTGGTATCCGGCTACTCGCCGGAGGACTTGGTTCTAAAACCCTTTTTTCAAGACAAGGTGCAAGAAGCAGTATTTAGCCTTGCTGAGGAAACCGCGGGCGGTGGGCCAGCAATGCTCCTTCCGACGCCATGGCGCATAGATGGCGCTCTGCACAATTCCGTTTTGTTATTGGACGAGGGGGCTGTTAAATCGGTCCGCTCCAAGCATGACCTTCCCAATTACGGTGTGTTTGATGAAAAGCGTGTTTTTACTCCGGGCCCTATGCCGGGCCCCATAAACTTTCGTGGCGTGCGTTTAGGGGTTCCTATTTGCGAGGATATCTGGACGCCAGATGTTGTAGAATGCCTTGAAGAATCTGGCGCTGAAATATTACTGGTTCCAAATGGCTCGCCTTTTGAGAGTGACAAAGCGGATCGTCGCCTTAATCACACTGTTGCACGAGTAAATGAAAGTGGTCTTCCACTTATTTATGTGAATCAGGTCGGTGGTCAGGATGAGCTCGTATTCGACGGGGCAAGTTTCGTACTCAATCATAACACTGAGATGGCGTTGCAACTTCCGTCCTGGCAAGAGGCTGTGGTCTTGACAGAATGGGTCCGTAAGGAGGGCGAGTGGCATTGTATCCCGGGTACGTGTATGGCGCCCGATGGTGGTGTTGCAGCAATTTATCAGGCGATGGTGCTTGGCTTACGTGATTATGTAAATAAGGCGGGTTTCCCTGGTGTATTAATAGGTCTTTCAGGCGGTGTTGACTCAGCGTTGAGTGCTGCGGTTGCGGTAGACGCGCTAGGCCCTGATAGGGTTCACTGCGTAATGATGCCATCACCCTTCACTAGTAGGGAAAGTCTGGAAGATGCATCCGAAGCTGCAACACTGCTGGGTATTCGCTATGATACAGTATCAATTGAGCCTGCGATGGCAGCTTTTGATGAGATGCTCTCACCAATATTTGCAAGTCGTAAAGCGGACGTGACCGAGGAGAATATCCAGGCGCGCAGTCGAGGACTTTTGTTGATGAGCATTTCAAATAAATTTGGTGATATGTTACTCACAACTGGAAATAAATCGGAAATGGCAGTTGGCTACTCAACCCTTTACGGCGACATGAGTGGCGGTTATTCGGTGCTGAAGGATGTTTATAAAACAGATGTTTTTAGGGCTTGCCATTGGCGCAATGAAAATTGTCGTGATACATTTTTCGGACCTAAGGGGCGTGTTATTCCGGAACGGATAATAACCAAGCCACCGTCAGCAGAATTGAAGCCAGATCAGACCGATCAGGACACGCTGCCACCTTATGACAATCTGGATGACATCCTGGGCTGCCTTATTGAAGGTGAAATGGGAATAGAGGAGATTGCTTCGCGCGGGCATGAGCCGGAAACAGTTCAGCGGGTATGGCGGATGCTTGATGGGGCAGAGTACAAGCGTCGCCAAGCACCGCCAGGCGTTAAAATAACGAGCCGTGCCTTCGGCCGTGATCGACGTTATCCTATTACTAATTCCTTCCGTAATATTCTTTAGCTACTATTGCAAAAGCAGGGGGTTGGAACCGTGAATCGACGCGAGAGGCGGAAAGCAAAAAGGAATAAAAGCCTGAATAGGGAGCGAGTATCAGCTCGGACAGATGAGCCGGCAAGAGACATTGACGGTTTGATGACTGAGGCAGCTAGGCTGTATGAAGCAGGAGACATAAGTGGGGCGCAGTCATCTTTTGAACTGATACTAACAATGAACCCTACACATTCGGACGCTCTATTCGGACTGGGTGTATTGGTCGAGCAAGGGGGAGATCTGATCCGAGCCAAGCAGAATTATCGTGCTGCTGTCGAATCAACGCCATGCCACGCGCCATCCCTGGTTAATTTAGGAAATATACTCCGAACCGAGCGACAATATCCGGAGGCAATAGCACTACTTGAACGTGCCGTACAAGAAGCGCCAGAGATACCCCTCGTTCATAATAATTTTGGGATAGCATTGCATCATAGTGGGCGCACCGAGGATGCAATTTCAGTTTTTCAAAAAGCTCTTGAATTAGATCCGCGGTTTGTAGAAGCAAGTTGTAACTTGGGTGCAGTTTTTGCAGATTTAGATCGCTTTGAAGAGGCTATTGAATGTTTTGAACGGGCGTTGGAGCACTCACCTGATAACAGTGTAGTGTTGGCCAATCTTGGAAATGCGTTGAATGGCGTAAATCGATGTACGGAAGCTATATCGGCATTAGAGCGTTCTATAGGATCGGATCCTTCTAATGCTTTTGCTTATGCAAAACTCGCAACACTTAACGAGAGGCTAAACCATCTTGATAAGGCTCGGGAGCAAATAGCGAAAGCGAAAGCTCTAGATCCAAGTAATCCAGAAATACAAGTCATGAACGGTATAATTGCTGGAAGAGATAAAAACTATGAATTGGGGATTAGTGAGATAGAGGCTGGTATTCCGGCACTTTATTCACCTAACATTATTTGTCGTGCCCATTTTGAGGCTGGTCACCTATACGACCGGATCAACAACACTGAAAGTGCTTTTAAGCATTTCACGGTTGGAAATAGTTTAATTGAAGAGAAAGTTGTGTGCTTAGGGGTTGACAGAAATGATTATGCCAAAGAAATAAAGGCAAACATTGAACATATAAAAAATAATAAAAATGACTATTTTATTAGTAATAAAAAAACAGAAAAAAATCCCCCTGTATTTATAGTCGGTTTTCCAAGGTCCGGAACAACATTAATAGAGCAAATACTTGATTCTCATCCTAATATAGATGTATTAGATGAAAAACCTATAGTTGAAAAAACCATTGAATACTTCAAAGAAAGTATTGGTGAATATCCAAAAAGTATATCGTTAGTAAATGATAACAATATAGAACAAATACGCGGGCATTTTTACAATAACATCAACCAGTATATGGAAGTTAAAGAAGAAAATATACTTGCTTATAAAATGCCATTAAATATGGTGCATGCCGGATTTATTTATAAAATTTTTCCTGGTGCAAAATTTATTTTTACTACACGCCATCCTTATGATGCTTGTCTGAGCTGTTTTATGCAGCATTTTACGTTGAATAGAGCTATGACGCACTTCACTTCATTGCAATCAACAGCAGAATTCTATGCATCGGTAGTCGGGTTATGGCAGTGCTATTCGGAACTCCTTCCCTTGCAATGGCATGCAATCAAATATGAAAGCTTGGTGGAGAGTTTTGAGGAAACTGTATTGAAGATGCTAAAATTTATTGGAGTGGATTGGGATGAGGCAGTATTAGCTTATGATAAGCATGCCCGAGGGCGGACTGTTATGACACCATCATACTCGCAGGTGACCCAGCCCATTTATGATAGTTCGAAAGAACGCTGGCGGCGGTATTCGAAGGAAATGGAGCCGGTCATGCCAATATTGGAGCCGTTCATAAAATATCATGGGTATAGCTCTAATAATTCTCCTGAAACAATAACAGAATGATCCCACCTATCGTCATTCTTGATAGTCCGCAACTCGGGGAAAATATAGGGTTTACGGCCCGTGCAATGCTCAATTGTGGGTTGAAGGAATTGCGTCTGGTTTCGCCACGGGACGGTTGGCCAAACCCGGCGGCATTAGCTGCTGCTGCTGGAGCCGGTGGTGTCATTGAATGTGCCAAAGTTTTTGATTGTCGTTACGATGCCATTAGTGATTGTCATAGGGTCTACGCCGCTACAGCACGAAGGCGAGAGCAAATAAAGCGTATTCTCTCGCCTCGGGCTGCGGCGGCAGAGGTTAAGGCTATTCGAGGTGATGTCCAAACTGGGATACTATTCGGCCCGGAACGATCAGGCTTAGATAACGATGCAGTGGCATTGGCTGATGCTGTTATTGAGGTTCCAATGAATTCCGAATTTAATTCACTAAGCTTACCACAAGCGGTTTTATTGATCGCTTATGACTGGCAAATGGCGGATGAGGCCGCGGGTGCGGAGATTAGATCTTTTGGTGACTTAGCATCCAAGAAAAAATTATTACATTTCTTCACCCGACTTGAGGCAGCTTTGGATGACAGCGGTTTTTTCCACGTTAATGAAAAACGACCTTCTATGGTCCGCAACATTCGTAATATCTTTCAGAGGAGTAGCCTGACTGAGCAAGAAGTGAGTACGTTGCAGGGTATAATAACAAGTTTATCTCGGCGTGATAGCTAGAGGAGACTCAATTGGGCTGGTGTTTTTCGGAAAACTGGTGATAGCAGATTTTCGTCATCATTTCTTACGTTATTAACCCTATTGGATATTCTGTGTGCAAGAATAGGTTTGGTATAGGGTTTTAAAATTGAGAAGGTTTCCGTTGTTGGTGCAGATAGCCAAGTGGCGTAATTTTTGCTGCTCACAATCACTGGCATTCGGCGATGAATATGGGCAATTGACGGTGATGCCTCGGTTGTTACAATAGCAAAACTTGTAAAAATTTTGCCATTTATATCAGTGTAAGTTTGCCAAATTCCAGCTAAAGCGAAAAGGTTTTCGTGTTGAGGATGTATGAGCCAGGGCTGTTTCTTTCTGCCGTTTTCTGTTGCCCATTCGTAGTAGCCGTCTGCTGGAATTAGGCAACGTCTGTACTTGAAGTCTTCTCGGAATACTGCTTTGCGATTTAAAGTTTCTGACCTTGCGTTGATCAATTTGCCAGTTTTATTGTTAGAATGGGGCCAAGACTTATTGAGACCCCAATACGAAGATATTAGCTCATTACCTTTGTTGGACGCACGAACGACTGGCACGAAATTAGTAGGTGCCACGTTGTATCGAGGTTCAATATTGCTAATATTGGATGTTTCGCTATTGATATTGAATAGGGCTCTAATTGCCACCAAAGGGGATGAGATAGTATAGCGTCCACACATGCCATGCATAATGACAAAAAAATCACGGAGATTCACCATGCAAAATCATATTATTCGTGTTTGGGCATCAGCGGATGAGCACAAACGGGAGGAGGAGCTAGCATGGAAGCTTGCTGTGCTTGCTTCTGATGAGGCGCCGGTTGAAAACGTGGTGGAGTCGATGGTTATAAATCGTATCATAGACAACGCGGCAGTCGCTATGGCCTCGCTAAATCGTTCCCCAGTCATAACAGCTCGTGAACAGGCGTTAAGCCACCACCGTTCAAATGGGGCAACGCTTTTCGGAATGTCAAGTGATTACCGGATCCATGCTGAGTGGGCAGCATGGGCAAATGGTACGGCCGTGCGTGAGCTTGATTTTCATGACACCTTCCTGCACTTGGAGTTTGGTCACCCAGGTGACAATATTTGTCCACTAATAGCCGTTGCACAACAGATGCAAAGAACTGGGGGTGATTTAATTAGAGGAATAGTAACAGCATACGAAGTGCATGTACGTCTAATGCGATCAATTCAATTGCATAGCCATAAAATAGACCATGTGGCGCATACTGGAGTGGCTGCGTGCGCAGGTATTGGCGCTTTATTAAGATTAGACCCCGAGGTTATTTATCAAGCTATTAATCAGACCCTGCATGTGTGTTGTTCGACGCGTCAGTCAAGAAAAGGATTAATTTCATCGTGGAAATCGGCTGCACCGGCACATTCTTCAAAGCTCGCTATTGAGGCTGTCGACCGTGCGATGCGTGGCGAGAGTGCTCCATCTCCGATCTATGAGGGTGAGGATAGTGTTATTGCGTGGCTTCTTGATGGAGATAAAACAGAATATAAAATTGATTTGCCAGATGCTGGAGAGCCAAAGAACGCTATCCTCCAAACGTGGACTAAAGAGCATTCTGCTGAATATCAAGGGCAAGCATTTATTGATCTCGCTTTTAAAATGCGAGATCGGATCGAAAACCTGGCGCTCATATCGGAAATCACCATAACGACAAATAAGCATAGCCATAATGTCATTGGATCGGGGTCCGATGATCCTCAGAAATATTCGCCGGATGCTTCGCGAGAAACTCTTGACCACTCACTACCATATATTTTCGCAGTAGCACTTGAAGATGGAACGTGGCATCATGAAGCTTCATATTCTGAAGAGCGAGCGCATCGTCCTGAGACGCAAATACTCTGGAAAAAAATCAAAACAGAAGAGGATGATCTTTGGGAGCAACGTTATTTATCACTTGATCCTGAGGAAAAGGCATTTGGCGGTGCTGTTCGAATTTCATTCAAAGATGGTAAGATTATCGAGGATGAAATTCTTTTTGCAGACGCGCACCCTCAAGGTGCAGAGCCATTCAAACGTGAGGATTATATTTCCAAGTTCTTGACGCTGTCAGCTGGCGTCGCAAGTGATCATGAACAACGTCGCTTCATCGATTTTGTGGAGCAGCTCGCAAATATAAAATCAGAAACGATGATTGGAATTAATCCCATTGCTGATATTGGTGTCTTGAAACGTGGGGGAAAGGGTATTTTCTGATTTGCATTTTTGCGGTGTCAAATAACGGGGAGGTAAAACGTGAATTATCAGTTGTTAGGGAATAGTGGAATTAAAATTAGCCAGATTTGCCTTGGAACCATGAATTTTGGTGATGCCACTGATTTGAAGCAGGCGACGGCCATTCTTGAAAAAGCAAGGAATTTAGGGGTTAACTTTATTGATACAGCCGACGGTTACACTAATGGTGCATCTGAAGAAATCCTCGGCAAATTACTTAATTCTGAACGGGATGAATGGGTCTTGGCTACAAAAGTTGGACAGGCGGCCGGCACCGATAAACGCAAAAAAGGTTTGTCCCGAAAATGGATGTTTGAAGCAATTGATCACAGCCTACAACGTCTTCAAACTGACTATGTTGATGTCTTTTACATGCATCATATTGATTGGGAAACTCCCCTCGATGAAAGTGTCCATGCGATGGGTGAAATTATTGCGTCAGGCAAAGCGCTTCACTGGGGGTTTTCAAATCATCGCGGATGGCAGATTGGAGAGTTAATACGAATCTGTGACACATTAGGCGTACCTTATCCAATCGTGTGTCAACCGCATTACAACGCGATGATGCGAATTGCTGAGCATGACGTGCTCCCAGCCTGTGAGTATTACAATATTGCTGTGACGCCTTTTTCACCTCTCGCGCGGGGCGTACTTACAGGTAAGTATCAGTATGGTAAAAGACCAATTCCGGAATCACGAGCTGCTCGCGGTGACAAAAGCATTCTTGAGCGTGATTTTAGAGAAACAAATTTTCAATTTGTTGATGCTGTAAATGCTCACATAAAAGGTCGAGATATGACATTAATCGACTTTGCTATGTTGTGGTTGTTTAACAATAAATTAGTAACGAGTGTTGTTGTGGGCCCACGTACTTCAGCGCAACTTGAAAGCTATTGCAGTTGCTTGGGACAAGAATTTACAGCAGAAGATGAAGCTCTAGTGAATTCATTGTGCGCAAGCGGGTATGCAACTTCTTTCAATTTCCTTGATCCGAGGTATCCGCCGATGGGGCGCGTTGCAAAAACGAGTTAAAAACTCGCACGTGTCAGACTGACCAGGCTTTGAACGCTCTCTAGATTCTCGAAATTCCAGAGCGCATCTAAAATTTTGTCTTGTTGTGGTTTTTTAATTACCCCTTCTGTAAGAGTGCGAAATTTAGTCTCTACACATTCAATGTCGGGGCCCCGAAGAACATCCTCTGGTGTCTGAACATACTCTGCGGTAAAGCTTTCACCAGTTTTGAGAGTTGCTTTAAGTCGACAAGAACGTGTTTCTGGGGCAACTTCATTAAATGCATCATCAAAGACAATTTCTATTTTACTTATGAGTTCGCGCACATCTTTTTTAAGATATCGATTATTTTCGAGGCTCTTGCCATTAAAAGTTCCATCTAATAAGGCGGCGGCAACACAGAATGGTAGCGAATGGTCAGCGGTTTCGCGTGTTCTCGGTTCCCAAGTCGCATTTTGATCAATCCATTTTTCAAATCCATGTCGGTAAGTGTAAATTTTTAAACTTTTTATCTCGGATGCATTTATGGTCTGAGAGAGCTTTAAAGCAGCAAAAATGGGGACTTGGATCGCATCCCGCACCGGAAATGTTTTAACGTTAGTTTTTTGCAGTGCAAATATTGTACTTTGCTTAAACTTATTAGGGATTTGGACTCGGTCGAATTTTCCGACGGTTTTTGCATAGAGACCATGTATCCCCTCGAATGGGTCTTCGGGTCCGCTCATTCCGTTCTCAGCTAACAATGCTGCAAAAACACCCTCGCGTGCCGCATTCGGGCCGGCCATTCCTTTCCACATTGATAGGTTGCCGCGCCGAGTCTGATTAAGTGCAATATTGGCGGTGGCAGCAATCGCGGCTGCATGACGCATTTGTTCTGAATCAAGCTTAAGTAATCGGGCCGAAGCTAATGCCATTGCGCTAGCAGAGCACACTGGTTGGTCATAACCTTCTGCATTGAAGGGGGCCGTATCGCAAAGACGGACCTGGATTTCATAACTAACGATTATTGCTACTAGGAGGTCTTGAGGTAAAGCATCAATAGCCTCTCCAAGTGCTAGGATGCCGGGAATGTTATCTGAGGGGTGTGCTGTTGAACGCATCAAATAGGCGTCGCTTAAATCTAGGTAGCGCACCATTGCGCTATTAACTAACGTTGCATGCTCTACGGAAACCCTTTTGAGCGTTCCGAATATGCGAGCGCTCCTCCCCACTTCTACCGGCGCGGAAATATTCTCAGCTGCTTTCACTGTTGGAGCATTTATAGCTCCGAGTGCACAACCAAAAGAGTCAATCAAACGAATTTTAGTTGCCTTGATGGCGGCCGGATTAAGATCGTCGTAGGTAATACTACTGGCAAAGTTAATAAGTCTTTTCTCTGTCTCATCCATCAGTGTTTATTACCGGCGCTTGAGGGTCGCTTGACTAAGGACCATGTGTTGGGCACCTCTCCAATAGGCACTTCAATAAGCGTTGGCCCAGGCGAATTCATGCTTTCATCAAGTGCCGCTCGAAGGGCATCCGGTCCATTTGCATATAAACCCGCCATTCCAAATGTTTCCGCCATTTTTGCAAAGTCGGGATTGTGTAGATCTACTCCTATATGACGCCCACCATATCCTTCTTTTTGGAAACGCTTCACATTGCCGTACGCGTTGTCAGCAAAAACAACGCACACGACATCGATTCCATGAGCTACAGCGGATGATAGCTCTTGCACATTAAACATGAAACCACCATCACCACAGATACAAACTACCTTTTTATCTGGTAGCGCGACTTTTGCCCCAAGAGCAGTAGGATAGCCATACCCAAGGGTAGCCTGATACCCGGGAGTTATAAGTGTGCGTGGCTGATAAATGGGACACCAATTTTGCATAAACGTAGCCATTTGAGTGACGTCTGTAACAAGTATACCGTCCTCTGGTAGAGCTTCACGTAACACTTTGCCAAACCCATATTGTGGCTGGAGATCTTCGAGTTTAGCTAGGGTGTCTTTTTTAGCCGAATTCAATTCGGTGGTTCGGCTTTCACGAATTTTGTTATGGGGTCCTACCCTGCTTTCCAATAATGGCAGCGCTTTTTTTGCAGTCGTGACCATAGTAATATCGGCCTCACGTGGAAGTTTTGCTTGATGCTTATCGGGATCAATGCGTATTAATTTAACTTCTTTTTCACGCCCCCATGCCAATCCGGGTGATGAAAATCGCGTTCCCACGACTAGTGCGACGTCAGCCTCTTCCCATAACTTTTGCCCTGTTATCATGGTCTGAGCAAGGTAATGGCGATCAGTAAGTGCGCCGCGGCCTGTACGGCTCATAATGACCGGTGCCTCGAGCATTTCGGCTAGATTCTTTAATTCCGTTTCGGCACCAAAGACACCCGAACCGACAAGTATCATAGGTTTCTCGGCTTCTCCGAGCATCTTTGCCGCAGCTTCAAGTGAATCCTCTTCAACATCTGATTCGATTTCATAATTCTCAATGTCAAGTAGAGAAACATCACTGATTTTCCCCATGATATCGGGAGCCATTTCAAAAACGACTGGCTGCTTACGTCCCCTAAGCATTTGACTAAAAGCCTCCTGAAGAACCGGAGGAGCATCGGCTGGGGTGTCTGCACGTCCAACCCATTTTACAACGCCTCTCATGGCATTCGTTTGATCGATAATCTCATGAGTTGCTCCAAGGCCAACGCCTATTTGATGGGAGGGAATTTGACCTGCGATACATATCACTGGCACGTTTGAGCCATATGCAGTGCAAAGCGCAGCGCCAGCATTTAATAATCCGGGCCCGGGCCCAACGATGCAAGCACCAACTTTGCCACTCGCTTGAGCATAACCAAGGGCCATATATGCGGCGCCTTGCTCGTGGCGGGTATGGATTGTCCGAAGTTGGTTGCGGGCCTCGAAAAGCGCATCAAAGGTGTTATCAAGTTGAACACCTGGTAGGCCGAAGATTGTAGTAACGCCATGGTTTACAAGTGTTTGGATGATAGCTTGACCACCGGTCATATCGGTCATTGGGATTTTCTCCTAAGTTGGCAAGAATATTTACCATGATTGCAAAGTAAGTGAATGTAGTTGCTCTATCACTTGTTAAAAAATACTAACGCTCGCATCTCACAGCTTTCTCGCGGATATTTATCGCTATCTTGATTTGGTAGAGGAAATGATGAGTGTGCTGTCCACCTGGCTTTCCCGTCTATTGCAGAGTCGTACACTTTGAAAATGAGCACTTCGTCGCGCATCATTTCAGGAAAATAAAGCCATTTATGCCTGGCGCTGTGGGTGACCACGTATGTTTCCCCAACCCTATCTGGGTAAACCCGTCTCGATGGAAAGAGATCCTCTTTAGCAATATTGCGCGCGTCACAAATACAGAGCGGGTCAGATTTTATCGGCCTATTAATTGCCCTCCAAACTTGGATGATTGCAAAACGATTTTTTAGCAGATTGTTTGCTTCATTCGGGAGCAAGTCATAGACCCGCTGAGGGCCAGACCACTCTGTGTAGTCATTGTGAACACGCCGAACCGGCTCGCGCACTGG
>MDTC01172838.1_pt1 | contig 34326 bp, 37 predicted proteins | sample 811181 | NCBI WGS metagenome assembly MDTC01 (sample SAMN05326644, study PRJNA326480) | marine metagenome | isolation source: seawater | place: Pacific Ocean: North | collected 2011
AGAAAAGAAACAAGCGATTGAGAGAATGACGGAACTGCCTTCTGAAAACTTTGCGTAGTATTGCTATATGTAATATGGAAGCTTAAAACAGGAAAGGGAACTTCATGACAGCATCAAACAAAAAATTTCACTATACGATTGCGAAAATATTACACTGGTCGGTGGGATTTATTATTGTTTTTAATTTGTTATCCGGGTGGAGAATTGAGGAATTTACGCCAGAGGCGAAGCACGTGATTATTATGGTTCACTCGGGAATAGGAACCATAGTATTTGTGATGATGCTGTTTCGTTGGTGGTGGAGAAAGTCTCATAATCTCTATGCGCCGCCAAGATGGTGGAAAAGGCCTTCTATGCTTCTGCAGGTGATTCTTTATCCGTTGCTATTGATACAGCCAGTTATCGGGGTGTTGCAGGCGGCTTTTATTGACTATGAAGTTCTCGCATTTGGTTTAATCCCCTATTCGGCTCTTGCTGCTGATAACGAGAGCTTGCATGGCATGTTTCTCCAATGGCATGGAAACCTGGCTTTGCTGCTTATCTTTCTCGTTTTGGTGCATGGCTTGGAAAGAACGCGAAGAATGTTAAGTGATTAGCTGTAGTGACAAGGCCTGGCTCAACTGTTTTGAGTGGACATGAATTGCTATGAAAGGAACCAGCCGAGATGGATTCTTGATGTTGTACTAAAGTATTTGTTCTGACTGAAGGATTGTTGAAAATGTCCAGTCACTGCCTGAGTTTTGATACAACCAAATATCTTCATAAATTTGTTCACTATCAGGTTTTTCGTAGGTGACATGACACTGGACACTGCCTGTAGATGCTTCGCCGGAACCTGCAAATAAAATTTCATAGCCTGGATACTTGCTGTAAAAGTCTGCTCTTAACTGTCGATTGCAGGGGTCAGTAATGAAAACATAGTAAAGAGCTATTCCCGCAATAACAAAGAGAGCAATATAGTATTTTAACATTTATGAAACCCGCTAGTGTTTATTGGAGCTTAACTATTCAATTAGAAGAACAAGAATAGATTTAGGCATGGCTATCGAAAACCTCAGTTTGACTCTTTCATTGTACTATCTAAAGGGCTGCGGTGGCCAAGGCAATAAAACACGTCAAGTAGTAACATCGATACCACCATTGTATCTATTCCGAGGAATAGAGGTTTTTTTTAACGAGGTCATAATATTTTGAACATGGTTCATATTGGTGCATCACTATTGCTTTTTGTGTTGGCAATAATTTCTGTATTATTTTCTGTATTAATAGCGGTGAAGCCAGCCGCTGACCCCGCCAATTCGGTACTCCTAAGAAAAGCCAATATTGCTGGACTGATTGAAAGTATTGTTGCTTGTGCCGTACTCCTTACGGGGTTAATTGCTGTGTATCTGGGTTCTTGGTCATTGTCGCTACCTTGGGTGTGGATGAGCTTGATGATTATGGTGTTTTATATCGTAGCCCTTGTATATGTAACGAAGCCAGCCCGTTTGATTGTGTCACAGCGCGGTAGTGCAGTTAAAACAGGTATGCAGGTTATTCTACAGATTGGCCATGTCTTGCTAATTCTCGTTGCTTTTTCTCTCATGTTCTTAAAACCCTCCTAGAGAGATAACAAAAAACAGGGTCGAGCCGCGTTAATAGAAACTCGGTCCAACCCCCATTAATTGTGACTAAATTTATGAGTATGAGAAGAATAAAAGCACTCTCAATTGATGCCCACGCCTTCCTTATCAGCAAATAGCAAGCTGCTCGCTTCGGAAACCTTCAGTTAGTCCCCAAAATACCAAGCTATTGGTCAATCTAAAACGACTCTAACTCGGCTATGTCCAGGGATGGACGGTATGCCGTGGGCTCAGGGATGCGCAGGAGCGGCTATTGCCATGGATGGCATGTATGCCGGTTTTGCATCGTGACAGGGATGTCACTTAGTAGAGCAATGCAGGAGCAATTGCCGAGGAGCAAAACCCGGCCATGTCCAAATGGCGTTCTGCCGGGATCTTGTCTTTCCCTGCCTGACTTGACCATTTATCTATGAATCCTCAGTGCCCAGGGCTGGGCAATACTAAAATGGGAATCGCTACCACCAGAAAAATCCCAAATGCCAGCAACCAGGCTAGTCCAGAAGACACTATCAACCAATCATAGGCTATAAGAGAAGAAACTATCCTTAGAGCAGCGGCTAAGCTAATCAGAACAAAACATGAGTTAATCCAACTATCGCTGGTTAATGGCCGGCCGGAATGTCCCTTACCGGCTCTGATAGCAACCGCCATGATCATCGTAGTTATGGCACCAATGGTCAGCGCATGGATGCCCGCACTGGGAGTGACAAGCTGGAAACTGGACGCAGCCAATAACAACAGACCTATGGGAATCCATCCGTAGGCCACATGTAATACCAGCAATAAGGGCTCAGATGCAATCTTCAGGGTTCGCCAGCGAGCCAGTCTGAGACTGTGAAGCAAAGCCGTGACAATCAGAACAGCACCCGTCGATGTGCTGAAGGGATACGGTACAAAGCTGAGCAAGACTAGGACGGTGCTAAGCAAGCAGGCTATATCCAGCCGACCGAAACTGGCAGGTAGAGGCCCTGTTACAGCTCTAGCCCGTAGCCAGTTACCACTAAAGGCGGGAATTATTCGGCCTCCTATCAGCGCTATCATTAGGACTACGCTAAGGATGGCGCCTCGCATGCTGGCACCGCTGGTGGTTAAGATGCCATTGAAATTCCCGCTTAGTTCCAAGTGGTAAGCAACGTTGAACAGGCAGAGTGAGCTGAGCACTGCGACAACTATATAGTTGCGCCGATTCTGGCCCAGGTACAACTCCCGGGTCAACAGCACTATGACCAGGAATAAGTAAGCAAGATCAAGCAGCATGGCCCACCAACCGGGTTCGAGAAACAGCATTGCAAATCGACCTAGTAACCATAGGCTGCACAGAATCAATAAGCTGGTGCCCTTAAGAGGGGGTCTTCCAGTCCAATTGGCCACAGCAGTGAAGGCAAATCCTCCCATTGCCGCCGCCACGAAACCGAAGACCATTTCATGACTATGCCATAGAAAAGGATTAATCCGCTGTGCCGGTAATGTCAGTCCGCCAAAGAAATAGCCGAGCCACAGCAACAAGACCAGCGGGGCGTAGAGCCCGGCAAGCATGAAAAGTGGGCGAAATGCACCACTGAATATTGTTGTGTATATCTTGTTCATTCTAGTCGAATTTCATCGGCTGTCAGGAGCGCCGCTCGCAGAAATCTCGCCTTCTGTCCTGCTAAACAACGCTTTGCGAGTATAACAAGTATTGGGCCGACGAGAATAGAAATGCAATGTAGGTAGGCAGAATGGAAAACAGATCGATCAGGCTATAGAAGCTGAAAACATGACGCCGCAAGCTAACTGTAGAATCAGATCCCACTAACCTCCACGAGATCTGAACTAACAAGTTATTGCGCACTATAGGGGTGGCTGTATTATGTTTCAAATGACAAACAATCATTGCCTCCATGAATGGCATTCATAACAAGGAGTTGCCTACAGCAGCTTCCATTTCATGCATGCAAGGGTGAAGCTAAAGCTTGCTCATGAAGCGATTTGAAAAACTCAGGTATGGGTTGTTCTTGTCCAGACTGAAACACAGCTACACACAAAAGTGGATGGTGGGTCTAATCCAGATTTTATGGACAGTTTAGTAAGGAGTGATTTCTCTTTTTCTCATACCTGAATGTTGCTTCGCTACCTTGGATTGTAAAACCTTTCTATATAGTCAAAGATGTCCACTCTGGCTTCAGCGCGGGTTGCATAAGATCGTAGGTAAACTCGCTCACGCTTCATCTGTCCGAAGAAGCTTTCTGCAGAAGCGTTATCCGCTCAGCTTCCAACAGCACTCATCGGACAGACTAGGTTATGCCCTTTCAAAAACAGCTTCCCGTTTGAACTCCTCCGAGTACTTCCTCCGTTTTCACCTAACACTTCTCCTGGCCCATTAGCAGCCTTTTCTGATGTGTTCGTAAAATCGGGGTAAAACCCTCTTATCTGCAGAGCCTCACAGACCGCTGTCGTTCGATAGACTCCCGGCCAACTCATCCCTATAATTGTAGGAATTAAACTCTCAAATAAATAATACCCAGGAAGAAAAATGATGAATGATTCATCTGACAGTCTCTACACGCGGCACGGTGGTTTTGACGCAATTACTGCTGTCGCTGAAAACCTATTGCCACGACTGGCTGGCGATCCACAACTCGGGCGCTTTTGGCAGAACCGTGGCGATGATGGTATTCAGCGTGAAAAACAATTACTAATCGACTTTCTCTCAAATAGTGCCGGCGGTCCCCTGTATTACACCGACCGTGATATGGCACTATCGCACAAGGGTATGGGCATCAGCCAAAGCGACTGGGAACTCTTCATTGGGCACCTCACTGCAACTCTGGATGCCTTCGATTTACCAGAACGGGAGCAGAGCGATGTTCTCGCTTTTATTGACAGTACTCACTCCGACATCGTTGAGAACTGAGTGCATAAAAAGAGATTTGGATAGAAATCACTAAACAGGAAAACAGTTAGATATATCCCTTGGTGCTAATTTGTTAGTGTTCCTCCCCTACTCTTCAATACATTAATTTATTACATTGTTAGTGTTCCCTCCTTTGCTCCTTTGACAAAAAGTGCCCCTAAACCTGTTTTGTGGCAACGATGAATGTTCCATTGAGTTTTTCTAAATGTTGAATTGTGAAGCCTGCATTTTCTATGGCTCGCTCTAGATTTTTCATCCCAAAAATTCTTACCAGTGGAGCCTTGCCAATGAGCCTGCCAAGAATCAGGAGTGGCCACAATATCATCAGCCAGGAATCCGCCAAGCAGGCCGTGCTGGAAATGAAGACGCCGCCGGGCTTTAACATGCCATGCACCTGTGCCAGCGCTTTTTCTTTGTCGGCCAGTAAATGGATGATATTCATTCCCAGTATGCCGTCGAAGGTCTGCCCTGTCGCAGCCAGATCATCTAGCGTGGCCTGCTGGAAAGTGACGTTACCGACATCCTGGTCCACTGCCTTATCTTGAGCGATCTCCAGCATTTTCGGTGAAACGTCGGTGGCCAGAATCTGTTGCACATGAGGCGAATGATGCAGGGCGGTAGTTCCGGTACCACAGCCAAACTCCAGGAGCGACATGTCTGGATTAAAGTAGCTCTGTGTCTTCTTGATTTTTTCCAGATAAGCTTCTTCATTACGAGTGGGGGATTTGGCATAGCTCTCGGCATTCTTGTCCCAGAATTTGGCAAGTTTGCGTTTTTCCGTTGTCATATATCTTCGCCTGTTTTTTTATGGAGAGGAATAAACGATCAATCCTCTTTTCGGACTATCAAGAATGACGCCATGAGTATAGGAAGCATAACCGATATCTGTAATTCAAGCCCTAGTCCAATTCCTGGAATTGTGCATCGATGGCCAGGGTATCCTCAGCCATGAAACACCTGAAAATCTCTCAGTTCCACCCTTCCAGCCCTTCACTACTTCATTTTGCCGTTCTCAACCAGGCTTTCCTTCTACTCGGGCCGAGTCATGCCCTGCCACCTTCTGCTGTGCAGGGATGCACGAATGTCGCGAGCGCATGGATGCGCAGGAGCGACCCTGACAGCTTCTTTTCTCCTTGCTGATTGAATGCTTAGTCAAACAGACCAAGCTGTGGTGTGATAGTCTGCTGGCAGAACACCTTGCGTCCCTTTTGCGGGCCGATGGCAACCCGTAAATGACCGAGTGGGTGTGGAGATCCCGGAGCGGGTCTTCCTCGAGGCGATCCAGAGTGCGATGGCTGTTGTCTTCGTCCCTTTCCAGGATGCCCCTACGTTCCAGAAAGCGGGCCACCCACAGGCTAATGAAAGGATTGACTTGAATTGCTGCGGTGGATTCAAGATCATATATCCCTTCATACCCGGTCCAACAATAAGCAGAACAATGGCTTCAATCAGCTCAACAAGGCGCCACTTCCTGACTCAATGCTGCTCTGCGCTACTTGCAGGCGTTGCCATTAATCCATTGGCAGCGGTATTTGCCCAGACATCGAGAAGCGATCGCGCAATTACTATTACCGGTATGGAAGTTCTTGCCGTCGATGTAACTGAGCGCACCAACTGGATCTTCGTGAGACTCACCGCCAGCAATGGAGTGACCGGGCTGGGAGAGGCATCACTGGGGCGCCGCAGCGAACTGAATGAGCTCAATGAATTCTTCCGCATGGTAGACGGCGAATCGGCTTTCGACATCAATCAGTATCGAAGCAGGGCGTGGTCACGTGCCTCTTCCGGCAACCGTGTATTAGCTACGGCATTCAGTTCTATAGAGCAGGCGTTATGGGATATTGTGGGTAAGACATTGCAGGTGCCGCTGTACCAGCTATTCGGCGGAAAGCTGCGAGACACATTACCCGTGTATGCCAATATCAATCGGGCCACGTCCAATCGCACTCCAGCAGGCTTCGCTGAGAATGCACGGCTAGCGGTTGCCGATGGTTTTCGGGCACTTAAAGCCGCCCCCTTCGACGGCTTCCCTGCCCTGACGGCATCGGCACACGAAATTGATGCGGCGCGGCAATTGGGTGTGGATTGTGTGTTCGCCATGCGTGACGCCGTTGGCGATGATGTCGCCATCAAGATTGATGCCCATAGCTTTTTCGATGTTGACCTGTCTATCGAGGTCGCCAGAGAACTGCAACCGGTAAACCTGTCCTGGTACGAGGAACCGGTTGCGCCAAGCCAGACGGAAAACACCCGGCTTATTCATGACGCCGTTACCCAGACCATGGCAGGAGGCGAGTTCCTGTTTGGCGTCGATGGTTTCGCGCCACTGTGCCAGAACCATGCCGTGGATATCATCATGCCCGATGTTAAGCACTGTGGCGGTTTGCTGGAAGCCTTGCGGATCTCTACCATAGCTGAAGCGAACGGCGTGTTGGTGTCCCCCCATAACCCCAGCGGACCCGTCTCGACCGCAGCATCGGCTGCACTATGTGCCGCGCTGCCTAATTTCGATATCCTGGAATTTCAATGGGGAGAGCAGGTATGGAGAGGCACCCTGGTAAACCCCCGTGAGCTATTTGAAGATGGTTCGATTACTGTGAGTGAGCTGCCAGGAATAGGCATTAATCTCGACGCTGAAGTCTTAATGGATCACCGCGCGTAATGAATGACCTGAGTTCGAGTGAATTTCACATTGAAGAAACACCGGACTGCCTGGTGTTCACGATTACTCGACCGAAGCGGCTGAATGCCATCACCGTGGCAGTTCTCGATGGACTCGAGCACTGTATTACTCAGCTGGAGAATTCCTCGGACAACCGAGGACTCATCGTGACAGCCGAAGGTGAGCGAGCCTTCTGCGCCGGTACCGATCTGTTTGAAAGGGATAAGCTCAGCGAACAGCAACGTGCTGCCAAGTCAGATCGCGCCAGGAATTTGCTGGTCAGGCTTTATCGAGCCCCGTTTATCAGTATCGCTGCTCTCAATGGTCTGGCATTCGGCGGCGGATTGGAACTGGCGATGGCTTGCACCTTTCGCATCGCAGCACCTCATGTCGAGTGCTCCTTACCAGAAGTAAAGATAGGATTGATTCCGGCCTACGCTGGTACTCAGCTACTGCCCGCACTTGTCGGTCGGTCGCGGGCGCTGGATATGATGCTGACCGGTCGGCCGGTCGCCCGTGACGAAGCCCTTGCAATGGGCCTGATTAACCGCATCGCCAATAGCGATGCACCACTTCTCGATCAGGCTCAGCAATTCCTTACTTCGATCACGGGTCACAGCAAGCTTGCCATCAATGCCATTCGTGAGTGTGCCAGCGTAGCGGCCAGCCAGCTCAGTGAACATGGGCTGGCGGTGGAAAAAGACTGTGTAGTCAGGGTAGCTGAGAGTGACGATGCGAAGGAAGGAGTAGCCGCATTTCGTGACAAGCGCCCACCGATTTTTAAACACCGCTGAATATCAGCTAGTGAACTAAATTTTTGACTAAAATCCGAATTCACCCCTATCAGTGCTAATGAAGGAGCAGTTTCTCATGACACAGAAACACTTCGTAAGATTGATCCAATGCTGTTCGACTTGCCTCCTGTGTGTGGCAGCTTCAACCGTCTACACCCAGGTAAATCCCGCAGCGGGTTTCGTGCTTATTGAAGGAGGCAGTTTCACCATGGGCAGTTCGGACAGTGAAGCCGGCAGAGATGACGACGAGGGTCCACAACACCAGGTGGCGGTAGCCAGTTTTGCACTGGCCCGAACCGAGCTTACACGAGGCGAATTTGCAGAATTCGTTACCGCCACCGGTTACCAGACCGACACCGAGCGCAGTCCTACTGGTTGTGCACCCCAACCGGAAGAAGGTGGAAGAACCAGTTGGAACGCACCCGGCTGGGAACAGACTGATGCCCATCCGGTGGTGTGCGTGAGCCGCAACGACGCTTACGCCTATGCCGAGTGGAAAGGCCGACAGCTGGGCAGATCTCTGCGCATCCCTACCGAAGCAGAATATGAATATGCCCTGCGCAAGACCAATCGCACCGTCTACCCATGGGGCATCGATGCGGACAGGGGATGCGTTTTCGGCAACATCGGTGATGTGAATTTCAAGAACTTCCGCCCTGAGATCACCAGCACCGGAAATTGCGATGATGGGTATACCTTCACCGCTCCGGTCGGCAGTTTTAGACCAGACGGTGTCGGTACTGTAGACCTGAGCGGCAATGTTTGGGAATGGTCCGCCGATTGTTTCGTCGATAACTATGCCGCAGCGCCTGCCGATGGATCTGCAATGATGGGGGGCGACTGTGCGCTGGGAGTGCTGCGTGGCGCTTCATTTGATGATGGACCCCGGTATCAGCGTTCCGCCAATCGGGTAAGGTCGGCACCCGACCGGGGCGCGTGGGTATTTGGCATTCGACTGGCCCATGATATGTAATGTGTGTAAGACTAGGACTATTGATCGAGAAGCTGGAGATAAAAATGCCTAAGCAACGCATACCAGCAGTAGTGGGCGTCCTGATGACGCTGGCAGTCACAGCTAGTACTGCTTACTCGCAATCCATAGACCAGAACCTGGACAGTTATCTGCTTGAGAAGACGGCATGGGGTCATCCCAACCTGCAGGGTGTGTGGGATCGTCGCACGATAACACCGTTAGAACGTCCCGAACGTTTTGCAGCGAAACCCTTTCTAACACCGGAAGAGATTCGCGCCTACGAAAGTCAGAGTGCAACCAGAAGTGACGGCAGACCACTCGATTCCGGTCGAGGAGGCATCTCGGTTCACGATCCAGGCGACCTGGACTATGGCTCAACAGTCATCGCCGGCGGACAGACTTCTCTGGTAGTCAATCCTGCCAATGGACGCATTCCAGCTTTCACTCAGGCGGCGCGAGATCGCGCAGCTGCAGCAACTAAAGCCCGCGAAGGTCGCGGACCTGCGGACAGCTGGGTCGATCGCAGCCTGACTGAGCGCTGTATCACCTGGGGTTTGCCCCAGGGATTGTTGCCACAAGCCTACAATAACAATATCAAAATCATCCAGACTCCCAATGAGGTGATGATCTACACCGAGATGGTTCACGATGTGCGCATCATTCCTATTGACGGACGACCCCATCTGCCGGAGAACATTACCCAGTGGCATGGCGATCCACGCGGTCGTTGGGAGGGCAATACGCTGGTTGTCGAGTCAAGCAACTTCTCCCCCAAGTCCAATTTCAGACGGTCCAATGTGAACCTGCACCTGCAAGAACGATTCACTCGTACTGAAGGCGATATGCTGCAATATGAATTCACGGTAAGCGATGAAACCACTTGGGAGCGCCCCTGGAGTGTTTCCTTCCCGATGGTTCGCGGCGATCAACCCATCTATGAATTTGCCTGCCATGAAGGAAACTACGCCTTACGGAATATTCTCACCATAGCGCGCAATCTGGAGAAACAGGCAGCAAGGCAGTAACTGCTCTGATTTATTCTCCGTAGCCGTTGCTCTTTCTTCTCTATTGCTTCCGGCGAGCCCGCGACTTTCCGGAAGCTGCTTATTCCAAACAAGCTCTGCTTAGAAGTGGTAAGCAGGGTTTAGCCTACTATTTACCGGGCGGGCAAATAGGGCAATAATCAGGAGTAAAACAGACTGCGCTATTCGGGGGCTGATATAATCAGCCCCAACTTCAAAGAGTGATCGGAATTGGAATCATCGAGTGACAATAGTCGTAAAATAACCGTAACAGAGGAAATTTGCGACATATTACAGGCGGCTCTGACGCACGGCTGGAATTTCAGTTATCTAGCAATGGTCAATCATCATCTGTCATCCCATTGCAGCGAATTGGTGGATGTAAATCCTGAGCTAGTTACTCTGAGTGTTGCAGGCGACGCCCTGTATGAAGCGGCGACTACTGCTACTGACGGTATAGTATTCCGTGCTCAGAACGGTGGGATTTTAATTGTCTTTACGTCAACACTGCTGCCGCTCGAAAAAAATCAAGTGTCAAACAGCGATTCGCGAGTCTGTTTATTCGAATTCCCTGCATCGCTTCGCTTCTCACAATTGCGTAAAGCTATCCGGATCAGCTACAGCAAACAGCAGAATATTCCCGTCACTTTTTTTGCCAGTTTAGGAGTTCGATTTCAGGGCAGCGTAGTCGATATTTCCGCCATTGGGGCGAAAATACGATTCGATGGAAATATCTCAGACTTACTGGAAAGTTCAGAAATCATCGCAGACTGTCAGATACGGCTGCCCGACGAATCGCTACTCGAGGCCCGGGCAAGAGTGCTCGGGCATCTGTATGACTCCGAACAGGATATCAGCTACTTACGTTGCCAATACCTCGACTTGAACATGAACAGTGAGCTGCAATTGAAGAATCTAATCGACGACGCACTAAGGCAAATGGATCAATCAGATCTGTCTTTAGGGGCCCTCTGAATAAGTAGTTAGCCACTTTTGCTTACAGCAAGACCACTCTGGGGGCCTGTCGGGCTCTGCCGCTAGACTAAATCGCAGGGAACGCCCCACCTTGGCAAGTACGATAACGACACGACGGTGCACGACAGGCCCGCCAGTCAAGACTGACACCCCCGTGCGCTCGCAGCAAAGCACTGCATGAAATGTCGACGACCCCTTATGGATGCTGGGATTCGGACTCAGTCGATCAACTGAGTAGTTCCAGCAGCGCCTCAGCCACAGCATCGGGCCGATGAGCAGGCAGGTCGTGCCCGGCACCCGCCACAATGCGTCGACCACGCAGGTCACTGAAGCGCGCCTGGTCACCGGCAGGGTTGGGCGACGGGGCTCCAAACCCACTGTCCTCACCCCGTAGCACGATTGTCGGTACATTAATAACTGGCCGTTCAGCCAATTGACGTTCTACTTCCAGGAATCGATCTTCACCCGCTGCGTTGACATGGCGATGACGGTAGGAATGAATTACCACGTCGACAAAATCTGGATTGTCGAAAGAAGGAGCAGAGCGATTATAGGCATCATCGCTGTACTGCCAGCCAGGTGACCAGGTGTCCCACAGATAACGAATGACGTCGTGGCGGTTACTTTCCAGGCCGGCAATTCCCCGCTCCGTATTGAAATACCACTGGTACCAGAGCAATGCCTCGAACCGGGCCGGGGCTGGATTTCCAGGCGTGATAGTATCCTGCACGGAGTAGCCACCACAGGCAACCTGGGCACGTACTCGCTCTGGGTGCAGTATGGACGCTATGCAGGCCGCCCGGTTCCCCCAGTCGAATCCTGCAGTAGCAAACCGCTCCAGGGCGAGCGCATCGGCAAAATCCACCAGGTCCTGGCCGATGGCAGCCTGTTCCGCCATGCGCGGCGCCGCGGGATTTCTGAAGCGGGTCGGTCCGTAGCCTCGCAAGTAAGGAACCAGCACGCGCAATCCGGCATCGACCAGGGGCTCTGGCACGCCATCAAACGATCGCACATCGTAAGGAAATCCGTGCAGCAGGATGACAGGAAACCCATTGGTCGGGCCATGCTCCTCGTAGCCAATATCGAGGACATCGGTTTGCACCATTTTGACGGAGGGAGCCACGGACTGAGCCATAATCGGCTTACTCCTCAAGCCATTTGCAGTTACAGCAGCCACGCCAGCGGCTTGTAAGAATTCTCTTCGTGTAGGTGCCACATCTAACTCCTTGTATTATTTCAGAAGGCAGCAATTGGATTAACCGGAGAGCCTGTGCCATTGGGTATTGGAAGAGGAGCTATAGTGAGCATGAACTCCCAGCGACCCTGCATTTCTGCCATTTCACTCAAGGCTTCCAGGTCAGCACGATCCAGCAGGTGGATGCCCAGCATGGTGAGAGCGAAATCATGCAGTGCCAAGGTAGGCAAATCGCCAGCAGGGCGAGGCGTATAACCCGGAGTCTCCCAACCCAGAATCGCGATATCCCGTTCTCTGAGCCAGGGGATGACGGTGTTGTCAAATCCGGCCGCTTCGGCCCAGGTATCAAACGGACCTTCCATTTCCCTACGCACCCACCTACCCCAGCGCAGCAACATAGCATCGCCCGGACCTACTTTGACTCCCGCCATCGCCTCCCAGGCTTGGAGGTCCGCCACAGTGATTCGATAACCCGGTTCGAGATATTCCACGCCTTTTAACTTGGGAATGTCATACAGCACCCCCCGAGTGACAATACCGTCTTTCATGGTGAGCACGGCATTGACCTTAGCACCCTGTTCCATGGTCACCGTATCCGCCATCTCCACACCGTTCCACATCTTGCCATCGAAGAAACGATGACCGAAGCCATCGATATGGGTAGTGCCCGCACCATGTATGCAGCGAAAAGCAATGCGGTCGCTGGCGCCGTTGGGACTGGCATTGATCATCTCCCACTCCAGCGGGCAGGGATTGTCCATACTTTCAACCGTATCGGCGGTCCTCGCAAGTGAGACCGTCACGCCACTCTGAACCAGGCCAGCGGCTTGCCTGCGCTTTTCGGGTGTAATCAGGTTGAGTGTCCCCAGTTCATCATCCGGACCCCAACGACCCCAGTTGGATAGCTCTTCCTGCCAACGCTGGAATTGCTCCTGGGATACGAAAGGGCCACTGTCCTGAGCGGCAGAATCCGGACTCATTGGACCGAACAATAGAAGCATAGAAATTAGCGCGGCAACGAGTAGCTGCAGAGTTTGTGTGAATTTCATGATTTACTCCGGGTTATCTTTGTTATTTCAACGACCCTAACGCCACCAATGCTCTATCGAATTGGCATAGTACTCAATGAGCGCCTGGTGCTGTGAATTGATACTGTAACAGTCATTTTCCTCCAACAGCAAATTGCGTTCGATCAACAAATCCAGACTATTTGACCAGGTTCTGTGGCGAGGCTTTTCTGCAGGCTTCATTGCCGCTCCACGCTCGATCATCGCATCGATAAGCTCGTCACATTCACGCACGATATCCAGAGACGTGAAGTGTTTCAAATCTTCCTGTACATCAAGCTGCCGCCGTAACATTACCGCAGCAATGACAGGAACCGGCAGAATTGGCATCACATGGCGCAAGGCGTCCATGAGGAATGCCGCAAGCTTCTGAACTCTGGGGATTCTCTGCTCTTTTACCAGATGTTTGAAATCCAGTTTCTGTCGTTCACAGTAGTCCCGCATGGAAACCGGAAGTCCAAAGTTTACGCTGGCGTATCCATAGCGTTGCCAGCGGGTTCTGGAACTTACGAACAAATTGTTCCGCATGAAGTGGAAGAACCTTGTAAAGTGCCCCCACTTGCCGGCACGCTTCTTTTTGTCATCCCAAACCAATAGGTTCTGGTCTTCCAGCACATGGTCATAATTGATGCCCACAGGAATAAACACCACATTGCGATCGGATTGCCAATCATATTGCCGCAACATGTAGTCGAGAAATCCCAGCTTCGGCTGGCCCAACGACCCATCACAGCTGAGGCCACCTTCCAGAAATACCGCCTGGCAAACGCCGCTCTGGGTCGCCATGTAGACATAGCGTTCCAGTACTTTGCGATACAGCGGATTTTGTGAATCGCGGCGCACGAAGAATGCACCAAGCGAACGAATCAGGGATTCCAGTGGAAATACTCTGGCCCACTCACCTACTGCGTAGGACAGAGTTACCTGTTCCGCTGCCAGATAGCTAATTAGTACATAATCCATATTACTGCGATGGTTCATGACAAACACAACGGTAGCTTCCGGGTCGACGCTCTGTAATTTGCCTCCGTCAGCAGCGGCCACCCTCACCCGGTAGATGAAGCGCGCGACTTTCTTCGCCAGCCAGTAAGCAACCCGAAAATACACGTAGGCATTGAAGGAGGGAACGATTTCCCGCGCGTAACTCTTTACTCGTTGTTGTAATACATCGCGCGGAATATTTTCCTGCAACGAAAGCTCTTCGATCAGGGCAATGACTTCCTGATCAAACATGAGTTGATCTATCAGTACTTGCCGCTTGGTGCGTTGTAGCGGTCGAACCTTGATCTGCAGGCTGGCATTGAGCTTGTCGACTGCCCTATTGAGCCTGCGCCGCAGGTACCAGCGAACGCTGGGAAACAGCACGCTCATTACCACGGCATAGCCGGCAGCAAGCAGCAATAGAATAAACAACCAGGCTGGCAAGGAGACAGAGGAATCAAACACAGCGGAGTGAGTCTCCTCTAGTTAGGGATGCTCATTAGTAGTAGTCTGGATGGGTAGAAATTTGCTAAGGTTTAGAAACCATTCTGAAGCCAATCCATCTGCCGGAGCCTGACATGAAGTGCCCTAAGTGTAAAGGTGAGTTAGAAACCAAGACGCGCAACATTTGTCTGTAGAACGATGCAGGGGCTGCTATGGATTACTGGTGGAGAACCTAATCGCCCACCGCGGCGAAAGCCGCACGCCATATTTTCAGTCCGTTGCTTGTCTGCTTAACGGTGATGATGAAATTATTTGCAAAGGATTCAACGTCACCTGATACCGGCTCGATAGTGCCGCGTGCCACACCGTACAGCACCACCGAATCACCCATTACTTCGGCACCGGTATAGTCATGGGTGAAAATCAATTTGCCGGTCTGCAATAAGCCAGCGTAAAACTCCCTGAAGGCATCTATGCCCACTACTAATGGCGCATCGGCCGCCAACATGACAATGTCCTGGGCGAAGTTGATCACAATGCTGTCCAGATCACCCTCACTCGCCTTCATTTCGTGATCAGCGATCAGGACCTTCGCCAATCTGATCAGTGCCTCCTCAACCATGGCTTCAACCGTCGTAAGTTACACGATAGATAACATTGGCCATGTCATCGGAAATCAACACCGAACCGTCGGGCATGTTCAGTACATCCACCGGTCGGCCCCAGTTGCGCTGGCCCTGTAACCAGCCCTCAACGAATGGCGCATTCTCAGCAATACCAGAATTGTCCGCATTGACTCTGCCCATCATCACTCGGTAACCAGACTTGTCACTCCTATTCCAGGAACCGTGTTCTGCCCAGAACAAGGTGTTGTCGTAAGCATTGGGGAACGTATCGCCCCGATAAAATGTTAAACCCAACGGGGCGACATGCGCACCCAACTTCAGCACCGGCGGCGTGAAATCGGCGGGACTCCTGCCACGCCCGAAATTGGGATCGGGCAGGTCACCCTGATGGATATAGGGAAATCCAAAATGCTGGCCGACACTGGTGAGGCGATTAATCTCGCAGGCCGGGATGTCATCCCCCAACATGTCGCGGCCGTTGTCGGTGAACCACAGTTCACTGGACTGGGGGTGCCAGTCGAAGCCCACCGAGTTACGAATTCCGTGGGCGATTATCTGCCGATCGCTGCCATCGAGATTCATCGTCAGCAAGGTCCCGAATATTTCATCTTCTTCACAAACATTACAGGGTGCCCCCACGGGCAAATACAATTTGTTATCCGGGCCAACTTGCAGGAATTTGAATCCGTGGTGCCTTCGATTCGGCAGGCTGTCATCGACCGTTTCCGTGCGCTGCACACCAGACAGCTTGGAATCTACAGCGGTGATCTTGCTGATGCGGTTGATCTCACCGATATACAAATCACCCTCATGATAAACCACTCCGTTGGGCGTGTTCAGACCCTCGGCAATAGCATTCACTGCATCTGCCGCACCATCGCCATTACTATCGACAACGGCGAATACGCGACCACGCAGGCTGCCGACGAAAACCGTATTTCCAGCGCCTAGCGCCATCTGCCTCGGATTTTCGACTTCGGCATAAACGGAGATGGAAAAACCCGCGGGTAGCTGCAGTTGATCGAGATTCACTTCCTGGGCAACACAGTTTGTCGTCAGCAGACTACAGAGTACTAATGTGGTGTGCTTCATGAGTCCTTCTCCGTTAGTTAACCTGGTTTACATCACGCTGCCGCAACCAATTTTGGCCGTTGTTGCAGATGGTCAGTGATCTGCTCATAGGCCAGAGCGAATTCCAGGACTCGCTTGTCCTCGCCATAGTTACCCATAATCTGCATGCCCATGGGCCGACCCTGCGCATCGAAACCGACAGGCACATTGATTACCGGGAGACCTCCAAGACTGCCGAGGATTACAACTTCCATCCAGCGATGATAGGTATCCATAGAACGACCGTTAATCTCGCGCGGCCAGGTGGTGGTTTTCGGATACGGGAAAACCTGTGCTGTAGGCAGCACCAGGAAATCATATTGTGAGAACATTCTTTCCAGCTCACTGTACCAACTGGCTCTAATCAGGTTTGCGTTGGAACGATCGGAGTCAGTAAGAATCTGGGACTGCTCAATTTCCCAGATCACTTCCGGCTTCAGCTGTGCACGTGTCTCCGGGTTGTCATAGAACGATTTCATGCTGGCCCTGCCGGAATGCCTGAGAGTGGTCCAGCAGAACCACAAGTCCGACATGGTGAATCCCGGGCGTGTTGCCTCGACTGTAGCACCAGCACTGGAAATGCTAGACAGGCTGGATTCGCACAAGTTCAGGATGCCCGGTTCCATGGCCAGGTAGTCATCGAGATTGCCCATCCAGCCCAGCTTGACGTTATTGAGACTCATTGGACTGTAGTCGGATGCAACGGGCTGCACCGCGATCGTCTGTAACAATCGAATCGTGTCCGCCGTATTGCGGCCCATGGGGCCGGATGTAGATAAAGCTCGGGGGCCAGTCGGGTTATTGCTCATCACACTAACACTGGGCCGGAAGCCAATGACATTGTTGAAGGCCCCTGGATTACGCAAGGAGCCCATCATGTCACTACCATCGGCTACCGGTAGCATATGGGTTCCAAGCCCGCTGGCCGCGCCGCCACTGCTGCCGCCGGAGGTGAGTTCCGGATTCCAGGCGCTGCCGGTGGCGCCGAATACCGGATTGTAGGACTGGGAGCCCAGCCCGAACTCCGGCGTGTTGGTCTTGCCGATAAAGATCGCACCTTCGCCGCGTAGTCGTGCCACCAGTGCGCTGTCATTCTCCGCTATACGATTGGCGTACATTGGCGAGCCATCGGTGTGACGAAGCCCCGCCACTGGGAGTAAGTCTTTCACCGCGTGGGGCATGCCGTGCATCCAGCCGCGGTAGTCGCCACGGGCCAATGCCTGGTCAGCTTCCCTGGCCTGGTCGATGAGTTCATCGTCGTCCACCATGCTGATGATGGCGTTGTAGGCCGGATTGTAGGTATGAATGTGCTGCAGGTAGGCCTGCATGACTTCGACGCAACTGGTGTGTTTGTCTTTAATCGCAATCGAGAGACCGATTGCATCCAGGTCAACCAGATCGGCCGGCATCCCGGCTGCAAATAGTCCACGGGATACTGTCAGCGGTAGTGCGTAAGCAGCGCTTACTGTTGCTGCTTTTTCCAGAAATCGTCTTCTATCCATAGGTTAGGTCCTCATGTCTGGGATTGCGCACGGGCCGAAAGCATTGATCCGGGTTTGTAGACATTAATCAACTTAGATTCTTCCGAATCGCTCAGACCATGCTGCACTGCGGTCACGAAATCCGGTGAGCCCAGTTCAGTCCAGGGCCGTGCTACATCCCACATCGTCATTAGTGTTTCCGACTGTGCAATCTCGCCAATTACACTTCGTACTGCTTGTATACCCAAATTCTGCTCACCGACGGCATTGGCTCTGACGAAATTGGATCGTTGTATATTGAGGAAATCGATAAATAGATTATCGAGCAGGAATCTCTCTTCATCATCCAGTTCTTTATCTTCGTAGGCCTTCAACCAGAGTCGAGCCAGTTCAGGATTTTCCGTCAGGCGCCCTCACCAACGGCTGATGGAATCTGCATGGCGATCGATTGCAGCAACCCGTTCCAGCCGATTGGATTCGGCCATAGCGTGATTGCTGTGCCTGACCTGCTCAGCCAAAAACAATAGAGTGATCAAGACGGCGTATGCGCCTACTAATTCGCCAATAGCGCCGATTGCTTCCCAATTCATCTTATTCTTATATCCTGAAACTGGCATTTCACAGCAGTGAAGCCACAGTAGTCGATTATTCATCAACTGGACTCAAAGGCCAAGCTTGCTTATGCTCCGGGAACACCCTGAAATTCAGTAGGAGCCCCCATGAACAGCAGATTTCACGCCCCCGGGCTGGGTTTGATCGCGTTCGCAGCACTTAGCGCCGCTTCAGTCTCACATGGCCAGGATGATGACGACCCGATTCGCGAGCTGGTGAGCCGGCTGGAGCTGGACGCTTACAAGGACACAATCCGTGGGCTCTCCCAGTTTGGCGATCGCCGCCAGGGGACGACACGCAACCGCCGCGCGGTGGACTGGATCGAAGAGCAGCTCGAATTAGCGGGCTGTGCTACGGAGCGCATAGAATATGTCTTTGATCCGGAGCCGCGCGCACCGAGGGCACGTCGGCCGCGGTCTAATGAGACACCGGATCTGACCACACCCACCGGAGGTGAGGTCGGGCGTAACGGCAGCGGCCCCGGCGGTTCATCTATCTATGGCTACCGGGCACAAACCGGAGTGAACCGAGACCTTGCCGCCCAGCCGGACGAGCGCATTCGTGAGCTGAACCGGGAGGAACCGGTCAATGGCCAACGTTCGGAGGTGTATTGCACCAAGGTCGGCACTACGCGTCCCAATGAGATGTACATCATCAGCGCCCATATGGACGGGCACGGTGTCAACGAGGCAGTCAACGACGATGGTTCCGGCACGGCACTGGTGATGGAGCTGGCGCGTATCTTCAATGCGCCGGATGTGGAAACGGAAGTATCTATCCGTTTCGCCCTGTGGAATAACGAAGAGACCGGGCTGAATGGCTCGGGTGCCTATGTTGGGCAACGCAAGGAACTGCAGAGTATGGAGAATCCCCCCGGCTCAGGCCAGTATCCCGAACCACGCTGGCTGGGCATGATCCAGCACGACATGATGCTGTGGGATCACGGCGCCCCAAGGGCAGATGGTACGGTGAGCATGGAGCAGCGGCCGGAAGCGGATGTGAACATCGAGTTTCAATCGAATTCCGAACTGGCCGAGGAGTCCATGAAGCTGGCCTTTGTCTTCAAGGCTGCCGCCGATGACTATAACACCGACTATCCGGCCACCGTCGGCCCCCATATGACCAATACCGACTCCACTCCCTTCATGAACGAAGTGCCGTCAATCAGTATGCGGGAAAATGAACGGGGCGCACACACCGGTGCCGGCTGGAATCCTACCTGGCACACGCCACTGGATGTCTGGACTACTTTTGATGATGAAGATTTTCGACTCGGATTGAATGCGGCGCAGACCACGCTCTCCGCTATCGCGCGGCTCACCGGTGCGAAAATCAAATAGGGTCTGCTACTGCTGACCAGATTGCCCCAGCGCTTCCAATCGGCGCCAGCCACCCAGGACTCCCGCCATAGAATAGTTGCCTTCGTGGCAGGCATATTCATACATGGGTTCAGTATTGCGTTTCATTGGAAACATCACTGTCCATGGTTCGGCCCAGGTTGTGGGATCGGCAATGGTGAACTCGTAACCCAGCGTATCGGCATCGATCAGCCAGAACTTCTCAACCAGCTGCATATTGGCACTGGAGTTTCCGAAGGCAGTGTCGCGGGCAAAATAATTTGTTTCGACGATCAAGGTATCGCCTTCCCAATGCCCGAGGGAATCACCTTCCCATTTGCGGGGCTCTTCACGATGATCAGCCGTGTACATCTTCACCGGGCGGACGTTATGTACCATCTCGTTATGAATCAGTACGTAGTCTTCGGTTTGAACGAACTGCACGTTGTTGTTATAGGCGCTCGGAATCATGGGCGGTCCGGAGTTGAAGCCCATGATGCAGCGCTCCGACAGCGGCCTTACTTCGACTCCTTCCGCGAGGCGCGCCGCTTCTCTTCTGATGCGATTTCTCTCCTGTGCAACCTCCGTTAATTCCGGTATGCGACCGTTAGAAGGAGCTGTAACCAGCGACGTGCGCCGATCTCCGAGTATTTCTGCACCCCGGTCATACCAGAACTCGTTGTAGTCGCCAGTGGTTGTCGTATCGGTGAAATTGTCCCGGTCACGCCGTACCAGCTCTTCCGCTTCGAATTTGGCGGCTTCTTCGGCAGTCAGCACCGCTTTGTCGCCGAGTGCTACCGGCCGCTGAAAAGGTGTAATTGTGCGGAAATCCCAGACACCCTGGATATCGGGCTTGCCATCAGGCAGACGAGGGATATCGTTGGCTCCAGACTGTGCAAGGATGACCATGGGTAAAGAAAGAATGCCCAGCAAAACGACCAACCATGCTGCTTTCTTATGGGTATGTTGAATATTCATTCAAACCTCCATTGTTATCGAGCAAGTATCAGGTATTTCGGAGAATCGTATTGAACCTAGAAACTACGCCTCACAGCGCAAATTTTCAAGAAAAATAGCATGAGCAAGGGTGTTGTGGGGCTGAGCAGGGAGCCTCTATCCGGGGAGGTACTAACTGCTTGTCAGGTGGCCGCTTGAGCTGCGGGAATGCTTATCAGTTTGCGTACCACCTCACCATAACCCTTCGCTATTTCAGCCCGCTCGAGCAGCCCTTTCTCACGTAAGGCGCGATGAAATGCAGCCAGGTGATATTTGGGAATCGACGGCACCAGATGATGCTCCAGGTGGTAATTGACGCAGTTAGGTGCCACAGTCAGGCGTTCCCACCAGCGCGCCAGGGTAGTGCGCGTGTTGTTGAGTGGATTCTCATCGAACAGTTCCGGCACAGCCGCGTGCTCGGCAAGATTGCGAATTCGGCTGAACACCATATAAAAACTGAAGTAAGCGACCACCCACAGCAGATAGAGTTGGGGCACTCCAGTTAATGCTAACAACCCAATAAGTATCAGATTAGTAATGAGCGTGGCATGGAAACGGCGCACAAATTGCATTACGTCGAAGCGCTTTCTGCCCTGCTCATCCACATAACTGACCTTATTGTTATTCAGTGTAAATCGCAGATAGCCCAGTGTCGTACGACCGGTCAGATCACGCCAGATCTTACCACGCAGTACTCCTGGTGATACGGGATAACGCTGGTAGCGAGACAGGTCCGGATCCTCAGTAGTGCCGATCTTGCGGTGGTGTTCCAGATGATGATTCATGTAATCATCGAGTCGATAAAATACCGGGCTGGCAGCCAACCACTTACCCATGAATTGATTCAAGGATCGAGATTTGAAAAGTGTAGCATGCCCACATTCATGCATGAGGGCTCCAAAGCCCAGTTGTCGGCCACCAATCAGCAACAAAGCGATCAGGATAGTCAGTGGATTGGGCCAGGCGGCAACCAGGTAAAAGGAGAAACAGACGATTCCCCAATTGACGAAGAATGCCAGCCATGCATGCAGGTCGCTTCTTTCATAGAGGCGCTGCATTTCTGCCTTACTGAAATGATCTGCTACACGCATAAGTTAAGCGCCTGGAAACAATGCTGGGAAGTTTACCAGCTCGCCTAGAAGGTGGCGATGGCATTCAGCGGAGAACCTGTGCCATTAACCACTCGCATCGGTGAGGCGGTGAGCAGAAAATCCCATCTGTCGAGTTCTACCGCTTTCTCAGTAACTTCTTCCAGGTTCATGGCATCGAGAATAGGCATTCCAAGAGCAACCAACACCAACATATGCACCGGTGATCCTACTCCTTCGGCGCCGGAGGGTGATACATCCAGAGCTGCATCCGAACCTATGATTGCCACATCGCGCTCTTTCAACCAGGCCACCGTAGACCAATGCCAGCCGGGGAAACCTTCCCTCGCCCAGGGTCCCATCGCTTCGCGGCGTGCCCAACGCCCGGTACGCAACAACACGGCATCACCGGAACCGACCGTTATACCAGTCTCCTGCTCCCAGGCTTCCAGATCGGCCACCGTGACGCCATAGCCAGGCTCCAGCCAGTCCTGCCCTTTCAGACGGGGAATATCCATTAAGATACCACGGGTAAAAATGCCATCCGCCATGGTCATTACCGAGTTTCTGCTACAACCTGCGCCACTCACAATGGACAATGGATTGTTGTTGTAATACCTGCCCTGGTAATGATGATGGCAAAGTGCATCGATATGTGAGTGAACCAGACCATGAAACCGCACACCGATCTTGTCCACTGCCCAGGGATTGTTGTCACTCGGCAAGGTGGGCATGTCGTGTTCGAAGGGATTACCATTATCAGGCGCGGATTCGGTTAATAAATCCTGCGCCATAGACAGTGAGATTCCTTCCTCCACCAAGGCTGCCGCTGCCTTGCGCGTGGCTGGTGTAATCAGATTCAGCGTACCCAGCTGATCATCTGAGCCCCAGCGACCCCAGTTGGACAGCTCGGTTACCATTCGATCGATTTCAGCCGCCGAAATCTGTTGCGCCACAACAGCAGTGGGTGCCAGTAACGCCATCGCCAGCGAAGTAATTATAATGGATTTTTTTATAGAGTTAGACATGGTACTTACCTTTGTTGCCATTTTAGTCTGTGCGTAAAAGAACGGGCTGATCGAGCCCCAACAACTTTGCCGGATTTTGTCGGGCCAGCAAGTCTATCTGTGAATCACTGAGTCCTGCCGCATACAGTATGCGGATAAATTCAGTCAATCCGGTGGCATGGTCGGGATTGCCGGCCTGGCCAAAATCGGAAGAGATGATGAATCGATCAGCACCAATTGCCTGAATGGCATTCACATATGCATCGATTAAGTCCGGGTTGGTATAGGCCGCCAGCCAATCCAGTTCCATGATGGCTCCTGTGTCAGCCATCTGTTGCATCTGCTGAAACGTTGCGCCCTGGCCAAACACGTGAGTAATCAGAATACTTCTGATTCCTTGCTCCCTCGCCAGTGGAATCAAAGCCAACACCTCTTCGGGTGCCGAATGACCCATGGCTAGGACCAGGTCGTTCTCCGCAATGATAGAGAATACCTCTGTGAGCCCATCCACCGGCCTGTCCCCCTCCATGATGCTCACGAAGGCATCGCCGCTGCCGGCACGCGTCACGTAGAATTCGGCGTCGAACGTCGGTAACCAGACGACTTTTCCCCTGCTACCAGAAAAAGCCACCAGCTGTCGCACCGCCTCGGGATTAATACCGCCAACGGCGCGATTCAGCGCAATGCCACCGAAAATCTCCAGGCCCTCTACCTGGTCCATGGCCAGAGCGGCGCGATCCGCTGTCATGGTAAAGTGATTCTTCAGTACGATGGCTCGCAGTCCAGCTTGCTGCGCCAGTTGCGCAGCCTGCAAATCATTCATTGCCCGCGGCCGCGAATCCGGACCGGCATGAACATGCATGTCGATAATGCCGGTCAGATCGACTTGCTGAGCCTGCAGAGAGACAGACCAGATAAGTAGTGATAGGAAAATTATGGGAATCGCGAAGAACTTCTGCATGTTATGGCTTGAAGGTTTGTAAGGAAAGACGGAGGGATGATCCATCCCCCCGGTGAACCATCTCATTTCATTATAAAACTATTCTTTGGGTGTGCCGTCTCCATTCATGCCCATGGATTCATAGCGCCGCCAGCCAGCCAGGATACCGGGCAGGCCATGATTGCCTTCATGGCAGGCGTACTCGTAAATAGGATCCTCGATGCGCCGCATTGGAAACTTCGCCGACCAGCTCTCATCCCAGGAGAGCGGATCTTCGATAGTGAAGTCATACTCCAGTGTAGTGGCGTCGACACGGCGAATGCGTTCTTGCAGTGACATTTTCTGAGAGGCGCCACGCCCATTATCGCGATAGTAGAAATGCTGCGTGCTGATCACCAGCGTGTCACCGTCCCAGTGGGCAATAGCATCGCCATCCCACTTGACGTGGCGAGTCTGGTGCTGATCATCGAAACGAATAATGCGCGCGCGGTGGATCATCTCGCTGAGAATCATGATGTGATCCTCGGTCTGCACGATCTGCACGTTGTTGTTATAGGCGCCGGGCACCAGTGGTGGCCCTGCACCTCCGCTCATCAGACACCGGTCTGCCAGGCTACGCGCTTCCGGTCCTTCACTGAGACGACGGTTCTCGCCTCGGGTCTGGGCTCTCTCGCGACCCGCGACATTGAGCGACGGCATCCTGCCATTGGGTGGATCATAGATGAGAGAAGTGCGGCGATCGGCAATCGTTTCCACACCCCGCTCATACCAGAAATTGTTGTAGGAAATCACACCCGGTGGATAACCGGCACCACCCACAGAGTCGATTATCAGATCGCGATTCTGGCGGCGATTTTCGAACTCCTGCCATTCCTTTGCTTGTTCGGCGGTAAGCACCTCCAGATGTTCCAACTCTCTGGGACGATTCAACGGCGTCAGGGTTCGATAAGTATAGGTTCCCTGCAAGTCAGGCACACCCTTGGCGGTACGTGGCATATCAGTGGATTGTGCGCTCACAGCACCGGCCAGCAACAGACCCGCCGATGCTATGCCTAGTGTGGTAAGGACTCGGTTGAACATAGTGACCTCCGTCCTGTAAGTGTTCCTATTTTGTTTTCAGGATTAACCCACCTAAACTACGCCATCGACAAATTATTTCAAGCGAAATTGGACGCCAGCGCCTATTTCCTGCCCAAGATCTCTACGAATTTGTGCAGATCCGGCTTGATGGTATCGGCTACGAAGATATCGCCGGCAGGGGTTATCGTCATGTAATGCGCCTCGCCGAATTCCCCCAGCTTCTTGCCTGGTTCACCCGTCCCGGCAAGGGGCTTGCCATTCTCATCCAGTTTGAGGATTTCACCGGCAAAGCCACTCACCATCCAGAGCTGGTTATCGTCGGTGAAATGCAAACCACAAGGCAGGCCCTTGTAAGCCCATTCCTTGATATAACTGCCTTCGTCATCGAAGATCTGAATTCTTCGATTCTGACGATCGGCCACATAGATCAGGCCTTGCGGATTAACCACGATGGAATGGGGCGTATCGAATTGACCGGGGCCGGTGCCGGGGCTGCCCCACTTCTTGAGGAACCTGCCGTTGCCATCAAATTTCAATAACTGCGGCGTGCCGCGACCGTGCCCCACCAGGATAAACACCTCACCCGCCGCATTGATGGTCAGGTCGGTGGGTTCGTTCAATAGACCCTGTTCGGGTTCGCCGGGCTGTCGATGTTGCCCGAGAGTCAATAACACCTCACCGGCCAGGTTCATCTTTCTCACGGTATGCCCATTCACATCGGTGGTCCAGATGTTGCCCTCCGGATCGAGGCGCATGCCATGGGGCCTGAGATAGTCTCCCTGTCCCCAGGAGCGGATAAATCCACCCTCGGCGTCGAATTCCATCAGCGGATTGGGTCCGCGGTTAAACACCACCAGATGATTCTCTTTGGTCCACACAACACTCGATGGAGCGCCCATCTCCAGGTCGGCCGGAATATCCAGACCGTGCTCCACTGCTTTAAAACCGAGATCTGGAACGTCTTCCATCTGATGTGGATCGGGTCCATCCAGTACCTGAGCCTGGCTCTGCAAGGACAGACCAACGGCCAGAATCAAAAAGAAAGTGAATTTCAGGAGTAACTGGTTTCTTCGATCTGGAATAGTCATCTTTGTTCTCTTTTTTCTGTTTGTGCCTGCCTGTAGGAATGCCACAAATATATCTCGGTGACAAGAACTCCCCCCAAAAATGTTGGAGTCCGGGTAAAACCCAGCACGGAAATAGAATCCAGAAAAGCCGCTGGCAGCACGGCTTCTGCGAGCCCGATATAGTAATTCACCAGGGTAGCCAGGGAGTAGAATCGGGTAGCAAACATGGCGCAGGCGAGAAGATAGAGCAGCGAAATACTCAGGGTGATGGCGTAGTTGAAATGAGCTCGCCCTACATAGGCGCTCACGATCACGGCGAAGGAGGCGGAAATCCAGTAATTGAACAGTGAATCGAGTTGGCCTCCGGCAGTGAGGATTACATCGACAGTTTCATAGTTGGTCAAAGATTCATTCATACTTTACACAGCCTGGTATCCGGTTGCTGCTTCCATAATTGGCAGCAGAGCCAGGGCATCACTGCGCCTTCGGTCGTTTTCCACTGCTGCGATAAATTTCTTTACTGAAGTCATGAGTCTCTCTATGAAGGCTGGTGATTAAGCGCGGCTAAATTACCCCATCGGCAAGCAGCTGTTGCATGTCCTGCTCATTCAATCCCAGCTCCTGCAGAATCTTCGCGTTCGCCTCACCCAACAGCTGTGCAGGCTTGTCCTCGACCTCTTCGATGCCCTGCACCACATAGGGCGATCGCACACCAAGCATCGATCCTTCACTGGGGTGCTCATAGGATTGGAAGAGTCCGACTGCACTTAAATGTTCATTATCAATTAACTCATCCAGATGATTGACACGGGTGTGGGGGATGTTGGCATCCTGAAGTAATTCACACCACTCATCGGTGGTTTTCTCTGGTGAGATTTCATTGATCATCGCATACAGCTGGTTGATATTCTCGCTGCGCTTGACCGCATCGGTGACAATCTCCAACTCCGCCAGTTCGGGGCGTCCCACCAGATGAAAAAAGTCGATCCAGTTTTGCTTGCTATAGGGCAAAAGCGCGATGAAGCCGTCGGCAGTTGGGTGAGGGTTACGATAGGAGGCATTCAACCGCTCGTATCCTGTTCCGCCCATGCTGGGCACGAAGCTCTGACCCGCCATTTGTTCCGCCATTAGAAATGACACCAATCCCTCGAACATCGGTGCCTCGATAGCGCAGCCCTTTCCCGTCCTCTGTTTGTGCATTAAACCACCGAGTACCGCGATGGTGAGTTGCAGGCCGGCAACCTTGTCGGCGACGATAGTTGGCAGATAGCGCGGATGGCCCTCGCTGTCGGCGTTTAGATAGGCGAGACCGGAGGCGGCCTGGATGATGTCGTCGTAGGCCGGTACATCGGCCAACGGACCATCCTCTCCGAAACCCTGCGCATTACAGAACACAATATCCGCTTTCCTGGCCTTGCAGTCCTCATAGCCAATGCCGAGTTTCTCAGCCGTACGAGTCCGCATATTGTGGACCACGACATCAGCCGTCTTTACCAGGCGATAGAACAACTCTATACCTCGTTCGCTCTTCAGGTTCAGAACCAGCGACTCTTTGTTGCGGTTGCAGTTAATGAATCCCGCACCCATCTGATCTGATCGACCCGGACGTACCGCCCGAAACATGTCTCCTTCAAGATTTTCTATTTTGATGACTTCGGCGCCGAAGTCCCCAAGTATTTGTGTTGCATAGGGACCTAACACGACCGAGGTTAAATCCAGTACGCGGATTTCATTCAAGATGGCAAACATGTACGACTCTCTCAGTTTAAGTTCAGTTGTTCGCTAAGCGGTTCTCGACCGGCTACAGCGTGGTGCATAAGATAATTCAAATAGGTAACACATCCAATGTGCTTACGGTTAAAAGTTAACAAGTGACAACAAAAAAGGGGCGAGGAATCTGTAACCCTCAGCCCCTTCTTGCCATCTTGACTCAGCCGGTATCAGTCGGCACTACCCTGCAGCTTACTAATCAGGGAATGCTGAATGACAGTATCCTTAGCTCTAACAGCTTGCGTGGGATTGGTCTAAATTCACCGCCTTCAAGGGTCGCGGCATTCGAAACTAGCCGCCTCGTCTGAACTACCAGAGCCTGTATAACTTGCCACTTCAGGATAGGGGCACAGCGGTCTGCTGCGATCTACCTCACCATTGTTGCGATGCACGGCGATTATACTGTCCGGCGCCTGTCCCCGCTCTACCCAGTTCTCGAGAGCTGACAGAGAATCGAAGCTGTTGGGACCGGGACCTCCAGCACAGTGCCCCATACCCGGCACCATGAACAATCGATAGGAATCGTGGATGACGTCCCTGCTGCCGAAAGTATCCACCACACTCTGGTAATACTGGGTGGCATTGGCCGGTGAGATCTGCGGATCACTCCAGCCGTGATAGGAAATTAACTTCCCGCCATTGTCGAAGAATTCGCTGAGGTCAGGATCTAATGCATTAAGCGTGTCGCTGTCGGCCTGCTCCGCCCTGGAGATGTCGCTACTGAAATTGAATCTATCGATTGTCCAATCTTCATCGCCGTACACCAGGTAACGGTACTGATCCAGACCGGTTGCCCGCGCTGAATTCGTCCAACCCAGATCGGTCCAACCTATTTCGCTGCCTGGCAGTAAGCCGGTAATGGCACGACCGGTTGCCGGGTTGGCCGGTGAAGAATAGATCATCTTTACGGTGTTCACTTGTTCCGACGTCAGGCAGGAGGCGGACGAGCCACTGCCACATTGCAGCACCGAGGGATCGAAATCGCACTGCGCCGGTTTACCGATAAGTCCGTCCACGACACCATCATCGGCATCACAGGATGCCACTGCGGCGCTATAAACCAGTTCTCTATCTGCGGCGGACAGCTGTGCCGATTCATTGGTTTGCAGATACGTGGCGATGCGTAACGAGGCTGCCGCTCTACCGGTCCAGTCGGCACCCGGCGCACCAGCCACGATGCCGTCGAAGTCATCGGGAAATCGCTGTGCTTCCTTCATGGCCTGACGGCCACCGGCGGAACAACCGGTAAAATAGGAATAACGAAGCCCTTCGTTATAGTAAGCATCAATGAGTTGTTTGGATGTCACGTTCAACTCATGCACCGATCGCCAGCCGAAGTCGATCACTTTCTCAGGGTGGCCAAGCCCGAAACTTGCTGTATTGCCGAGGTGGCCGGTGTCGGTGGAACCTGTTGCGTATCCGCCTGACAACGGCAGTGCCAGGGCCGCATGCCGCACATTGCCGGTGAAGGCTGCGTTACCCACCGCCAGATACTTGCCATTCCAGTCACGGGTGGGTAACCACAATTCCATCTTGATGTCTGAATCACTACTCGGCGTGAGTGTCGCGGCGACCCGGCAAAACTCCGGTAAGTCAGTGAAGTTCCCACGGGCTTCACTAAATTCCCCCGCCCCCACCACTTCGGTCAGGGTTATCTCGACATTCGGCAGATCAAGTGCGATGAGATCCTGGCAGGTCTGTGGCGATTGTTGTGCCGCAAGCAACGGCGCAAAACCAAAAAGCATAGCGGCGGCAGACCATCGAGCAATCTTCTGACAGGGCATGGGGGTTCCTCCGGGGCATCGAGAAGACGGACGTTATCCAGGCATAATCACACAAAACACGGCAGTCCGACCAGTCCCACGGCATGATCCCGGGTAGCGGGCTATCGACGGGCCGCTGCAGCGCATGCTGATATTGCAGCCCTTGCTCGAGTCCTCGAGCAGGGGCAGAATGATCGCTGCAGTGGATTGTACAGCTGTAACTCCTGCTCACTTGTGATGTCTGCTGATCTGCCCAGTCATTAATTGGCGAAATCTACCAGATAATCATTCTCGCCTGATGAATAACTCCTGTTATAACAATATGTTAGAGAGTGGCATGTTTGCTGCATGGACATAGTTGGAGATTAAATTCGATATAAATAAAGCAGGAGTTACTGGTGAACTATTCAGACGAACACGAACATCACATGCCGTTATATCTAAAGGCAATAATCCTGGCGGTGGTGGGTCTATTCCTGATAATCGGCGTTATCGGTCTGATTCTACCAATTATTCCGGGAATACTGTTCCTGGCTCTGGCCGCGCTGTTGCTGGCGAAGGTGTCCAGTCGCTTTTCCTACTACCTCAGCAACAATGCCACCTGGAACCGTTTCAAACGTTACTTCCAGTCTGTCGGCTTTTTGTCAATCGCCCAGCAAATCAAACTGTCGTTCCTGATAGTGGCTCGAAGCGTTGTTAGCGCTGTCGAGGCAGGAATGGATTTTCTGCGACAGAAAAGCCGTTAAGCGATTGCCTAAAGATAGATTGCACGCTGGCATTTTGCACGATCCAGATTCGGATCGCTGATGGTTGGGACTGCGGCTATGCGCTCGACATAGTCGGCCGACAGGGGAGCTTCTCTTGCTCCAGTGAGTACATGGTGTAGATACCAGTCGAAAGGTTTCCATGTGACATCGATGTGTGTGGCGAAATAGGTCAGCGCGGTGCATGCTGACTCTGAATCATGGGTCAGGCTGACCATCTTCTGTTCGTAACCCTGTCCTAATCCCTCGATTCGATCGAGAATTTGTTTGCCCGCACTGTCGATGTGGAACAACACGCCCATAACATAATCATCAGCATTTCCCGATTCGTAGGCATCGCACTTTGCCGAACCGTCCGTGCCGGCCTTGTGGAAACACAACTCATGGCAATGCAGGGTATACACACCGATTTTTTCCAGCGTGGGAATTCGGTCCCGCAATCGCGGGACTGACATATTGGAACCGTATGCAAAGTACTTCATAGATTGGCCCGCACAGCGCTCCCCGCATCGAATTTGAGCAAAAACGGGCTGAAAAAAGCCCACAAGCCTCTAGTTAATCAGGATCGACTGAATTTTTCACTAAACGTATGCGCACTCAACGTAAACAGTAGGGCTTCACGCTTCTGGAGTTGATGACAGTAACTGCTATCATCGGTGTACTCGTGTCCGTGGCAATGCCTTCCTATCAGCGATACCGGCCATAGCCTTTTTTGTATTTGCACTTCCCTAGGGATCCTCTGAATAAGTATGACTGAAACGCTATCAGTACTGGACGCGCGCAAACTCATTCTGCATTGTCAACGCCTGAACAGCCGCAACAGCTTTGGTCGCGGTATGAATGCGACACTGGCTGCGATTGAACACCTCGGTTATGTGCAACTGGATACCCTGTCCGTAGTCCAGAGGGCGCATCTGCACACGCTGTGGAATCGGGTGGTTGGATTCAGGCCTGAGCATATCGACAAGTTACAAAAACAAGGCAAGGTGTTCGAGCACTGGTCACATGCCCTGGCAATTCTACCTATGCGAGACTACCGCTTTTCTCTGCCAATGATGAACCGGATAGCCAGTGGCGAAGTGCACTGGTTTCCGAAGAACAAGAAACAAACCGAAAAGGTGTTACAGCGGATTCGTTCCGAAGGACCCCTGTCGTCCAGCAACTTCGACGACAAGAAGACCAGCAATGCCATGTGGGCACGCTCCCCTTCTAAGGCAGCGCTGGAGCAGTTGTTTATCGAAGGCGAGTTGATGGTCCCATATCGCAACAAGTTCCAGAAGGTCTACGACCTTCGGGAACGCGTCTTGCCAGCAGGTGTCGATACATCTGCTCCCAGCGAGGAAGAGTGGTGCCGTCATCTCATCCGCTCTTTCCTGCGCGCGCATGGATTGGGACAACTTAAAGAAATGAGTTACCTGAAAAAGGGCATGGGGGCCGCCATGAGTAAAACGGCACAGCAGATGGAGGAAGATGATCTCATTGTAAAGTTATCTGTCGGCGGCAGGGACTACTATTGCGAACCGAAGTTGCTGGAGTTGCTGCATACAACACTGCCCCGCAGTAGCCTGCGCATACTCTCTCCATTTGACAATGCGATAATTCAGCGTAAACGAATCTCTGCGCTATTCGATTTTGACTTTCAGATCGAATGTTATGTAAAAAAGGAAAATCGAGTGTATGGCTATTTCTGCCTGCCGATATTACACAGGAACAAACTGGTAGGACGCATCGATGCCAAAGCTGACAAAAAAACTGGCGTATTGCATTTATTTCATCTGCAGTTGGAGGGTGCTGTACGCGATACAAATGTCTTGCTCACCGCACTGCAAGGGGAGCTAAAACGCTTCGCAACATTTAATGGCTGTGATGAACTACAGCTACATCGCTACTCTGGCAACGGTAGAAAGCCAACCTGGTCCTAGATTTTGCTTATCGAGCATGAACGAAGCGAGGAGCTGCCCTGAGGTCTTGTAGATTCGTAGTTCTCCGTGGGTTCTGTTGCGTTCATTGTAAGAGACCTCATAGCAGTGAAGAATAGTCACTAATTTTGGCTTATCCAATGGTGATTGTGTCGCAATTTATTACATCGATAGTAAACAGCCGTAGATCAGAGCACGGCATAGGCTATAAATGCACCCGCCAGGATCGTAGCCACCCCACCGATGCGTCCCAGCAGAGAGTTCATAACAGCCATCCTGGATATAAACACGGCGAAACTCTCCTTTGGCATAACGGCCAGGAAGAGCGCTCCCGCTAACGCCAATCCGCCAATGACTGCTATTAAGGTAGGAAATTTCGAAGCTCCAGCAACAAGGATAAACGCAACACCAATCACGGCGCGGATACCAACCGCGAACCACTTGAATCCGCTTGATCCGGATTGTACCTGGATGTACTGAAGAATTGCCGAGGGTTGCGCGATGAGTATCAGTCCTGCTGTTGCAAGGGCAGCTGCCATATAAGCGATTAGCGTGGTCATTTTGTACTCTCCGTAAATTGAAAGAGTGATCGATCAGGATGGTTTCAGCGAACTATCGAGATCCAGTATTCTACTGCCCTGCCTCCAGCTGCAAGCGGCGAATTCCTGCCAGCACGCCGTGTAGTCCGTGATTGCCTTCATGGCAGGCGTACTCGTAGATCGGCTGATCTATCCGGCGCATGGGAATGACTGCTGTCCAGGGCTGGGTCCAGGTGGTCGAATCCTCGATGGTGAACTCATACGTCAGCGTGTCGGGACCTACGCGAGTGAATTTTTCCACGAGATGCATGTTAGGAGTAGAATCGGCAAACGCGGTGCCTTTCCAAAAATTTAGAGTATCGACCACCAATGTATCGCCTTCCCAGTGGCCGACCGAGTCACCCTCCCATACTAGTGCTGGACCGTCCCGATGTTCGGTATCCATTTTCACGATACGCACGTTGTGGATCATCTCGTTCATGATCATGAAGTGATCCGCGGTCTGCACGAACTGCACGTTGAGATTGTAGGCCCCGGATTGCATCGGCGGCCCCGAAGTACGGGTGACGATGCAACGCTCAGCGTAGGGCCGCGCCTCCGGGCCGAGACTCGCTTCACGCATGGCGGCGACATCGCCACGCCGCTGCAAAGCCTCTTCGGTTAGTGGCGGAATGCGTCCGTTGGGCGGGTCGACAATCAGCGAAGTGCGCCTGTCCACGACCGTTCCATTGCCGCGCTCATACCAGAATTCGTTATAGGAAATAACTCCCGGTGGATACGCAGCACCGCCAACCGAATCAATGATGAGATCGCGATTCTGGCGGCGGTTTTCAAAGGCTTCCCACTCGATCGCTTCTTCTTCGGTCAGCACGGCCCGGTCACCCAACTCGGGAGGCCGCTGCATCGGAGTCAGCGTTCGGAAAGTGAAAATTCCCTGCAGGTCCGGGTGACCATCGGCGCTACGTGGTGGTTGGTAGTCATCCGACTGGCCGATCACCAGCGGGGAACATAGCATGATCAGGACGGCGATCAGGGAAATTCGAATTGGCATCGATCAACCTCCGTAGAATTCTGGTTCAGCTGCTTTGCTGTTTTGCCCTGGCTCGCTGTTCATTCAGGTACTTCACCAGGGTCAGCGCTTCGGCCGGATCCATTCTACCAATTGGCGAGTTGCTATAACTGGAAATCATCACCTTGCCCGAGCCGGATAGCAAGAATTCGCTGGGTTGAATGTGGTCCCGGCGTGGTTCCCACCAGGCACCGATTGCATCGCCATCTGTACGGCTCATTCCCCAGGTAACAGGAAATTGCACGCTCTCGGCAATTGGCTCCAACTCCTGCTCGCTGTCCACTGTTGCGGCGATAATCGCCACACCCTGCTCCTGGAACGCTGCACGGCGTTCCTCAAAACCGGCCAGCAACCGGCGGCAGTAAGGTCACCAGTGGCCGCGGAAAAACAGCACAAAGGTCATGGACGAATCCAGCTCTGCCGGCAGCTCTATTTCACCGCCACCCACTACATGTAGTGTCAGATTCGGAAATAGTTCGCCTGGGTTGAGTTTCTCAGCCATATCCTGCCTCGTCAACGATCCGCACAGC
>MDTC01134346.1_pt1 | contig 34318 bp, 50 predicted proteins | sample 811181 | NCBI WGS metagenome assembly MDTC01 (sample SAMN05326644, study PRJNA326480) | marine metagenome | isolation source: seawater | place: Pacific Ocean: North | collected 2011
ATGATTTATTAGACCGTTTGGCTAAAAATGGTCTGTTATCTTTGTTTAAAATTTCATCAAAAGATTTCAAAGGCATTATATCAGTATCAACATAAATTCCACCAATTTGGTATAAAGCACAATATCTTAAAATGTTTGATACGCTAGATTTCCATTTAACATTAGTAATAACCCTTGTTAAATATGGCGGTATTTTTATTGTTGAGCCAATATCCTTATCAGTTAAAGTAATAAAATGATAATCTGGATGAATTTTTTTAAAATCATTCCACCATTCTTGAAATTTATTAGGCATTGGTTTATTACCAATCCAAATTCTTATAAATCTTTTAGGTATTTTATTCATACTCTAAACTTTTTAAATCTTTAGTTCCTGTATATGGATAATGGGTTGACCATGTGACCTTATCTTTATGTGTTATTTCAATTTTGTATTTATCTAAAAAATCAAGTCTATCTTGCTCATTCAAAAAAGAAACTATAATTTTAAATACTTCGCCTTTTGGACTAAATTCTGGCATATCTACCCATTCGCTGTTTTCATCACCTTCATTTACCATAGTAATATCTTCATTTTGTTCATTCCATACATCAATACCCCAACTATCTAAATCTTTACTGTTCCAATCATTTATTAAAATTGACCAATCCCAATCACCAAAACTCGAATTGTCCTTAATTACAAACTCTTTTTTTTGTTTTTCAGTTAAACCTTTTAAAACATGAACTGGAACATCAGTATAATTTAATTCTTTGCATGCTTTGAATCTCATATTACCACCTAAAATCACATTATTTTCATCTATTACCAATGGTCTGGCATTCATCATTTCTGGAAAATCTTTAATGCTTTTTACCAATTTTTTAAATTTTATATCATTTATTATCCTTGGGTTATTCGGATTTTCTTTTATTTTTTTTATATCCATTTTTAGATGTTTAATAATTCGCAAAGTGCTTGACCATTTGAAATTTCTTTATTTTTTTTATAATGATTTATTTTTTTCATTATTGATTTTTTTTGTTCAGATGTAACAGTTAATTCAAATGTAACTGAATCATTATCTGAATTTGAACTACCATAATTTATTTTATTTTCAATTATAGCATCTGGGTCATCAATAAAGTTTATTTCATCAAATTGAAAAGGTGAAAAACCCCATTCAATAAGTTTTTCATGTTGAAAATGTGACTCTAATAATTTAAAATCAAATTCACCAATATTTTTATTTAATCTAATATTTAATTCTTTTTCATCATTTAAATTTAAATCAACATAAATGCATGGAATAGTTTTAAATTTTAATTCTTTACAAATTTTAAATCTTTGATGACCACCAATTAAAATGTTTTTTCTTTCTGGATTCTTATTTAATATTATAGGGTCAATTAAACCAAATTTTTCAATACTTATTTTAAGCTGCTTTTTATTTTCTTTGGATAAAAGTCTAGGATTATAATTTGATAAATTAATTTCTTTAATATTAATATTTTCTATAATCATTTTAATTGATTAATTAAGAATTGCAGTTCATCAATTTGATTTTGTGTTTTTTTTATATCATTCTGCCTGTCAGTCAATTGGTAAAATTCTTTCCAACTAAATAAATTCTGTAAATTTTTAATTAATTCTTTTTTGTTTTTCATCACCAATTATATACAACTGTACTAAAATAGAAATTATTAAGTACAATATTGATATAATTTTTATAATCGTGTTTTCAGTTATTGAAAATATAACGAGATTGAATCCTATTGAATTTAAAATATACATAATTAAAAAGGTTCCTCAAAAGATTTTTTTTCAAATACATGAATTATAAATTTATCATCTAATTTTAATGGCATCGAATGAATCTCGATTGATTGTTTGCCGTCCTTTTCAAAAGATGTGCCAATTTTAATCCATTGTGTTTTTTCTTGACCACCTTTATTGATGTATTTTTTTGCATAGCAAACATCTTTTATATTTAAATTACTCATTATTATAGTTTATTAAACAAATATAAGATTTTTATTTGTTTTTAAGGTTAAATTTTAGATTTATTTTTTTTAATTCATTTCTCATTTTATCTAACATAGGTTTTGCCTCTGCGTGTGTTATTGATTTTTTTAATGGTGGTTCTAATTGTTTGATTTTATTATATTTTTCTTTATTTATATGATGATTATAATTTAATAATATTTTTCCAATAAATATTGTATTGAAAGAGCCAAAAGGTTCGATTATATTCCAATATTTGCCAGATGAATTTAATTGAAAAGATTTTATTAAATCATTAATTGTAATTCTAGGATAATTCATTAAAATAAATTTTTCTGCAATTTCAATTTCAATTTTATCTGGTTTTAATCCGACCATTATTGCACAATAAACTAATGTTTGTTGTATCTCTTTTTTACCAACCAAATTCTTTTCCAATTTGTTCAGCATAATTTCCTGTTTTTGATTTGATGTTTTTTTTATCATTTTTTATTTTTTTATTAAGCCATTTATCAATATTAGAATCATTGCGTAAAAAATATTCTGGAGTTAAATAAATATAATTATTTTCAATGTGGTATTTATCATTATAGGCATTATTAATTGATTCTTTTATATCATCAATGGTAAAAGTTTTTAATCTAGATTTTAACTTTTCTTTGTTTATTATCCTAAAATTTCTACCAAATTTTGAATTTATATAATTTAATAATTCTTTACTGTTTTTATTATTATCATTAACTATATTATTAACTATATTATTTGGTTGTCGGTCATGATTAGGGGGTATGTCATTTTTGATAAACGGGTTATTAATAAATGATAATTTTAAAAATATTTTTCTGGATGTGCCATTTTCATTTTTATTTAATTCATTTTTAATAAAACCTAATTTATCTAATTTTGAAATACTTCTTGAAATTGTAATTGATGAACAGTTTAATATTTCAGATATATATTTATTCGATGCCCAACAATAACCTTTGTCATGTGTTAAATTTGAAATAACAGCAAAAACCAATTTATCCTTATCATTTAAATTTTTACTGTATAAAATTTCACTAGGAATTACAGCAACCCAACTTTTAAATTTCATCAGTATCAGTTTTGTGTTTTAAAACAGACAATAATATTTTAACCCTTTGAAGTTCTGCATATAATCTAGCCAATTTTTCATTAAAAAATTCAAATTCATAATTAAAATTTAATAGTTCATCATCTGTTTTGTATAAATATTTAGGTTTATCATCATTAATTTTTTTAAAATGTGATATATATTTAATTAATCTTTCATGATAATTATTCCAATAATCATAAGTATATGGTTCAAAATCACGCATTATTTAAATTTTTAAAATGGTTTCTAATTTCAGGTTCTAACTTTTCAATTCTTTTCAGATATTTTTTACCTCTTGTTTCTGGATGATTTTTTTGAATGAATCTTCTTGACCTAAAAATTGATTTAGGCGAATGAAGTTTATTATTGCCTACATGATAAATTAAATTATTTATTTCTAAACCTTTTAATTTACATTCAATAATCCAAACCTGCTCTAATAAAAAATTGTCATTATCTCTGGTATGTGGATAATCAGTTAAAATTTCTTTAACCAAATCTTTACATTTTAATATATTATATTCCATTTTTATTTTTTTTAATTATTAAACAATTCAACACACTTCCCATAGTATTCAGATGATTGTTTTCTACATTCAACTAATGTATTAAGCAAATCTTCAATAATATCTTTAGGTATCAAAATACAATCTTTACCGTCATTTGATTTTATATTTGTATGTTCCATTTCATTAAAAGCGCATAATCTACCAGATACAGTTGCTAATTTTCTAGAATTATCACAAAGTAATGTTTCAGCAATTTCAAGTTTATCATATTGCATTTGTAAAATTGATTTTTTCATAATATTACACATAATTGTTAGTTTTTAAATTTAATACAATATTAATGATTAAAGCAATATGGTGCAAGAAAAAAGAAACAAAAATATTTATTTTTTTTGTCTTAAATGGTTGCAAGTAACAAAATTTTGTATTATATTTGTTTAACTAATAAGATAATTAAAAACATAATCATGGAAAACATTTACCAAAAAATTGAAAAAATAACCAAAATAAATAAATCTCATAAATTTGAAATAAATGGTGAAAAATTTAAAACCTTTATTGATTTTGAAAATGATTTTTGCTTAACCCATTATGGAAAATGGAATACTAAAAATGGAGAAAATTCTTGGTGTGTATATAATGCTAAAGGTCTTGAAAACAAAATAAATAATTTAAAATAAAAAACAATAGTATTTGGAAATAACAAAAATAACAATTATATTTGTTTAACTAATCATTTAAAAAAACAGAACATGAAAAATTTAAAAACATTCCAATCAGAAAATAAAGAAGGATTTATCGTAAATATAGACATTACAAAACTTTTAGAAGATTCACCAATAAACATAATAAGAAAATTAGAAAATTGGTTAAAAGAAAACCACACTGATATTTATTGGGATATTGAAATGCATGAGGGTGGTACTGTTTACCTAGAACAATACTCCAATGGTTATAATATTGTATTTACAGGAGATAATGGTATTTTCAGATTAAAAGAAATTGAAACTGAAACAATTGAACTATGATAAACATGAAAAACGACAAAGAATTTTTTGATTATCTCGATAAATTAGCAGAATCTAAAAAAAAAACATTTAGACCTATGTTGCCAAAAGAAACAAAACAATTTATGGCATTAGATTTATATAATAGAAATATAAAATTATCAAAAGAAAAAATTAAAATTGCAAAAGATATTGGCAAAGAAAATTTTATAATTATAACAAAAGAAAAAAACAGAATAAAAAAACAATTAAAAAAAAACAGAAATGAATCCAGAAATTAATTTTATTGATACTCTTAAGTATCAAAAACCTAAAAATAATAATTTATCTTATTCATCATTAAAAGCTTTTAATAAATCGCCTTTAGATTTTTTATTATATATAAACAAAGATTATACTATTACTGAATCAATGATTTTAGGTTCTTTAATAGATTGTTTATTATTAACTCCAGAAAATTTTGAAAGCAAATATTTAGTTGTAGGGAACTATGATAGACGCACAAAATCTGGAAAAGAATTACATGATAAATATTTAAAACAATCTGAAAAGGAAAACAAAGAAATAGTTAAAAAATCAATATATGACAAATGTTGTATTATTGTTAATTCAATAAAAAACAACCATAAGGCAAAATATTTATTAGAACATACACATACAATTCAATATAAGGTAAATTTTAATCATAAGGTAGAAAATGAAATTTATAATATAAGAGGATTTGCAGACGGTGTTGGTGAATTTTCAAAAGAAAAACCATTTATATTCGATTTAAAAACAACAAACAAAATAGACCAACATTTTTATACTAGACAAATAATTGATTTAATGTATCATTTACAGGCATCAATTTACACAATGGGTTATTTTGTAGAAAATTTTAAATTTCCAGATTTTTACCATATTGTAGTAGAAACATCAGAACCATATAAGGTTAATGTTTTCAAATTTGATAATGAATTTATTAAAACAGGAAAAGATATTTTTAAATCTTTATTGCAAAATTTTCATGATTGTAAAAAAAATAACTCATGGAATCAAGGTTCAGAATTTTTTGAACCAAATATTGTAGAAATAACAACACCAGAATGGTATAATAATTTAATTGAAAATGAGTAAAATTTCTCCAGATGACAAACTAAATGCTTTAAAAGAATTACAAATTTATTACAGGGCATTAAAAATATGTAAATGGTATAATTATTTTAAAAAGAAATCATTAAAAAAACATATTGAGTTAATAAAATATATATATGAGGTATGAATAAAAAAGAAACAACACGCAGAATTAAAACGATTCAAAGTATAATTTGGTTGCTTGAAATTGATGAGAGATTTAAAAAAGAAACCAGAATTTTAAAAATCATTTTTTCATATTTAACCATAGATGATGAAACACAAATGTTTGAAACAATTAAAAAAATAATTGGAAAAAAACAACATGATAAAATAATTTCAGAAATAAAAGGTTATGAATACAAGTACAATTCAAAAAAAAATAATACAATTAGCAATAAATAAAAGGCATTATTTAGTTACAAAAAATTTTTATTTTTTTAAAGATTGGGAGTGTGATGTACTTAGCGTTTCTTACAATGATATGGTTACGGAATACGAAATTAAAAAATCTCGAAATGATTTTAAAGCAGATTTTAATAAAAAAGATAAACATTTTTCTACCTCAAATGGATATGGTGCTAACTATTTTTACTATGCTTGTCCTGTGAACCTTATTTCTGTTGATGAAATACCAGAGTATAGCGGTTTAATTTATTGCACACCTAGAGGTGGTTATATAATGAAACAAGCACCAATACTACATCAAGAAACTTTAACATTTAAACAATTGAAAAAAATTGCTAATAAAATAATGAGTTCTAAGTATGTCTAAATATATAGGTTTTTTTAAGGTAGATGAAAGAGGAACTACGATTTGGAAAAATTTAAAAGAATTGAAAAAATTTATATCAAGTTTAGATTCTGGAAAATATATGATACAAATTAGCACATTTGTAGAAAATAGAACCTTAGACCAAAACAAATATTATTGGAAAATAATCGAAATAATTGCCAAAGAAATTGGTTACGAACCAAATGAATTGCACAATATTTTTAAATATAAATTTTTACAAAAAACAATAACTGATTCAAATGGAAATATGGTTAAAGGTTTAAAATCTACAAGTGATTTAAATATTAATGAGTTTATTGAATACATTGATAATATAAAATATTACGTGTTAAATGAATTAGAAATAATTTTACCAGAAACCTTTTGAATTAACAAAAATTAATCTTATATTTGTTTATTAAATTTAAAATATGAAATTTGTTATTTTAGTAAAATGGAAAAAAACAAATCTTGAAGAGGTTTATCCTACCTTAACAAGTTTTCTTGCATCTCATCCAATTGCGCCAATAGATACAATTAACAATTACTTATCCAGAAAAAAAGAAAATTTTGAAACTGAAGATTGTATCATTAAAAAATTAGAAATAAACAGACTAAAAAAAATGTATGTTAAGGATTGAACATGAATTATATAATACATTAATAAAAGAAATCCCAGAAATTTCGAAATCTTTAAAATCAATAAGTGAAAATTTAAAATCAATTAATAATAATTTAAAAACAGAAAAAAATGAGCAAACTATCAATTTACGAAAAAGTATCTGACATAACAGGATATAAACCAAACGAAATAGCAGTAATTCAACAAAATGTAGCAAAAGGAACATCAGCAACAGAATTAGCATATTTTTTAAATGTATGCAAAACAATGACATTAAACCCATTTAATAAGGAAGTTTGGTGTTATAAAGATAAAAGAGGTAATTTATTAATTTTTGCTGGTCGTGACGGGTTTTTAAGCAAGGCTCAACAAAATCCACTTTTTAATGGCATAAGAAGTTCAGAGGTTAGAGAAAATGATAAATGGTTTGTTGATATTGCAAATAATAAAATTGAACATATTATTGATAAATCAATAAAAGAAAGAGGCAAAATAATTTGTGCCTATTGTCTAGTTTTTCGCAAAAATGGAGAACCAACAATTGAATTAGCAGATTTTGAAACATACAATAAAGGTTTTTCTGCATGGAAAACACATCCAGCAGAAATGATTAAAAAAGTAGCTGAAACACATGCTTTAAAAAAGGCGTTTGGTATTTCTGGAATACAATCAGAGTATGATTTTAATATAAAAGATAACAATACTGTCATACCAATTGAAACAGAAAAACTTAAACTTAATTCTGAGGATGTTTTGAATAATATTGAATCAATGAAAACCAAAGATGATGTTTTGAATTATGCAATGGAAAATCTAGAAAACTTTAATGGAACCGAATCTGAATTTATGGATTTAATTAAGCCAAAATTACAAAGTTTTGAATTGTTAGAAAATGAGGCATAGCAAAAGAAGTTCAATTGCCTTATACATTTCTATTCTAAATATCATCATAAATTTTTTTATATTTTTTTACCTTTTTTTGTTGTAGTATTTGCACATGACAAATATTGTTCTTATATTTGTTATATAATAACAAAAACAGAAAAAATGTATTTAACTTTAAAACATCTAGACCTAGAAACTATACAAAATATGCCAGAGGATGAATCTGGTTTATTAAACCAACAAATTGATTTTATTGATTCTAATAAATCAGTATTATTTGACATGATTATTGAAAGAAATATTTTTACCTATCAAGGTGATTATTTTACCCCAGATTATACCGATATCGAAACCGACATTGAGATTATTACTGATATTACTATTTTTTGTCATGATACACAAACAGAAACAATTTTAAAAAATTGTGTTTTTGAGGTAGAATTATTAGAACATTTAAAAGAATATTATAAATAAAAAAAAAAGTTATGAGCAGAAATTATCCAATATGGCACGAAATTACAAACTGTAATTATAAATCAAGTAAATCTTACGGAAACAGGAATACAGGAAAAGAAACAATTTTTGTAGGTTCTAGTAAATCAAATTCTCACCAACATTGTATTATTGAACATAAAAAAACAAAAGAAATTATTAATGATACAGAATTTATTTTTTTTAGAACTTATGTAAATAATATAAAAGTTTGCGAAAGTAAATTTTCAATCAATTCAAAAGGTAATGCTGATGAGTTAATTTTCAATCATTCTATTGTTGAATTTGGAAATATGGTTGGAAAAATGATGTAGCAATACAAAATTATAAAAAAATAATTTATTACTTTTAAGAAATGTTAAATCCAAAACTTAATAATAAATCTAACTTTATAAAAATAGATGAGTTTGTTAGAATCAAATATTTAAAAGATTCAAAAAGTGGTAGGATTAAAAAAAATCAAATAACAACAGTTTCAAAAAACAATGCAAATTATTTGGTTAAACATGGAATAGCAATTTTAATTTAATGGGGTTTGTTCTGTTTATATCCCCAGATAAAAAGGTGCATGGTATTTGATGTTTTCTGCCATGCATCTTTATTTTAATAAATCTTTTATGAATTTTAATATATATAAAAGAAAAAAAACACCAATAAAAATAATTATCCAATTTATATATTTTTTAAATCCTGTTTCTTGGTAAATTATTTTTTGTACTTCAATTGGAACTTCTTTAAAATAAAAAACAGTATCTCCTAAACATTTAATTTCGTGGTAAATTTCTTTTGTAATTGTATCAAAAACATATTTAGCAAATATTTTTTCAGTATTCATGATTATAGTTGTATCATGAGTTTTTAATATTGTTGTCGTGTCGTGTTTTATATCTTGTAAATATACTGTATCTGCAATTTTAAGCGTGTCTAATGAACTTTTAACCAATTCTGGATGATTGGTTAATAATCTGTTTAATCGTTTCTGTGGTGCACATGCTATAATAAATAAACACGCACTAATTTTTATTATTTTTTTTATCATGTTGATATTCTAAAAAACTTCTTAATACTGTATTTGACACCTGCCAACCTGCGTTACAGGATTTACACCTCATCCTGTTTCTAATATTACCACTTTTCAATATTCTTGTGCCATTTGTTCTGATTCTTTGTGAACCACATTTCGGACAAGTCCACTTATCATCACCATAAACAACACCAATATGAGTATTAACCTCACTATATTCATATATTTTTTTGAATACCTTTTCTAAAATTACCACATCTTTTTTACAATATTCTACCATTTTTTTCATGGCAATTTTATCTTTTTTCATAACATCTACCCACAAATCAAAGCCTCCTGTCTGCATTTTCTCACCAACACCAAAAAACTTAGCAATATAATCCAATTTATTAGAATTTAACCGAAATTGTTTTCTAGCCTTTTTTAATGTATCATAACTATTAATTTTATCTGGGCAATACAGACCATGAAAAGCACATCTTGTTCTAATCCACTTTATATCGTACCCGTCACCATTATGTGCCACACACTCATCTGCTTGTTCTATCAGATTTAAAAATTTTACAAGCATCTTTTTATCACATTGTTTTGAATCCCAGATTAAACTATTTGTTGATTTAGAATTTTCCCATTTGTAACAAATACAAATAATTTTATTATGTTCAATTATATTATCATGAGGTAAATTTATTTTGTACCCTATTCTCCATGAATATACGACTAGTGGTGTTGTTTCAATATCAAAAAAAAGCCTTTTCATTATTTTCAATTTCTTGGATTGACAAATAATGGGTATTTACTAATTTATTTATAAATTTTTCATTCATTAACAATTTACATTCTCTGTAGTTTGTCATAAAAAAATTTTCAATTAAAATTGCTGGACTTTTTGTGTTTTTTAAAACGTAAAAATTTTGTTCTTTGTCAGCATCACCATCGGTAATATCTTTTCTTAGTTTATGTTTTTTAAAATTTGTTTTCATGTTATTGATAAAAACTTCTGCGATTTTATCGCTTTTTGTTTCTCCTTTTGATGTATAAACAGAGTAACCATTTGCCCTTTCATCATGAAAAGCATCTGAGTGAATAGAAACAAAAATCATGTTTTTATTTTTTTTATATATTTTATTGGCAATTTCGCACCTTTCTTTTAAAGTTATATCCTGTTCGATGCCATCGCAAATATTAATAAATTCTATATTGTTATATAATAATAATTTGCCTAATTTTTTACAAATATTTCTATTTCCTACCCCTTCAAAATACTGTGTGCCATCATCCCAGATTGGACTTCTTTTGCCTTTTGTTACATATTTATTATTAATAATGCCACCATGACCTGCATCTAATACCCATAAAAACCTACTCATTTTTTGGTAATGCTATAAGTGAATCTTTAGAACGTAAAAACATTATGCCTAATGCTAACCAACCACTTAATTCCTGTGTGGTTTGTTTTTCTTGATACATCATTAAACCACAAAATATTAATATTAATATACCAATAATAGTAGTTATATAATTTTTAATTAATCTCTCTTTCATTTTTTTAATGATTTAATTTCTGATAAAATTGTGGCAAAACCAACATCGACTTTTTTATCCAAATCAGTATGTAAATCATGAATATTTTTTAAAGTATCATTCATTGATTCTTTATAATTACTAAATTCATCTTTAAACCTATCAATACGTTGATTACAAATAATCATGTTTGCCTCTATTTGTTTTATAATTTCGCTTTTTATTATTAATTTATTTTTATTAACATCATCTATTCGAGTTGTTAAGTTAGTAATTTTTAATTCTTGTTCAGCATTTTTTATTTTATCCCTAAAAAACCAAGCAATCAAACCTGCCAAAACACCACCAAAATAAATAATATCTTTAATGTTAAAATTTTCCATTTTAATAATTCCTTTTCCTTATATTCTGAATCCTATCAGTAAATAAAATTTCATGACTTCTACCATTATAATAATATAGTTCTTCACTTGCGCTTATTTCCTCTGTTGCAACTGAAAAATCAACATATTTACTTGTGTTTGTTGTATTATAATCAGTAATAAAAATTTCGTTTGCCAATAAATTATTTTCAATAATAAATTTACTAATAGAATCCTGTAAAAATTCAATTTGTAAGGTATAAGTATTTTTAATTGAATCCTGTATTTGTGTAATTGTTTTATTTGATGTGAAATAATTATCAGTAATATATTCACTTTGTTTATTCCACAAAATACCGTTTATTCTAATTTGTTGATACCAATTCATTCCTGTAAAATTAAATTCTGAACTTTCAATATTCCCATTTTGGTATGAAACCAATTTTACGGAACCATTTGCTTGTTCATCTGAAAAAGGTAATAAATAATATTTAACAGATTCAAAATTTATAGGTGAACCAAATTGTGTCAAATTTGCTTTTATTTTATAATAGCCTATACCATGTGCCAATAATACTTTTTGCCAATCTACTAAATAACCAGCGTAAAAATCTTGTTCTGGAATCCCAGATGATAAACTTCCAATACCATAAAAAGTGCCTAAATCATCATTATTTAAATCTGCGACCTCAATATCATCTTTAAATAATTTAATTTCAATCGTATCTGAATTTGAAAATAATTTAAATAAAAAACTTGTTTTATCATTTTTATAATCTGCATCATCTTCAAAATCTGCCAAAACATTTACGTTTCTTTCACAATCCTGTGCCACACATAAGCAAACCTCTAATGGTTCTGCTGGAATTGTTATTGTGCTTGAACCAATAAATTTAGATTGAACAGCAAAAGGTTCTTGATTTGATGTATTATAAAAAATTTTAATCATTTGTTAATAATGTATTTCCTTTAAAATTATTATTGTAAAATTCTGCTTTTTCCCAATACCATAAAACATTTTCAAAATATTCGCCAACGAATTTATCTAACTGTTCTTTTTTATCTTCATTAATACCATATAAAATAATATATAAATTTTCATTTTTAACTCCTAACTCGTAAACTTCATTACAAATTGTTTTTAAGTCATCATCTAATTTTTGTAAACTATTCATTGATTCTAAATGTTATACGGGTAATTGCTTGTTCAAAAAATGAATTGCCTCTATCACCAGGTTGTAATTGTGCAACTGATTTATCATGATAAGCTAAACGTGTATTTTTTACTTCATGTATATGATTTGGACAAGTCGAACCAGGACTTTGGTAAAAACTACCCTGTCTGGATGTTAATTTAATTACTAATGTTTTTGTTCCTGTATACTCAAAAAATCCTAAACCTGCGCCCATAACAGGGTCATAAAAACCAATGGTAGGATTATAAGATAAATTTACATTTCCTGTCTGTTGAGGATTATCACCAAAAACCGTTTTTACATTTGTAACATTTGATAATTGACTTTCAAAATTATTTGTTTGTGTATTTGTTGGTAAAAATTGAGTTGAGTCGGTTTCCATTAAAATCATATTAATATCTCTCCAAGTATATGGCTGAACATTAGGATTTTCATTGTAAAATTCAATCTTGATTATTTGACCATTTATATTTTGTAATTGTTCTGGTAAAATCATAACACCAGAAACCTGATTTTCCCAAAAAGTATCTACTGGAAAATCATATTGATTCCCAGAACTTATTCTACCTACAATAACCTCTACCTCTCTAGTTCTACCAGAATCACCTCTATTTTGAAAAAAATATATTGGTCCACTCATTATCCTGCTATATAATTTTTACCAAATTGCCATAAATAACCTATATTCTGTTGATATGTACAGGTTAAGGTGTGTAATTGACCAACAGGCAAATCATTTTCAAGGTCTGATGCTGTTGTTCCATTTACAATATAAGAACTAGAGGGCAAAATGGCACCAAATTTTCCACTAATACTTCTTGCATCTAATATGAAATTTAAAAAATCACCGTCCTCAATGTTTTTAATTTCATCTAATTGTATAACACCTTGTTGAGTTGGTTTTATGTAGAAATTGTAAGAAATGTTGCAGTCAGCTTGATATTTTCCTGTCGCGTTATCAATACTCAACAGATGATATCCTTTTTGCCCATAGCTTTGTAATCTTCTTTTGACAATCCTACCTTCTGATAATTTTGAAATATAATTTATTTCATTACCTCCTAAATGACCTTCCTCAACACTTTGCAACCAAAAAGCACCTATTGTTTTTAATGTATTATTAAATGTATCAGTTGCAGTTTTTTGCTGTGGTAATTTTATTGTTCTATCATTTGCATAAATACCCCATACTTCAACTTGTTGTTGTTTTGATAAAACCTCTATATTATCTGAATCTCCATAAAATTGTAAATCATTATTACCTGCGCCATAAATACTCCATGCATTTTGACCGTTTTTGCCATAAACTCTGAATAATTGTTTTTTGTTTTTTTCAACATCATTTGTAGAAATATGGAAACCATTTTCTTGTTTTAATTCAGTTTTTTCAAATATGTCATCATTTGTAGTTGTTGAAACAATAGAATCTTTAAAAATTGAAAAATCAGATTTTCTTAATGCCTTTTCTATTTTACATATATATGATTCGATTGTTTGTTCAATCTCACTTTTTTCATCAGTATCAGCTAGAATTTTTAAATCATATTGACCAAGATTTTGGATTTTTAAAGTTTTACCTGCATCTCCACCATCAATTATTCTATCATCATCAAGATTTTGGTCTGCCTCACCTAATGGTTTTTTTTGTTCTGGTGGGTCAATTGTCGATACCTTTAAATCAATAACATCTTCATCTGTTTTCTCAATTTTTACTGTATTATCAGAACTAGTCAATGCACTAAATTGTAAGACTGTTCCACTTTTTTGTATAAATATACCAACAACATCATCACCACTTGGTATATTTTCAGCATCCGTAACATCACCACCTGGTTCTGGAATATTTAATTTATTTTTTAATTGTTCAAATGTTATACTATTACTTTCCCATGTATCACTACCCGCCTCTAATTCTCTACTGTAATCAAGTAAATCCTCATTTTTTATATTATCATTGTTAGTATATTCGCTTATTTTTCCTGGCATTTTATTTCTTTTTATTCAATTATTTTCTGTACTCCACTTTCCATTAATTTTGGTAAATTATTTTCCATTAGTTTGTCATTTAACGGTGGTTCTGGTTGTTCATCACTAGACCATAATCTTGCAGAAACATTGTAATTTTCTCCAGAACTTAATTTGGTAAAATCTGTTAAGCAACTTAATTCTACATTAGTTGCTGTAATTACCATTTTTGTTCTCGTTTGTCCTGTTTCTGGTATTAAAATACCGTTAAATGGTTGTCTAAATGCTAAGGTACTTAATTCTTCTATTGAAAACAAACCACCATTTTGCACATCTATTCTAATACATCCAGCATAATTTGTATAACCTAAATCTTGTCCGTCAATCCTTGAAAAGGTTGCTTTTATAAGCATGTTTTCATTTGTCAAAATTGTGCCACCTGTACTTAATCCGTCTGATGTTTTAAATGTTTCAATTACACAATCTACTATTTGGTCACCCCCTTTTGGAATCGAATCATCCCCATAAGTTCTAGCAATACCACTAGGCAAATAAAGATTATATTCAGTTACACTTGCTGGAAAATCTTGACCGTTTTCAGTAAACTCTTTATTAGAAACATTTAAATTTAATACAGGAAATAACTCAAAACCTTGTTCCTCTGAATAATTACTTATTCTTTCATTTTGATTATTATTTGGCTTGTTTGTATCGTAAAAAATATTAGAAACCAAATTATTTTGCACCCATTCTTGCCAACCTAATTTAAATCCTACACTAATAAAATAATTTGATTTGTAAAAACCGTCTTTTGCTGTGTCTAAATATTGGAATCTTACCTCATTTAAAATATCATTTGAATTATATTTAAAACCTCTTGTATTTATTAGATTAATATTTTGTTCAGTAGAATTTGGATTATTTCCTGTGCTTGGAACCTCTATTGAACTTGCTAAATCGAATGCATAATTTTGAGTAACAAATTCATCACCAGATGCTACATTTCTTGCAATAATTTGAAAATTTGCATCTTGTATTCTAGAACCTACAATCGCATCTGCCGATGTTGTTTGTTTTGTTGCTATCTTAAATCTTATATTATAACTATCTTCAATCATTCCATTAAAAGCTTCGTATGTTTCGCTTTCGTTTTGTGGATTAATAACAGAATTAGTTAAAAATAATTTTCGACCTAATACTTTGTCATTTACCAATTCAACCAATCCAGATACATCAGTTGTTTTGTCAAATTGTGCAAAATCAACTATTACATTGCTATGTGCCGAACCTGAATTATCAATACATGAAATTGCTATGCAATAATATGCATCATCTGGAATCAATTGACTTTGTTGTTGTGTAAAATTTATATCAGCAGTTATTGTGTAATTATTTGCTGTATTTTGTGTGAATTGATAATTAGATATACATAAAGCGCCATTTCTAGTAGATGCATTTTCACCTCTGTAAAATCTAGACAATAAATATTGCTTTGCCATTTGTGTATTTGGCGATAATTGACCTATATTTTTTGCAACAAAAAAAGTTAATTTATTTCTTGCATCATTTGAAATTTGGAAAGTGTCATTTTCTAAAGTAAAAGAAATTGAATTTGTGCCATTTTTTACTAATGAATCATTTGCACCATTATTATATACAAGATTTGATGTGGTAAAATAATTAGGCAATCCATTAAAACCCTCATTGAAAAAACCAACGTCACCTAAAGTGTCTAAATTTTCAACAACCTTAGAATTGTTTGCGTTACCAACCGAAGTCCTTGCATCTAATTTTATTATATATTTAACGCTTTTATCATTTTCAAAAAAATTGGTAGGCAAAGTATTATTTAAAATATTATTGTCAAATCCTTGCAAATAAAATGGTAATATTGTTGCATAATGCTCAACAACTATTTCTTGCCAATATGCATCATCTAAACCATTATTTCTGACTCTGATAGGAAATTGACTATTAAAATTTGTACTTGCTGAAACATCAATCCATGTTTCATTATTTCCATTAGTAAAAGGAAAAGCTTTTTGATATCCTCCATTATCAAGACCTTCAACATAATAAGAATTTATTGAACCGTCAATTGGATTTATATAATTAGGACTTGCAGAATTTTCAATGAAATTCCAATTTATAATTGCAGCATCCAATAAATTAATACCAATCATTGTTCCAGATGTAACAGCAACATTTGAAGTTATCGTGGAAGTAACATTATTAAAAAACATTGTTGATGTAGAAACTGATGTTATTGTTGCCTCCAAATCTGGTCCACTTGTAAATTTAAATCTATCACCTACTTGCCAACCCTCTCCAACAAAATCTACTGTTGTACTCGCTATATAATATGGGACTGAATTATCACTTACAATAACTGCAACCTTATTAGAATTAAAACTTGTATACCATTTGAATAAAAATTTTGTTCTGGCAATCATTACATCAGTAACATTGCCATGTAAATATGGTGTTGTCACACTATCATTAAAACCTTCAAAATCAAAACTTTCGTCTGTATCTCCTGTTTCTAAAATAGTAGAAAATTTTTGTTCGGATATTAAACTATCAACTGGCATAACACAAATTTAAAGTATATTTTTTAAGTTTTGTAAAATTTTTTGAAGTGTTGCTATATCGTTTTCCCTTGTTGCCTTTTTTACTTGTACCATAATTTCATTATATTTTTTAGCCTCATCACTTGGAACATCTGCAATAGAATTTTCAAATTCAAGTATAGATTTCTTATATAAATTTTTATAAGTATTTTTTGTTTCATTGATTGTTTTTAATAAATTTTCTATGCTCATAATTGATTTTTTAATCCTAAAAATACGGTTTCTTTTAAATTTTTCGTGTATATTTTTCTAGTCCAACCAGAAATTAAAGCAAAATCTTTATCAAATGACCATTTTAAAGATTCGATTTTAATTATATTACCGTTTGAATCTGAACAATAACTATTATTTATTACTTGTAAAAAATTTTCAAAACCAAATGGTATTTTAAGTTCTTCAAATAATTGTTTTTGCCCTCTAAAATTATGTTTCACAAAGCTATTTTCACTAATATATTTATTATAAAGTTTTTCTGCGCTTATTATAGAATGATTATTTACAGCTTGTAATCCATTTGCACCAGATGTTAAAAATAAAATTTTTCCAACACTTAAGCTATCTCCTGTAACATGTAGCATACCCTCTCTTGCTAAAATTTGTTGTTCTCTAGATGAATTACCACCAAACAAATTAATAAGTTCATCCATAATTTTTGCCAATATTCTCATAGCATTTTCAATTGGATTCAATCCTTTTTTATCTGAACCTAAAGCATAAGGTATTTGTATCTCATTAAATCCTTTTATTAAAACAGCTTTATCATTTTGTTTGGTTATTGGTGTGGTTAAAACTTCTACCCCTGTTCCTAAATAATCAATAAGAGTCCAATAATCACTTAAATCTGTTTGATACCTAACAATTGTTCTTGTATTTATTTCATCAGTATTATAATTTATAACCTCATTTTCAATATCTGGGATTATAAATTGTGACTGATTAACCCAAAAATTATCATTAATCAATGGTTCTTGATAAACTTGGTTACCAACAATTTTGATTCTTGCTGAAAACATATTATTAATAAGTGTAATCATTTCACCAACTGTATAACCATAATCTAAAGTATCTGGATAACCAATTGAATCATTTGAACCTAAATCTAATATGTTTTTACCTTCATCATTTTTTGAAGGTAATATATATAAATTATTAAGTTCTTCAATAGATGAATTGTAATTATAACCAATATAACTACAACCTTTTTCTAATAATGTTTTTATTTTTGTGCCTTTCCAAATTCTAATTGGTGGTATTAATAATTCAAGAAAATCAGTAATCAAAACTATTAATTGTGCTAAAATAACACCTGTATAAATTGATTCTGCAATTACTGTTGCTATTGAATATCCTAAACCTGCAGCTGGTCCAGAAATACCCCCAACCGTATGTGCTGTTTGATTTATACCTAATTTATCAACTAAAGATTTTGCAGAATCTACTAATTGCTTTGAAAACAAAAAAATACTTAATGTTAAAAGTGCCATTTCGCCTGCAGATTCTTTAAAAGGTTTCTCAACTATATAGGGTATATCAGTAAAATCAGAATCAGTTAAAAATCCTGTATCATACAAAAAAGCATAGGTGACTCCATTTGTCCTGTCAATAAATTGGTCGATTCCCTCTAATTTTTTTATTTTACATTTAACTTCTATTGGTGAAACAATCTGCATATCGGTAAAATCCAAAATACCATTAAAAATATTTATTGTTTGACCATTAGAATATTCAATATCAAATGGCATTCCCTCGAAAATACCTAATCCACCATTCAAACCGTCTTGAATATAATTTTGTATCGTTACAGCATTTTCATTTACAAAATTAAACTCCTCAACACTTATATTAGCAGAACCCCCATTTTCAGACCATGTGGCTAAGACTTGTAAATCTTGCCAATCTCTAACAGGATTAACAACTTGACCATTTAATTTGAATACAATATTTGCCATTAATAAAGTGAATTATTTTTAAAGTGTCTTATTTCTGTTTTTTTTTGATTTTTTATTTTTTGAATAACTGCATCACTCATTTTGTCATAATCCCAACTTTCGTGTGGTATGTGTTCAATTGCACTTATTATTTTGTTGTTTGATTTTGCAATTAATTTTAATTGATTTTCCAATTGATGATTAACAGTTATATTTGTTGCCAACATTTCATACGCAGAATTATTTAATTTATTATATCCTATTGTTTCAATGGTGTTATTTTTATAATTATAGGCAATATCGCCTAAAGTATCATTATCAATGCCAGACATTTTTTGGTTATTTTTTGGGTCAATAATTCTTTCATTTGCATCAACTCTAACTATATAACCGTCCTGTCCTTTTAAATCTGGTTTCCCTAAACTTTTACCAACATTTTCTGTACCCTCTATGAATGTTGGTAAAGATTGAATAAATGCAGTTATTGCTGTCATATCTGCCAATGTACTTGCCAACGGATTTTCCTCTCCCTGTTCTATTTTTTGACCATAAACTTTAAATGCAGTAATACCAGCGTTTACCAATTGTTGTCTGCGTTGTAATTTTTGTTTTTTTCTTTCAAGTTCTTCTTGCCTTCTTATTTCAAACAATGCAGATTTTTCAGCATCTTCATTGCCTAATATTGATAATTGTTTTAATTCATCAAAACGCTTTTTACTAGCCTCAATTTCTTTATCAATGTTTTCTAATTGTTTTCTGGTTCTTTCATCATTTCTAGCTTGTAACATATCCAATAAAGCATTTGATGCCTGAACCAATTGTCTGGTTTCCTCTAATTGTTTATTCTTTAAATCTTCAAAACCTTTTAATCTTTTTTCATTTGTAGTTTCTGCAATTTGATTAATTTCATCTTGCGCATTTTTAAAATTTTGAACAGCCTCATTCTCTATCTCCTTTTTATCTTTCTGATAATTTTGTTCTAAAATCAATAATTCTTGTTTATGATTTTTTTCTGCTAATTCAATTAATTTATCTTGTTCATCTTTAGTTAATTTTCCAGCTTTTACTTGATTATTTAAAAATGTTTTATAATCATCTAAAGAATTTTTAAGTTCTTGTTTTTCTAATTTAGAATCAGCATCAAGTTGCATAATTTTCAAATCTCTAATCATATTTAATGACCTTTGGTACTCATCAAGATTTGGTATTACGATATCATTCACATCACCGTCTTGGTCTGGGTCAACAAAATCCAAATCATTTGCTTGTTGCCTTGCAAAATCCAATTGATTATTAGCATCAATTTCTCTGGAATCAATTCCACGCTGTAATAATACTTTATTATAATCTGTGCTTATTTTTAATAATTCTCTTTCAATTTTTAATTTTTCCTTTGCAAAAATGTTTTCTTGTTTTTGTGTTTTTAAACCTTTCTTTTTTGATTTATTTTTTTTCAATTGGATTTTCAATTCTGATTCTGCAGTTAAACCTTTTAATCTTAAAAGTTCTGCCTCATGTTCTAATTGTTTTAACAATTTTTCTTGTGCATCAACTTGTGCTTGTGCGTTATCAAATGTTAATTGAGAATTTTTTAATCTGTTTTTATAAAATTTTTCATCCTCTTCACCTTTGTTTCTTAATTGCCTTGAATTAGAATCTTGTAATTTTATTGCAAATGCCAAGCTTTCATTATCTTTGTCAAGCACATTTTTAGCCTCATCACGCAACTTAATCATTTCTTGCAATGCATCAAATGCCCTTGAATCTTTTATCATGTTAGCACGCTTTTCCTCATCAATGCGTTTCATGTTTAAATCATGTATTGTTTGAGCATTAGCACCTAATTCTTTTGCTTTTTGAATTTCCAAATCAATTTGAGCCAATCTAATTTCTTGTTCTTTGTCTGCATCCTCAAAATATTTTTTTTGTTGGTCGTTTAATTCTTTATATGCTTGTGCCAATCTATCAATTGCCTCTTTTGATTCATCTACCTCATCTGAAAAATCCATAAATAAAGCAATGGCAGTTGTTATTACTGAAACCAATAATCCAATAGGATTTGCCTTAATAGATGTGTTTAATAATTGCATTGCTCTACGGGCACCTTTTAAACCTCCAGAAAATGCAATTGTCGCAATCCTTGCACCAATCGTAAGTGTACGATATAATTTTGTTGCTAAATTAACTGCGATTATTGATGTTTTATAAGATACAAAAGCAATTGTTGCGAATTTCACAACCTTTACAATTGTGCCAAGATTATTAGCCACAAATTGAATAATTGATTTTAGCGAAATAAATTGTCTACCACCCTCAGCCAAACTAATCATTAATTCTGACCATGCACTTTGCAATAATTTAATTGCACCCTCTAAGGTATCAAGTTGTGTTTCAGCCATATTTTTTGCTGTTCCACCTGCGTTTTGTAATGATTCATCTAAATCATTTATTTCAATTGTAGAATTTGCTAAAACAACTCCAATTGTTGCGCCTCTTTTACCAAATAGTTCGAATGATGTTTTGGCTTGGTCAGATGATGATGCTATTTTATTCATTGCATCTTCAAAACTAATTCCCTCTTTACTTAATGTTAAAAATACATTTCTTAATCCTGTTGCTGATGTTGAGGCATCAATACCATTGTCAGTTAATTTTCCTAACATTGCTGTTGTTCTTTCTAAAGAAATACCTAAAGCGTTTGCAACAGGTGAAACCGTAGGTAATGCAGTAGATAATTTTTGAAAAGATAAAGCACTAGATGCTGTTGCTTTTGCCATAACATCATTTACCCTTGTAGCCTCTTCTCCGTCTAATGCAAATGCTTTTAAAACAGCACCAGTTAAGGCTGCTTGTTCTCCTAAATCACTTTGCATAGCAGCCGATGCATCTAAAGTTGATTGTGTAATTTTAATAATTTGTTCTTGTTCAAATCCTAAACGAGCAAATTCAGTTTGTAGTTCTGAAACTTGACCAGCAGTAAAAACCGTTGAGCCTCCTAATCTCCTTGCATCATCTGCCAATTGTTTTGTTTTTTCTTGCCATGTACCCGCTGAATCTGTTACCTTGCCAAGAACTGATGCCAAATTAGCATTGCTTTGTTCAAATTCTGAAAATGTTTTGATACCGTTTTGGATTGTTCTAATTGCACCAGCTATGCCTAAAGTCAATCCTGCACCAGATAAAATGTTTGAAAAACCCATTTTCATTTTATTCAATGCAGAACCATAGTTACCTACATTTCTTGTATATTGACCTGTTTTCGCATCAACATTTTTTAATCTAGAATCTAATTTTTGAATTTCTTTTGCTAATTGCCTTGTTTGTTTTGCTGTTCCTTTTCCAGATATTATTAGGTCCTTATATTTTTTTCTTAACCTTGTTAATCTTTGACTTTCTTTATCGTATGCACTTATTAAACCTAATTCTGCTTTAGCTTGTTGTTTTAATGATTTTGTTCTTTCTTGAATCTGTATTTTTGTTCTGGCATTATTTTGTGCTTGTTTTTCTGCCTGTTGATTTAATTTATTTACAAGCCTTATTCTTTCTTTTTCTAATGTAATTAAATTTTTGTCTGCCTGTGAAACTTGTTTTGTTAATTCTGCTTGTTTTTTTAAACCCTCAGTATTGATTGGTTTATTTTTTAATGCCTGTTTACTTACAGTCATTAATTCAATCATTTGATTTTTTAATTTGTCTACTGCTTTAATCATCAAATTAATTTCATCCGTTGTGCCTTTAAATAGGTTTGAATCAAATAAATCTTCTTTTCTAATCTTTGCCATTTTTTATTTCTTTAAGATTATACTTTTTACTTTCCTCATCAATTAGATTCAGATAGGTAAAATATTTTCTAGTAGACGTATGTTTTATGTTTATTGATGATTGTAACCATTTTTCAATTAATATTGTTTGTCGGTCATAATCATTACCTTTTTCATCTAAGGTATTCTTTTTTTCATTTTCAAGCTGTTTTTTTAGTATTGCTAATTTGTTTCTTAAAAATTTATTATTTTGAATCCATATATCGCAAGTAATAATACTTATTTGCCTTTCTAGATTCAAAATTCTTTCCATTTTTTTAGTAAAACCAAAATCATTAATATATTCATCATATATTTTAGTCCAAAGTAATTCAAGTTTACTTTCTAAGTTATGGATATTTTCAAAGATACCATTTTCATAATTAATAATTAAATATTTTAAGTCCTTTTCAATGTAAATTTTTTTCCAATTATAAAATGGCAAATCATCTAAAGATTTGTAATATTTAATTTGATTATCTTTTTTAGATTTTGAAAACAATTTTTTTAATATATTTTTGAATTGGTACAAGTAGTTTTTGATTTAATATATTAATATTTTCTTGCGTTAATCCCTCAATTTTTTCACCATATTTAAAAATTAAATTTGTTTCAAATCCTGTGCTTTCATCAATTTTGATTGGATTCGATTGAATTATAATATCTTTTGATGAATCAACAAAAGCAACAAATGAATTATAAAAATCGCCTGTATCTTTTAAAGTTACATGGTCTGTTCTTTGACCTCTCGATTGTTTTAATTCAACAGTAAATGGACTATAAAAAGGTTCAATTTCTGTTCCGTCTGAACGTATTCCTTTTTCAAATAATTGGTTTTCAGTATTTAATTTTACTATTAAATCTAAAATCTGTTTATTTCTGCCAACTACACTCACCATTAAATTGTCTATTGTCAATTTATTTCTAATTGATTTCAAATAATTGACCAATAAATCCATTATTTATTTTTATCTGGATTGTAACTAGAAAATGGTAAATTAAATTTATTTAATATTTCTTTACGTTTATTACATTTTTTGCAAGGCTTTACCTTTCCAAATGTAACTGTTTTAATTGTTTTTTCTACAATATCACCTAAACCAATTTTGTTTTCCATATTACTAATTTAAAAAAAAAAAGAGCCATTTAGGCTCTCTTTTAAAATTTAATACTAACAATTAACTTTCCTTTTTCTTTTTTGATTTAGGTTTGAACTTTTGAATTTCTTGCCATAAATCTTCATCACCATAAGCTTTTAAAAAATCCTTTTTTTTCATTTTTAGGACATTTTTTACATGAAAATTTATGCCATTTATTTCTACAAATTCACTCATTATGATACAACTTGTTCATCAGCCAATACAGATGAAAAATCAAAACCCTCTTTTTGTATTCCAGTATTAACTTTATTTCCTGTTAATAATGGAGCCGACATAGTTATTAAATATGTACCTGGTGTTGTTTCTTGTATTGATGAAATGGTTCCATTTACACCGTCAATAAAAACTTTAAAATCAGCTTGTACTAATTCTGTTACAGGTGTTCCAAAATCAGTTGTTTCTAAACTTAAAGAAAATTGAGTATCATTGTTTGCCAAACCACTGTAAGTTCCTGTTACATCAAATAATCCATTAAGGTCATCTGAGGTAAAATCTAAAGAATCAGCTGGTACAAATCTTAGGTTCTCATCTTTTTGAGTCAATTTCCATTGCCATGTAAGTGATAACATTTGCACTTCTGCATCTGTTGCTTTCATTAACATACAATAAAAAGTTTCATTATCAATTTGAATAGGACATAAGTAATCTTCACCGTCTGCGCCTTTTTTCTTGTAATAAATAAAATTGCCTCCTGCATCCAAAACGTATGCACCAAATTCAGAACAACCAAAAGATTTATAATGACCTAATTCTTGTGTTGAACCTAAAGGCACAATACTTGTATTAGTTCTTGCACCCTCTCTAACTGTTATAATTTTACCAGAGTTAAATTCCTGTGTAATAGGTTCTGCTCTTGTATCTTCTGTATTTTCAACTGTTGCAGTAGGATAATATCTGCTTAAAGAATCATTTGCGTTGATAAGTTCCAAAATTGTTTGTTTATTCAACTGATCAGCCTTAAGCATATTTTCTTTGCCTTGTGCGTTATATTTAGGAACAAAAATAAATTTCCTAGCAATTTGCATTACTGAGGGACAATCTGGACTTCCTAAATTTTGTAGTGTGCTATTGCACGAACAATCTATTGCCATTTTTAATATTTTTTAATTTTTAATTATTAGTAATATATTCTGCTAATATACTAAAAAAATATAACTCTATAACTTTGCGAATTTATTTAAACATGATTTTTTGATTGGTAAATCAATTTCAAGATTTAAACCAGCCAAATTTTCATCAAGTAAATATTTAATATGACCTTTTGATTGAACAACTTTACCCCAATTAGTATGCTTAATATAAGTCCAATCATTTAATTTTGCTATGAAAGGATGATTATTACAAATATTTATAAAGTTATCAGCATATTTTTCCATAGGGTATACAACCTTGGTATATTGTTCATCATTGGTCCAATCTAATTTGTTTGTAGTGTCTAAAAACGATATTAACAATTTTGGCGTATTACCAACAACAGAGGTTTTATCAGATTCAAAAGGTTGCCTAATAACTTCCCACAAAATAACTGCAGGATATAATGCATCACTCAAAATTTCTTTTGATGTGTCTAATTCTTTATTAACATCAATATATGTTCCATGATAAAAATATGGTTTATGGTTTTTTATAGTTGTAACATCTGATAAATCAACAAGATTTTTATTTTCAATTATAATCCCGTTAAATGTTGTTTCAAAATTTAGAATCTTAGTATTTAAAACTTCATTAAAAACATAACCTGTTCCAGAAATAAATTTATAGTAACCTAAAGTAATTTTTTCACCAATTACTAACTCTTGATTGTTTTCAAATTTATATTCAATTGTTGGTTCAATTTTTTCTGGTTTATCAATTGCAATTATTTGCCAATCCCACCTTAATTTCTCAATTAGTTTAGAAACAAAACTTATTATATCTTGATTGTAATTTATATTCATAATCTATTAAAAAATAATTGGCATATAATTAACCAAATGGCAAAAATGTAAATACCATATTTTTCCAAAAATATAATAATTTTCTGCCTATAAAAATCCATCTAGAACTGAATAATTTTTTTCTTTTGTTGTATAATTTTTAAAAGGATTTATTATTATAAAATTATCTTTAAATGATACTGTTTCAAGTTCATCAAATTTTAATAAACAACTTGTAAGAATATTATCTTGATTTTGTGCAAATAATAACTCTTTGACCTTATATTCTATTTTATCTAATTTAAATTTTTCGTTTATATCTAATATTGTTGATAGGTTAAGGCTGTTTTTACCTTCTATTTGTTTTATTATAATTGTAAATGTATCATCACCATTATTTATAATTTCATCAAAATATAATTTAATATCACATAAATCATTTATAAAATCAGATGCTTTTTTATATTCATCAACACCTAAATTATATCTTTGTTCAATGACGTTATTAACTTGAATTTGTGTACTTGATTTGCTGTTTTCTGAATCTGGAAATTTTATGCCAACACTTGTTGTTTTTGGATTTAAATTTCTTACATAATCCCAATATGTAAAATATTTGATACATTCTTTTAAACCAAAATAAAGAACCAATACATCATCTTTATAATAATAAAATTCATTAACATTTTCATTTTTGCCTAATGTTAATACTTCATACTTATTTTTATCAATGTTATTATTATAAATTTTATATTGAAAATCACCTAATAAATCTAAAATTGTATTTTTTGTATTTCTTTCAATATACAATTCTAAGTCGTTTGTTTCTTTGGTGTTTTGTGAAATTTTTACGTTACCAACAAAATCATTTTTAGTTATTATTGTCATTTAACAAATATAAAAAAAAATAGCCAAGAAATAAATCAAGGCTATTTTTAAAAAATATATAAATTATATTTTATCCTTCTTGGCTTATGGCTCCTTGGTCTTCTTTAAAATCACCACAAACAATAGCCTCTTTTGAAATATATCTTAAAACTCCTCTCCATTCAGTTAGGATTGTTCTAAGGTTTTCAGTAAAGTCATTTCCACTCATACCAAATTCCAATTGCATATCCTCTTTAACATACATTCTTATTTGGCTCATATCTGCAACAAAATATTTACCTGGTTCAATGTGAGTTGTGCTTGTTATTGCCACACCGTCTAGACTCATACCGTCTGCTGTAATTATCAACCTTTCGATATAATTTGCATTTTTATCTTTGGTTAATTTTAACTTCATAACGTCATTTGGATGCATGAAAATTCTAGATGCTTTGTAATAATATTTACTTTCTAGACAATTCATTGCTACAACTAAAACATCAAGAATGTTTGGTTCAGTTGTTGTAAAACCTTGCGCATCAAATTCAACGCAATTTTCTTCCATTCCCTTAATACCAGCATCACCTTTGCCTGTAAAACAATCTTTATCTACAATTTCAAGCAAATTACCAACTAATTCTCTGTTGATTTCTGATTGTAAGAAAGAAATATCGCTTAACATTTCAGTAGAAACTTTAATGTAATTAGCATATTTTTTCACAAAAGCTTGCTCAACAACCAATTTAAAATCAGATTGTGGTTTTGGTGAACCTTCTTCTTCAATGGCTCCAGCTGCATTTGCTCTGCCAATTTTTTTAACCCAAGTTATTACATTACTTGAAATAGGAGATTGGTCAACAAATGGTAAAAAACCTAATGTACTTCTTCTCTCATCATATACTCCAGGCTCTCTTGCAACCAAAGGTAAACCACCATTTTCATTTCCACTCACGACTGTATTTTGTCTTGTCATGTTGCTAGGTTCTTTTGTTACAATAGGTGTATTCATTTTAATAGCAAACTCATTATCTTTTGCCTCAGAAAGTGAACCCGATAATCCTTTGAGATTATTTATTTTTTTTGCCAAAACATCTCTTAAACTTCTGTTAGAAACAATCATATCATTAGTTGAAACATCAGTTAATTTTTTAATTTTTAAACCTTGTTCAATTAATACAGAATTTAATTTTTCTAATTGCGTTTCAGTATCTTTTTTGTAATCGTTATATAATTTAGCAACCTCTTCTTTTGAAGATTTGCTTTTAATGGCATTATCAATTTCTGCTGATTTGACCTCGTTAATTGTGTTATAATACCCAGCCAATTCCTCAACAGTCATATTTGCCAATTCCTCGTTTGTTTTTAAATCCATTTTTTTTAATTTAAAATTTATTAATATTTGGTAAAGTGTAAATTAAGAACTCACGAATCTTATTATCGTTTACGGCTTTATCTTTATGAGTAGTAATAACTGGCTCAATATTTAAAAGTGTAGTATATTGTTCTTGTATGTAGGCTAGTTCCTGTGCTAATAATTTAAAACAATTATCAGTATAAGTGCCATTGCCTAATTCTTTTCTTAACAGCATCATTCTGCTATTTATATTTTCCAAAACTTCTTTTTTATCTTCATCTGATTTTATTACTCCATAACTTGGTGTGCTTGAATTTGCACCAAATGTAACATAAGAACCTTCCCAAAGTTTTACTTCATTAATTTCATAATAACCTTTTTTAGAATCTACAAATGATTTACCTTCCTCAGTTAAAGTCACATTATCATTTTTTTCATAATCTACCCAATTTGTCTTATCATCAATATATTGAAAACCAATTGAGTGTTCTTTGATTATTCCAGATTCATACATTTTCAATGCATCGTCACCGTCAGTATGAGTTCCAAGTTTAGATTCAAAATATAAACCAAAATCATCTTCTTGTAATTTTTGAATCACACCTATTGGTCTTCTTACATCATGATAAGCAAGGTGTGCTATTTTTCTGTTTGAACTTGAATTTGGACCACGTTCATTTATTGATTTTGAAAATGAACCTTTTCTAATTAAATCACCGTCTGAATCAACATTGTTAAATGCTGAAAAATAACCAGCAACTATTCTGTTTTTAGTATCTACATCTTTAATGTTTAAAAATGTGTTATTTCTATAATTATAATCTTTTTTCATTTTATTTTCATTTTCAATGGTTCTTATTGCCCATTCAATTCCAGATGTTCCACCCCATGCATCCCATGCTATACCACCACAACCCTCAGAATAAGGCACATCTTTATGTTGCTGATGTCGTTTAAATTTTGCCATTCTGCCAACAACATCTCTGCTGAGAGGTTCTCTATTTGCCAATTGATTCATTCTTTGTTTTCCAACACTTGTTAGGCAATTATTTGGATTGTTATTTTCATCTAACCATTTTTTTGCTCTCTTGGCATTATTTGTTGCAGATTTAGGATAATCTGTATATGATTTTTTTAAACTTTTACTGGATTGTGGATGTCCTTTTGGCAATAAATCAGTATCATGTTTTCCACCTCTGAATCTGCCATTTCTTAGACAATATAAAAATGAATTAACACGAGCCATTGCCCATTGTTCTGGAGATGAAACATTTGGTCTTACTGAACCTGGATTTGTTCTATATGCGCCAACACCTCTTTTATATACCGTAAAAAGGGTATTAACTGTTGTTCTTTTGGATTGATTATTACCAACTTTTTCGTTGTGTTCTTTTACCTTATTTTGTAACGATTCTTTAAGTTTTCCTGTTGGTGCTTTAGTTTCGTTTTCCTTTTCATCACATTCACAATCGGTATCATCACTATCACAATCACAATCATCATGATATCTATTATGGTTTTTATTATCGTAAACTGAATTGCAAAAAGCAAACCTTTGGTCATTATCTGGAAAATCTGTATTACTTTCCTCATCACTCATGCAACGATTCAAAAATTCGTTTCTGGTTTCATTTGTTTGTGGTGTTGGCATATCTTACAAATATAAGTAAAATTATTTTTCATTTTGTAAATTATCATTTTCTGTAATATCAACTTGATTCATTGAAATATATACTGAATCCATGCTTTCATCATCTATTGAATCTAAACCTAATTGCCTTCTTGCATCATTACCCGAAATAATACCAGCCATTCTTAATTTTGTTAATCTATCAGCAATTAAATCCATATCTTGCTGTAATGGTTCGATGTTATCCAATTCTGGGCAAAGAACCAAATTTTTATTTAAAGATTGTGAAATTGGTTTTACTAGCCATGAATTTAACGCGTTTTCTGTTTTATGAATTTCTGGCAAAATTGCATCAGTCCATAATGCTTTTTGTGCCTCTTTTCTGTTATTAAATGTTTTATTAGCAGGGTCATTAAATAAGCTAGAATCTACATGATAGGCATTGCATAATGCCCTAAGTGTTATTACGCCCAAATCAAGTAACTCCATATCTTGTGGCGATAATCCCATTTTTATAAAATCTAATTTTTTATTTGATACCATTACCTGACCAAATTTTTCTGAACCTCCTAATCTCTGATTTGCCTGAGATTGCATTTGCTTTGCTTGTTCTGGTGTCATTGGTCTATCACTATTATCAGTTAATATTCCAGAAACCCCTCGATTTTTTAAAACATTTGCCGATGCAGTCCACCTTTCTGAACTTGTTTTCCAAACTTTCAATGTGCTTTCTAGTGGTGAAATACCATATAAATTGCTAATTGTATCACAGGGATTTGGGTATTTGGTATGTAAAATATTTTCTTTATCGTAAAAATCTTTTATATTATTTATATTATTATAACCAATTATATCATCGGCATTGTTTGAATTATTTTTTGTTTTAATTTCTACATATTGACTCACAAGGTTTCTTAATTCTTGAAAATAATCAAAACCCTCTGGTTTTATTCCATGTATAAATGAATTTCCAGTTAACAATCTATATATATAATGTTCCTCTAAAAATTCACCCCACGTTTGATATGAATTTGGATTTTCAATTATTTTTTGTAATGGAGTATCATTGTTAATTTCATGACTTCCATCGGCAAAATATTCTTTTACATGCCATTTAATATTTGATGCGTTTCTTGCTATATAAGATGTTATGCTATAAACATCTGCATTTCTAGCGTATGAATCATTTATTAATTCTGGTAAATTTTGGTAATCAAAATTAAAATTTCTGTTGTTTAAATATTGGTAAAATCCTGAAATGCCTTTGATATCATTATTGGTTAATGAGGCACCAATGTTAAAAAAAAATTTAGATAAACTGTTCATGTTTCAAATATAAGCAAATTATTGTTTTAATAAATAAATGGTTTTGATGTGTTTTCTAGTTCCTCAACTATTCCTGTCAAGGTATCTACACAATCATCAGTTTGATTTGTTCCAGCCTTTGTAAATTTATTAACATGGTCGTAAAATATTGGAAAATTAATTTGCCAATTTTTTGGAAAAAAAACATTTCTTTGAACGCTACTCTGATTGCTTAATATTCTAGCCATTTTATTTTTAGATTGATGATGTGGTACAATTTGTGTTTTATAATAATTTTTTTCGTTTAATAATTTTTCTACATTTCTACCAAAAACCCTACCACCATTATTTGATTCGATAACAGCCTCAACAACATCAAATTTAATACATTGTTCAACCAACATTATTTCTGTATATTCAACACTTTTTTGAGTATAAATAACATCTAAAATAAATGCTTGATTATTTATTACCTTATATGCAATTGAACACAAATAATCTTTTCCTGTATCTGCAACATCACAATAAATTTTTACCTCACCTATTTCGTTTTTTATATCTAAATTATATGTTTTTAAATTTGTATATAATAAACCTATTTGTGGCATTGGTTCTTGTTGAAACAAATTGGCAAAAATCATAGGATTTTTTGATTTTATATTAATTAACTTTTCTTTACTATGTCTATCCTCCCAAAGTGCCTCGCCAATTTTTCTTATATCATTTTCAATAAATTCATCAGTTTTAAGTGCTGGATATTTTATAACAGTCCATTGATTTGGTTCTTCTTTTAACAATTTACCTGCCAAATCATCTTGATGCCAACGTGTGAAAACTATTAAAATTTGTGAATCATTATGCAGACGGGTTTCTGCAGTTGTATTATACCATTCCCAAACATTTTGCCTTATTGTGCTTGACCATGCATTTTGCGAATCTTTATAAATATCATCTATTATCAATTTATCAATTTGTCTGGATGTTAAGGCACCACCAACACCAATAGAAACAACAGACCCTTTATAATTTGGTATTTCAAATTCTGCTTTGTTTTTTAAATATCCGTCATTGCCTTCAATATTTAAATTAATTTCTGGGAATAAGTAACGATAATTTTTATCAGTCATTATTCTTTGAATATCTTTACCAAATTTCGCGCCTATTGTTGCATTATATGAAACAACACCAATTTTTTGGTTCGGATTATTGCCTAAAGTCCAAGCTGGATATCTTCTGGTTGATATTTCAGATTTTCCATATTGAGGTGGCATGAAAATCATTAATTTTTTTATTTCTTTATTCTCAAAACATTGTATTTTTTCACATATTTGCTTGTGAAACCATTGTAAAGAATAATCATTTTTGGTATATTTTATAAAACTTTTAAAATCATTTTTAATTTTACGCCTGTATAATTCACGCAAAATTTTATATTCTTGAATGTTTTTATTCAAAACTAATTTTTTAAAGCATTCCTTAATTCAGATAATTTTAAATTAAGTTCCTCATCAGTCATTTGTTCTATTTCAGAAATTTGCGTAACTATTTCTTGCCTTTCAATGTAGCCCCTAGATTTGCCTTTACATTTTAAAAAAAACATAGTTGAACTAGGAACATTATCAGCAATCTGTTCAAAAAGTTTTGATTCTCCAAAATCAAGAGCAATTTCAGCAACATCATCACAATTTTTTTTAAATGTTAAATCGTTATTATACCAATCATAATAAGTTGACCTGTGAATACCAACATTTTTACATGCTGTTGTTACAATGCCAAGGCTTTTTTCTAACGCTTGAATCATTGCTTTTTTTAATATGTCGGTTTTTGTCGGATTCGCCATATTACAAAACTATAAAATTTTATTGGTTTTTTTTATAAAATTCTTTTAATGGAGTATGATTTATTTTTTTTAACTTCTTTAATTTAAAATTTTGTTTGGGCTTTTCAATTATATTTTTCTTTTTAATTAAAGGATGTTTAAAATATTTCCAATAAACATGATGATGAGGTCTGCCATATTTAAGTATTGTTTTACAATATTGAGGCCATATTTTTTCAATAGATTGTGCTTTTAATATTTTTTTTTCATTAGCATTATCTAGATATAATTCATCTTGATTCCCACCTTTCATTTTTGCAACTGTGCTAATTTTATCTATTGTAAAAGCATTAATTAAAATTGTTGAATAACCTTTATCTAATACTTGTAGGCAAAGGTCAATATCTTCATTATATTTTAAACGCCACCTAAATGGTATATTGTTTTTGATTAACATTCCAGAATAACATTTGGTATTTATTAGAAATGGTTTTTTATCTGTATAACCTGGAACTACAAAAGTTGTATAATTAAAACCAGATATAACAACATTAATATATCTATTTGTAAATTTTTCTACTGATGTCATTGCTTTTCCAGAATTGCAAATAATTTTGAAACCTTTATTAACTTTTCTTATTGCACTAATATTATCATCAAAAATCCAATGCTTTTTGAATCCTTTACTAATACTATGTTCCCACGCAAAGTTTCTTGCAGGATATGAACCTAAACCTAAATTAGAAAAATCAGTAATGAGTATATTTTCTTTTTTAATTGATTGTAGATAATCGTTATATTCTTGTGGTTCTATAACTATTTTAAAATCAACTTTATCGTTATATAAGAATTTAGCAGTTAATGGATTTTCATATCTGCCTTTGCTAACTATATAAACTGGATATTCCATTTACTTTTGTCAGTTGGTTTGCCTCCCCACCTATGGTTGCTGAAATGCGCACAAATCATATTATTAGGAAAATTATTTTTATTACTAAACATTTTGATTTTATCTTCTCTCTTTGGTGCCATGAAACCATTAAATGGGTAAAATGTTTCCATTGGCAAGTGATTTATGTCCTTTCTACCAAATAATATAGAAGATATATAAGTTGGTCCTGTTTGAACAGATGATTGCCTATTCAAATGTTTATCATAATAATTTGGCAATTTTTCCAAAACCTCTTTAAAAGCAATATGATTTGCTGGTGAACCTATAACTGCATTTTCAAATGATTTATTAGACCGTTTGGCTAAAAATGGTCTGTTATCTTTGTTTAAAATTTCATCAAAAGATTTCAAAGGCATTATATCAGTATCAACATAAATTC
>MDTC01162282.1_pt1 | contig 34314 bp, 19 predicted proteins | sample 811181 | NCBI WGS metagenome assembly MDTC01 (sample SAMN05326644, study PRJNA326480) | marine metagenome | isolation source: seawater | place: Pacific Ocean: North | collected 2011
CTTGCGGAAGTATACGATGGGGTGCTGGGGAGCGTCCACGGTGTCGATCTCGATCTTGTAGTAGCAGTGCTTCACGACTTGAACGGTCATCGAGTCTCCCTCGTTTGGTATGTACCTATTATAATGCCCCCACCGCGATGCGGCAGGGGCTCTGTGCCACCTTATGAACTGAACACTGGCATCACATCGATGCACGTTATTGCGGGATCCTTAGCAAGGTTTTCCATAATGTGTTGAGCATCATCCAAGTTGTAGACGATAACCTCTTGTCTAGAGGTATACGTGCTTTTTTTCTTGGGTTTTCTCCACGACACGCTGTACTTCATTGATTTTTTTGATGTAATCGTTTGCATAAGACCACCTGTGACCAGTGATGCCCCAACGAATCCACGCAAAAGATGCGTCTTTATACTCTTGGAGCGGAAGTCCAGGTGTGTTGAACACGGGACGCACCAATGTGTAGTCATATTCATTGACTAGGTAGCGCATTTGTCCCGCAACGGTGTTCGGATCGCACGCATATGATGCGCAGAATGTACCAAGACCCTTGATACGTTGCTCTGATGTCCACTGAAGTAGACCAAATCCTCCGCGTGTGTTGTTATAGCAGTGCTCATATGAGTTAGCAAGCGCAGGATAAAAACCTTCACACGCTAACGGGTTGAAGTTTGATTCTTGTTTAATGTTAGCAAGAATAACAGCAGCTGCATTTTTATCTGTGACGCCATCTTCTTGTAGGACATTAAGAACTACCTGTTCTGTGGGCGTACAGAGGGCACAAACTAGTGCTACTGATGCAATGGTACTTGCCATAGTGTTTCATAGTGTTAGGGACGCTTCTAGGTGCCTCTCAGGAGACTCGTTCAAAGTCTTCGATCTGATCGACACAAACTTCGTACTGATTTGCAATCAAATAGTAATGATTGCCAGCACCTTCTTCTATCTCACGTACACCAAGGTACTTGAGTTCTGTCTCATCAAACTGATGCTCCCGCATAGCTGCTTGAAGTTTCAAGTGTAGCAATTCGCTTTTGTGAGGTACCAACATAAACCTTGTGCAATTGTGTAAGTGAACTGATCTTTTTTTCAGGGTAAACTACACACTCCCCCCAGCGATCACGTGGTACGCATACACACGTTATATCATATGGACAGCGAGCGTGTTGATCTTGGAGATCGCATTTGATGGTGACTGTGATGTATTGTTCATCGACAAAGAATACCATACCACTCACATTGCAGTATGGTGCGTGAATCCAGTCTCCAACTTCAAACATAGAATTAGTAGCGAGATACGGTGTCTTTGATGTAGCAGGGTTGACCTGTCAACCATTTAGGATACTCGTTATCTTCCATTGCTAGGGAGAATTGCATCTCATTGTCAAAATAGTATACATCTGACCATCGTGATGAATACTCACCTTGCATTTGGAGACGATAATCAGGCATACCATTCTCTAGCGTGCCTGCTGTGACGAAACGGAAACCGTTCTTCTCTAGAATAGTTTTGTACATAGGATGATGACAATGGTGATAGTGTAGCAGATTATTTCATATACAGATAACCACCTGCCCAGTCAGCATTCTCATACAACCACTCACGATCCTTGATCAGGCGCAGATCATAACGTACGTGCTTAGCAGGTGCCTTGAATGATGCTGCCTTGTAAACTTCACCAGTCTTCTTATCAACAAAGGCGTGAACACTACGGGAGGGAGGACGATTGTCGTTGGGAACTTCCATAATGATCTTGTGATACTTACGACCACATTCGATCACAAACTTATACTCAGGTGCCTCACGACCAGCAACGACACCACGATTGCGAGACTTGAAGTTGTCTTCGAGAGCATTGCACAGCATCAGCGTCCACTTGCGGACGTTGAGTTGGATCTCGTTACGAGCGTCCTGGGTAGCGCAGAAGTCAGCGAAGGTCTCAGACTTGGGGTTGGGGAGCGAGATCATTGCCTTTGTTTGAACTGAAGTCATTATACAGCTGGTGCGATGCCCAGCACGGTGTCAGTGGACACTATCCGAACTGGACCGTCTCGTCCCAGTTGAGCTTGCGCGGCAGCGCATTCCAGGATAGTGTGTGACGCACTGTATCTGATTCATTTTGTGGGACAAGGTGTTCAAGCGCGGATGGGAACATCACCATAGTACCATTAGCAATGGGGCATTCAGTTACCTCTGTATGTTTCCTATCGATCATCATATAATGCTTACTATCATATGCATTGTTCTGCATAAATGTGGTGTTGCCATTATCCCCAGTCAGGTAGATAATGCCACTGATTGTAGACCACGGATGAGCGTGATGGGCAGTATACTCACCACGCTCACTTCTATTCACCCAAGCAGCACAGACGTGGAGCGCATCTGTAGTGGGTTCAGAATATATTTCATCAAATACATCAGCGATACGAGCATCAATCCACTCAATAAGAGGAGCAAAGGCAACGTTATCGCGAACACCACACATACTGCGAGTGTCATCAGCAGTTCTTCTCCATTCAAGTGCAGGCAGTTGTGATACTAATCCACCATACAAATCAGGCGGCAACTGGAACTGGTACACTGTCGTCGGAAACAGGTATATCCTTTCTGGTGAGTTTTCCATAGTCAAGGTGGTTAGAGGGGTCACCGTAAGCACGGTTGAAGGCATCGCACACTTGCTTGAGCGATGGGTCTTCCTTAGGCACAGGTTTCGCACCTTGCTTGCGCAGTTGCTGCCACGTATAGACAGCACCGTGCGGACGCTGAGCGTGATAGAACGCTTCGAGTGCAGCAGCATCCTTGACAGACAATGTGGAGCGGTCAGGGAGAGAACCTTGTGTCACTGGTGAATTGCGAATACAAGTATTATACAAGAAAAAACCCCCTGTGTGTAGGGGGTGTGACACTTCACTGACTGTCTGCGAGCAACAGTTTTTCCATAATGCATTGAGCGTAGAATAGTTGCTTCTCACGAAATACCTCACGCTTCTGCATATCGGTACTATTATTGAACTTCATTGCTACCATCTGTTCTGCAAACATACTCTTATATGTGTGCAACATTTCTTTTAGATAACCTCTCTCCTCTAGAGTGAAAGTGATGTCACGTGGAGCGGAGAGAGTAGAGAAGGCTTCAGAAGTGTCAACGGGAATAGAATGTGCACCCATAGTGTTTGGAAAACTATGAGTATATTATAACACCAACGTCAAGACTGCTTGTATGCTTGTAAATCTTTTGACAAAACGTTAAATGTTCCTTCATTAGAAACATCAGGCACGTTGGTGCCACCATATGATGTCCAAGATCCATTAGCACTGGCACCACCGAAGAAGAATCGTGTGCCATCATAGTATGATGTCTGACTGAACTGATCAAACTCCGCAGAGAAGATTGCCTTACCTGTGATAGACAGAGAGAAGTCAGAATCATCATAGGTGATGAACTGTGTGCCTACCTCTTGTGCAATGCTGCTCTTCTTAGAGAAGTCAAATGGTAACTTAACAGTCAACAGTTGACGATCGTTAGGTGTACCAATATGTGCACAGGTCATCGAACTCATCACTGTACCATAGTTAGGACCTAATGCCACAATACCAGATGGTTTTGTGATACCAGAGGTGCTAATCTTACAAGAGCGCAAGATGTTTGCTCCTTCAGGTTGATCACCACTGTAACTACCTGAATATGTCTTGACATAGTTGGCAGTACCAACTTCAAGGAGATACGTATCTAACTGTGTAAACTGGTTAGTAATAGAACAGGAGACAAATAGTCTATCTTCATAGGTACCTTTATTATAGATGCTATACATTGCTTCCTGATGATCAGGGTTGACAGCACTGACTCTGTGATCAGTTCTAGCACCACCACTGACACCTGAATAGTTCTGAATACCAGCAGTTTCAGCGTGACCCCAACGAACATCAGTGACACTATCAGCACCACTGCTGTTATTAACAACGAATGCAGTGAAACCTAATGGTTTTCCATTATGAACCTTAACATCATTGTCTGCTCTCAATGTAGCAGAGATAATAACACCGTTAGTCTTACCTGCCTGGGTTTCTTTACCACCAACAGCGATCTTCAGACCAAAGATACCACTAACAGTTTCACGTTGGTAAGCATCAACACCCTTACAGAATGCCACAGTTGACAGTTGTAAGTCATCACCGATAATGTATGCCCAGTTATCAGCAGCACCAGTATTACGTGTACTACCGTTATATCTAACTACACCGTACATACCACGTGTGGTATTACCTGTGGTGTCATATGTGTTGCCAGCGTATGCAACATACAATCTACCGCCATCAGTAGCATTAGATTGAATTACATCCAAAGCAAAGATACCATCAACAGTATTGCCTGATTGTCCACCACCAATACCATAGTTCTGTCCTGTAAGAGTTATACCAACAGGAGCAGAGTTACCACTACCAGTAATACTAAGAGGCATCACACTAATTGTTGCCATCTGTGATGATGTACCACTGTTAATAGCAGTGTAATGTCCACCAAGGAATAACTTAGCAGTATTTGCTCCGTCTAAAGTAACAGCACAGGCGTGGAGCTGCATATTTGCAGGTGCAGTACCCAGTGATGTAGCATCAGCATTAACATACTGATAGTCCCACTGGAATACCATATCTTTGTTGTAGCAGGTGATATAACCACAACCAAAGGTGTTGCTGTTGGTAGTATCAGCAGTCCAACCCACAGTATAGATGTTACCTACTTCATCAATACACACATCTTTAGGATAAGTATTGTATCCAGTATGATAGATACGTGACTCAACACCACCAGTAGGACTGTGACGTGTTAGTAACTGTTTACGGAAACCTGTGTCACCATCCCAATACTGTGAGATGGTGACGATACCATTCGGGTGTTCCTGACCACTAATCTCTTGAACATCGTTCGTAGCATCACCTTGACCAATAGATTTCGTAAACGAAGGTATATCAAAATCATTCTTAGCGTTGTCAGTTTGAGAAGGATCAACGTACAGATAAGCAGGGCAAGAACGAACAGCTTCGATTGTAGAATCAACATCTGTCTCCTCAAACGTTTGCAAGAAGATAGAAGAAGAACTTCTACGATCAGCACGATCCCACGCTCTATTACCTGTAGGATCTAACTGTAAGTTAGTTTGTGGTGCTTGCCACAAGAAACGTGTAGCATATGTACCAGTGTCAAGTGTAACTAACCTAGGACTTGATGATGCGTACGCAATGTAATTAGCTTGTGTAGTAACACCAGCGAGAGTACTAGGATCATCTGATTGATCGCTACGAGTGTTCCACGTTGTACAGCAACGGAGGAACTTATACTTCTCATTTGTGTTGGTATTCTGGATATTACGATCAACAATGCAATCTTCCCAACACTTCACAGTAGTCGCAGGAGTGTATGTAAATCTCCTGCGGATCTCATTGTATTGATCATCGATGACAATAGGTCCAATCAAGTCACCATTGTGAGGGAACTTGAAGATAACATTGTCAATGTAATTACCAGTAGATCCGACAAGATCATCACCAACTCTCCTGCCACTGATGATCATATTGTTGAAAGCATCGAAGTTGATGGAGTCAAGCAAGACACCACCATCATCCATAGGTTCATACTTATATTTTGGTTTTGTGGCAGAACCAGTACCAGAAATATCTTCGTTTTTAATTGCTCTTACTTCTCTAATATAATCAATACTTCCATCAAAATTAACTTTTGCAATAAATCCAAAATATGAATTTTCATTATTCCAAGGAGAAGTTGTGGTAGTTCCAGGTCCTCGGTTTGACAGAACTACGTTTCCAACAAAGTAGATACCATTAACAAATACCTTAGAATCAGAAACACTAATGTCAGCACCACCAGCAGGAGTAGTATATGAACTAGTACCACCCCAGTTCATTCCACTGTTCATATCACGGACAGCTGCATTAGGTACAGCAAAGAATGTACGTGCCCAATCAATAGCATTGCTAGCAACATTCTTTTTGTGTAGACCAACAAAGTTAGTATACCTAGAGAGCAAACTGCGACCTGTAGCATTGCTATTGTCGCGAAGGGAAGTACCAGAGTTAGCAAAAGCTCTAGTAGGATCTGGTGTTAATCCAGCAGTGCTAACGTATTGGTATAATGTACCCTCTGCTTCAGGTTCAGACTCAACTTTACAGATTTTAGGAGGTGCAATACCATTCTGTGCATAGTATGTCAGATCATATTCATTATTATCCCAATCAAATGTAAGATATGCACCAGTATTTTGAGTATCTACGTGAGCACCATTGTTACCCGTATCGTACAGGAAATAATCGCTACCAGTGCTGTTAGTATCTTTGTAAGTATGCTCCTTACAAGTACCAGTCCAGGGAACAATCAGTTCTCCACCTTGTGACAATGAAATATGAGCGTTCTGATCCCAACCACCAGGATACACGATCTCTTTAGCTTCAATAGAAACACCAGAGAAAGGAATCTTCAGCACTTGCATTGTGCTGCGGGACAGACTCATATCTTGAGCAGATGCATTACCTGCAACTAAGATATAAAACTGATTGTTAGGAATATCCAGAGCAATGTTGGATGTCACCTGTGGGCGACCACCAAACAAAGGACCGTCAAGAGAACTAGCTTCACTGATTTTCTCGCCAGTGTGGTCTACACCAAGAGTAACGTGGGTATCGCCATAGATTTGACCATTAACTCCTTCATTGATTGAACCATATCCACCAATGTAAGGATAACCACTACTATTGCTTACGAAACCATAACCGTCATAGTTGAAGGTTGAAAGTAACTTCAGGTCTGGTGCACCGTGGAACATTCTCCAGCTATTGCTGGTGTTATAGTTTCTATTCTCAAAGATACCCATCTGCAGCGGGTTACCACTGCTGTTGATACCATTGATGCCAGAAGGATATGATGCAGCGTTAGATGTCGTCCAAATGTTCTCCCACTGTCTATTACCAGAAGAACTAAACTTACAGAAGTGGTAGACAACATCATTAGTGCTGTCATTCCAACCAGCATTAGCATAGGATGCTCTCTTTTGATTGTAATTGTTAGCACCACTCTCGTTCGTGGTCTCTGCAATTACAACAAAAATACTGTTATCTGTTGTGTCACAAGCAAGTGCACAAGGATAACAGTTCTTTGCAGAAGAAATAGTATACTGCCAAGAAATAGCACCGATAGCACCAATCTTAGCAATAACTGCATTGTATAATCCAGTGAGCACATTACGCTCACCATTTAGTGTATAGACTTCACCAGAGGAGGATGTAGCAACATCGAACATTCCAGACGGTTGTCTATAACTGGAATTGTCAGCGGTATCACGCTTTGCTTCGTAGATTGTATAGAAATTGCCGCCGCCCCCCGCAGCAGCCATTCCCTTTGCTGCAAATAATGGCATTTATCAGAACTCCTGACCAGAAGTGAATCCGTAGTAAATTGTACCACCATTGAATGTGGTGAAGAGGAAGATGTCTGTTGCGTTGGGGTTAGTAGACACAGTAGGTGTCACATTACCTGCCCACTTAACAGTTCTTCCAAGGAAACTACTGAGATCAACAATTCTACCGCCTGTAGTATCTTGTGTCAACACAAGGATAAAACTAGTTGATGCACCTGCTTGCTCACCACTGACACTGAAAGAGTTGATGTTCTCTGTCAGACTAACAGTGAAGATAGATGCTTGTGTGAGATCAAGAGAAACAACACCTGCGCTAACACTCTCAGCAACCACTGCTTCGGAGTATGCAGGAACGTGGAGTCTTGCTGGTGTACTACCTGCAAGGAATTGGAAGAAGTTAGTGCTCTCGTTCCAGAGAAGTTTAGTGTTGAGAGATGTACCACGCTCAATCTCAATGCCAGCACTAGCATCGGAGTGAGTAACACCAGCACCAGTCTCACCAGAGTTGAGAACAATAGTATTATCAGAAATACTGGTGTTTGTAGTGTTTACTGTCGTTGTCGTCCCCGAGACAGTAAGATCGCCAGTGATAGTAGCGTTTGGAGCAGTAAAAGTGTCAGTAGCAGCGTCATAACTGAAACCTGTTTCGCCAGCAAATCCAGTACCAGATTTATATTGAATCTGACCGTCAGCAGTACCACCAGAGGCAGACTCAGTACCTCTCGCCAGATACTCCCAGTGAGCATCTAAGACATTGTTTGCAGATGGTGCGTTACCAGTGGTATCTGATACACAAATGTATGCAGAAGTTGTGGCACCGTCATAATAACTAACAGCGTCATCTATTTCATAAGCGGTGGCACCAGCATATGTGCCTCTCCACTTAATTTTAATCTTGCCAACATCGATTGTGAGAGCCATCTAACTCAAGGGTACTTGTTCTCTTTGTTTATTTATGGTCTACGGAGGATCAACAACCCACCGCCACCACGTCCACCATTACTGCCACCAACAGCGACACCAGTGGAGTATGAAGACTGATTAGTCTGTGGTGCACTAGAACCACTGCCAGGTTGTGTTTGTCCCTGTGTGACACCACCGATAAAACCTGATCCACCGCCACCAGCACCAGGACCAGTAGGCATAGGAGGTGTTTCAACCATAAACTCAGCGTTCATACCATAGTGTGCACCACACTGATAGTAATATGTATCAGCATCACCTGGCGAAGGTGTCCAGGATACTGTGCCACTATTTGTGCCATTATTACTAGGACCAGTGAGAGCATTTGATGCACCAGCACCTAGTGAACCCTTCAGGTAGAAGGGGTGTGCTGCAGCATTAACATTAAACTCTACAGTATCACCCTCATAAATTGTGACACTAATGTTATCACCACTGATAGAACCAGTTCTATCTGTACCACTCAGTGTGTATGCAGAGAAAGAACTAGCAGTTACATCGATACTGAAAGTTTGTGCTCCACCAGTAGCGGGGACCATATAGTCATCACCACCACCGCCACCAAAGTATCCGCCACCACCTGATGCACCAACTTGATTGCCAGCACCACCACGTAAAGCAGAACCATTGCAAGTGGCACCACCTCCACCACGGTGAATACCACCAGCAGTTTGTGTAGCACCAGTACCAGAATAGTTTGTGTCACCAGCGTTGCCTAACAGACCACCACCAGCACCACCTAAAGCAACAGCACCTGCGCCACCACCACCGCCACCAGCGATGATTAGTGCATTAGTTTGTGATATTGTTCCACCAAAGATACCAGTGTATCCACCACCACCTGCACCATCTTGTACGTGTGCAGTTAGAGCACCAACATTACCAGCACCAGTGTTGTATGCATTGTATGCATTATTATTGTCAGGTGTTTCGCTACCGCCTTCACCTGCACCACCAACTATAACATTGTATGTGGTACCTGCTCTGAAAATAAAAACACCAGAGGCATAACCACCAGCACCACCTGAAGGACCCTGACTGTTTCTAGTACCACCGCCACCAGCACCCCAGGCTTCAAGTTGCAATGCAATGTCATTACTTACTGTGAATGTAGTGGCATAGTAACCAGTACCACCCTGTGCTTCAGCATTGATGACAATCTCAGTACCACTCTCCAGTTCGTAACTATCGGTCAGTTGCCCCGCAAATTGTAATGTAGCTGTAGTAGACAGTTCACCACCACCAGCATTTCCTGCTGCAAAGATAGAACCTCGCGCCCAACCGATAGGACTCATTGAAACTCTGCTCCACCAACGAAACCGTACCAAGTAGATCCACCATTCGGGGTGGATAATGTAACAACATCCACATAACCTGAAGTTGTGGACAGAACTGGAACAGTACCACCAGGCCACTTAGTATTAGGAGGCCAAGCAATGTTAAAGCTACCGTTAGATGTCATCACCAGTGTGATAGACACTGCACGTGCACCTGCAGGCAGGTTAACAACCATACTGTTAATGATGTCGTTTCTAGTAACCGTGAACACAGATGCTGATGTAGCATCCAACGTCAACACATTAGAAACAATACCAGCACTCATCGATGCTTCATCAAAGCATCCATTAACTCTAAATGGATTGTTACAGGTAAAGATAGTAGGAGTAACCTCTACTTTATTGACAGTATTCAAGTCCACCTTAAATGTAGGTGCTGCACTGTCAGCGTTACTGATATGCAAATCTCCACCATCATTATAGATGGTAACAGGTTCTGTTCTCAGTGAGTTCTTATGGAGATGTACACCAGACTTTTGTGCCTGTGAGGTGTTTGGCATCACCTCAATAAATGTACCCCACGCATTTGTATGATCTGATCTGAATCGTGCAACGATATCGTCTTCAGTTGCAGATGCTAAAGACAAAACATCCAGTCGTGATGCAGGTACAGCTGTACCAATACCAACACGATCAGTAGTGTTGTCAAAGAAAATACCACTGGTCTTTACAGAAAATGATTGTCCTGCTGACAGTCCAGTAACATTGACATTAGCAGGCATCCTGGCATTGTCTAAACTACCAGATGTGACCTGTGTGGCAGAGATATTATATGTAATCTGATTAGCACCTTCCCAGATACTACCAGCACGGAACGAACCAGTAACATCTAGATCGTATGCTGGTGATCCAGCAGCACTACCAGTGACAGCAATCGCTGGCACATTCAGTACATCAACTGCAGGATCATATGTGAACGAGGCATCAGCATCGAGTGCAAGACCAGACTTAACCTGTACTTGATTGCTAGCATTACCTCCAGGTTGCAATCCACCAGGAAGACCACCACCAGCAAATAAGTTCCAGTTAGCAGTATCTACAGTACCAGTAACTGACGGCACTGCATTAGTGTTCGCTGCTACTGCGATGTAACTACTGATCGTGGATCCGTCGTTATACCACACAAGATCATCCACCACATATGCAGTGGATGAATCCCAGTTTCCTCTCCAGGTAAGTTTAATCTTACCTACGTCGATAAAAAATTCTGCCATTTATCTTACAGTGACGACAAGATGCCCATTACTATCTATATTGAAATCCAAACCGCTTGGTGCGAAGAACTGGTGGGTGTTCAGATTCGAGGAATACTCTGAATATGAAATGTTCGTCTGTCTACCAGCGTAAACAACTGTTAAGTTAGTATCGCCTGGTTGTGGTTTGCGGATGATGTAGTAGTCACCAGCATCACCAGATTCTTTCCAATCAACACCGTTGTATGTCTTAAATGTGCTCTGCGCAGTATTGTAGAACACTTGACCCTCAACAGGAGATGTAGGATCAGTAGCACCAGTGATGTCAATCTTGGATGAAGTTGCTGCACCATCAGCTAACTTAGGTGAAGTCACAGCACCATCACGCATTGTAGGTGTGGTGACTGCTTCACTACCAGAGACTTGATATAACTTAGGTTCAGTAATTGCTCCGTTCTGGAGGTTACTATCGATGATACCACCTGGGGCGATCTTAGCTGCTGTCACAGCATTGTCTCCCAGTTTCGGTGTCGTCACACTCAAGTTAATGATCTTGTTTGTAGACACCGACAGGTCATCTAGCGTATCCGTCTGGACTCGCGTGAAATCTTGGAGCGTACCAGTAGCGGTTGCAGGCGACTGGAATACGTATCCTGGCGAGTAAGCAGAGTAGATGCTACCATTGTAATAGCGTACCCTAACGTAATAGTTAGTAGAAGGACGGATAGAGTCAAGGGGAATCGGGAATGTAGTACGGTTTGTAGTGTCTTCTGTAGCAACAATCACGAGGTTTGAGAACCCAGTATCAGTAGCAACTTGCCAGTCGCTGTGTACGTGAGTTTGTCCCGCAGTTTGTGTTGCAACGAATACTGATGTTGTCACATCCATTCTATCATAGATAGTGGATTCGACAATGCTGCTGACGAAAGGACACTGAAGTTCAGCAGGAACAGCACTGGTGTTAAACAGAATAGGTTCAGACCATTCTGAATACCAACTGGTATTTTGAAGGTCAACGTATTCATAACGAACACGAACATAATACGTACGTGCCTCCTCTAAGATACCAGTACCAATGGTAATAGCAATCTTATTGTTAATATCATTTGCAGATCTGAAGATCAGACCACTAGTATTTTCAATTTGAGGAGATTCTGTACCACCAGCATTAGGTGCCTGAACACTGTTGCTACCAAATGTTGTCGTGGTTGCAATTTCCCAAGTAGTTGACACGTGGGTAGCACCATTAGCACCAGTAAAACCAGATGCTGTGATAGTAGGTGTGATAGAAACGCCTGTAGCGTTATCAACAGGTGTCAGGATTGACGGTCTGTCAATGTTAGGATTGACATTTGTCTGAGTATCTGTGTAGAAAGATACAGGATCGCTATACTCAGAGTTGAGTAAAAGATTATCACGATAACGTACTCTCACATAGTACAGAGTATCAAACACCAGAGATTGTGGTGTGTACTGTGTCAGACTAGAAGGAGAATCTAACAGTTCCTCAACAATGTTATTGAAGTGGAAGTCAGTAGCAATCTGCCAATCAGATCTGACGTGAGTGTTGTTGCCATTGAATGCAGACGATACAATGATCGGTACCAGTGGCGTCGGTGAACTAACACTCGCCGTTGGAGTGTTAATGTTAAGTCCTGTATTAAACTCTGCAATCTTAGACCAGTTAGAAATCGTACCGAGACTATCACGGTGACGAATTCTTGCATAGTAATGTCTTCTCAAGGAAAGATTACCTTGAGGAAGTGTTAACGAGTTTAAGTTAACTGTGTCATTCTGGTTGTACACCAGACTACCGCTGTTAAAATCTTTAGCTGTGGCAATTTGCCAGTCAGTAGACTGGTGAGTGCCCACACCTGTCTCTCCAGAGAAGACGGAGGAGAAGAAGACAGGTGTAAGAGAAGCGGGTGACGGAACTGCACCCAGTGCGGGTGGTGAGATTAATGCCATCTTTCTTGTTTCCTATACTTTAATTTATGCGCAAGTGGGGTTACAGTCACCCAGATAACTAAAGAGGATCGGGAACGGTGCAGGGATCTGGAAGTCCAGAGTCCTGGGTGAAATTCCGTCTGTCACCTTGATTTGTGCGACACCTTCCATACCGATGATCGGTTGCTCTTCGTGACCGCGATCACGCAGAGGTTTAATGAAGTTACAGAAGTAATCATTAGAAGGTGTGATGCAAGCTCCGTTAGAAGTGTATGCGAAATCATATGTGTGATCCTGGCAAGGATCAGCAACTGCGACGAGGTTAATCAAGTCAACCAGATCGAACGGAGACTCAACCAGTTCCACCCACAATGTGTAAACCTTTTGGGTACCACGTGCAGGGAAGATAGCGGGTTGAATGTCATTCTTCACTGTGAAGTCAACAGGTAAGTTGACGCTAGTGTCGCCACGGAACGGGCATTCGCGAAGCAAACCAGTTGCTGTTGCAAGTTGTCCGCTGTAAGTATTAAAGTCGCCAGTGTTAACGATGGTAGGACCGTTGGCGTGAGAAGGATTGTTTAAGGTATAAACAGTTCTGTTGCCACCGTTCACGGTCTCCATATAGGGGAATTCATTAATCAGGCGCAATCTCCAGGTAAATTGACCAGCATCGATAGTGTACGAGCAGGTCACATCCTGAGTACCATTGTTAGTGATAGTCAGGTTTTGTGCACCCTTGTAGTAGTCTTGAATCTGCAGGGTATTGATATCAATGTAAGGCAGTGCACTCAGAGGTTCAGGACCAACGTCAATCACGAACGAGCGAATAAACACGTTACCGAAGTAATCACCACAGGTCAGTGTTGTATCCACAAATCCTTGATCGTGACGCAGGTAACCGTTAGAAACGGTACCAGACCAACCGTTGTCGTACTCATACCACCACATACCCAGTTCAGGTGGGTTTGCAATCACGCTAATCTCGTTAGACACAGACGAAACTGCTGCACCATTGGAGATCGTGAGCTGGAAGGAATAAGGATCGTTCTCACCATTAGGAATACCCTTACAAGGCAGGTCTGTAACACGGATCACAGAACCGTTGTTGTCCAGAGGCGGCAGCAGTTGAGAAGAAGAACCAATCGGAATCTCAATCTGGTTACCACCGTAGTTCACGCGAAGCGGGAATTCTTCGTCGAAGGAGATATAGTTCTCGATATAGCTGCTAACGCCGTCTTGAACACAGGAAGGAAGGTAAGCATTCAGAACGTTACCATAGTCTCTTCTAGATCTGTAGTGAGGAGAATTCAGCGGCACATATGTGCTGAAAGTATTCTCGATCGTATCCCAGTTGTAAGACTTAACACCAGTCGAAGTGTTGTAGTCATACAGCTTCTTGTACCAGTTGTACTGAATGTTTTGGTCAGTACAAGACAGGTTCACAGGATAACGTCCTGCCTTAGGAGACTTGTTAGAAGACTGATAAGGAAGTGTGTTGGGGAAATGTGTCAGACCACCATATTCTGTGATCACTGAGTATGTGCTAGCAGTAATTGCAGTAGCACCAGAACTCATATTCAGCAGAGGCTGAGCAGGCAATGCAGGCAGGTTGCTAACAGTCAGTTGAACCGAGTTACTAATAACTGCATTGTATACGCTATCGAAGTCGATGTGCTGAGTTGCAAACGAGCTACCACCTTCCTGACCGAAGTAGATAATATCTCCAACGTGTGTCTCAAGAATGATAACATCAACCCAAGCGCCAGGAGTACCAGGGGTACCGTAGCGACGGACGATATTGCTTGCTAGTGCACTACCTGTAGCGGACTCACGGATCTCAAGATTCTTACCTGTCCAGGAAGAATCACTGATGTCAAATCTGTAAGTTGCTCCCTTAGGTGCCGTGTACACGGTAGAACCAGATTGGTTCACAACAACAGCGTAGTCGTTACCGCTAGCAACCAGATTAAATGTGCGACGGAAGCGAAGCTTACAACGGAAGAACGCATTTGCATACTTCCACCACTTGTTAACAACCAGATAACAACCAGTCAGTTCACGTTCGGCAACATCTTCATATCTCTCCATATAGGAGTAGATTTCATCACGGTTTTCAACATTATTAGCGAACCAGTCACCTTCCTCAAGCATACAGGAGTTGCCAGGTGTAGCAAGACCAGTAGAATACTCGTTCAGGTTATACCACAGGAATCCATTGCCATCTCCCTTATCACCATAGACTTGCCAGAAGGGCAGGTAGTCAAAGTCGCTGTTTTCGTATGCAGTTTGATTGACCCACAGTTGGAAAATCTTATAGAACATTTCACGTGCTTGCCAATCTTGACGTGCCCACACATCATCATCTTGAGGTTGACCATCTTTCTTGGTAACAGCAGCATAATCAATGTTCCTGCTAACTGGTTGAGCAATAACAGTAATGTCTTGAGTAGTGGTTGTGGTGTTGGTAAGTTGAATAGTATAAGTTTGAGTCTGACCAGAGATGTTCTCTTCGACAGTCAGTGTCAAGTCAAGAGTAGTGTTGTTAATCAGAACACCACTCAGAGTACCCAGTTCAGTGTCGAATACCAGACCAGTGCCGTCGATGCTATCACCAGTCAGAGTGTAATCTCTGGCGAAGATAGATTCGTTAGCATATGTTCTCAGGAATGAAACACCAAGTTGCAGATTGACGGTATCGCCAATGTTATAAGTGCCAAGAGGACCAGCAGCAGTGTACCAAGTGGTAAGGAGGTTGATGTAAGGTGACACAACACCTCTCATCACGCCACCGTCAACACCACGGTCAACAGGCAGGTTCATAATCTCAGTACCTTGACCCTGACCAGCATCTTCCTGAGCTTCAGTCTGGAAGTACAGTTTGTGACCCACAGGGTTGATATCCATCCACTTCTGGACGCCATCATTGTCCTGGTGTGTACCGCGCAGGTTAGAAACCTTCAGGTAGTTACCACCTTCTTCAGAGAATGCAGCAGTAAACTGTGCTGCATTAGGTTCAATCTCAAAGCGTTGGTTGACAGTATCAACATCAGTGATGGTGTGCCAATAGCGTTGCATAATGTTGAATTCGATACCACCAATGTCATAGACATAAGATTCAGATTCGTTAGCAATCTCACCAGGAAGTACAGGATCTGCTCTGAAGGACGGACCCATAATGTACGGGAACGAAGGTTGCAGGTTATCATCTTCAGTGATGAAGTATGCATATGTACCGTTCGGGTAGTCAGGAGTCACACAATAGCGACCGTTAATTCTATCAAGGTCACCAGTGATGATACGCTCACCCATATTAGAGTGGTTGTAGCAGAAGTAGAACAGCGATTGAGGTGCGTTAGATTGAGGCGTGTACTCAACACTTCTCAGTGTAGCAGTATCGAATCCAGCAATATATGCTGCATAATCAACCTCAACACCCTCAAGTTTGTAGACAACACCAGATTGGAAGACAGCGTTGACATCACCAACATCTTGTCCAGCAACGTGCCAACCTTGTGCAGTTGCCTCACCATATACTGAGAACAGCATAGCGTGAGAGGTGTTAGAAGCATCACTCAGGTTGAAGATATACTTTCTACCCTTGCGGAAATTAAACGAAGGTTTCTCAACGGTACCAGATAATGTACCACCAGAGAGGTAGTAACGACCACCGCTACCAGTTGCAGTAGCAGCTGCTGCCTGAACATTAAATGTGGTCTCTAATGCATCTTCGTCAGTGTTACCAGGATGCTCAAAGTCTTCAATGAATGATCCATAAGGATAGTTGAGGGTAACAGGACGGTTAGCAAACATATCAGGTGTTCTGCCAACCAACTTCATCAGATAACCAGGCTTCATTCTGATAACAGTAGAGCTGCTATTCATCTCACTGGAATATCCGTAAGGACCATAGATCGGATAACCATCGAATGCAACACCAAGGATCTTAGAGTGACCATCAGCGTGACGCTTGTAATCACCCTGAATGTCGCTGTTCACAGTAATACTGTGACCCATTCTCTCGTGATTAGTACAAACATAGTACATCGCATTAGGTGCATCAGTCGGAACAACAATCTGCACCGAACGTGTTGCTGCACTATCAAAAGAATTCACATAGGTAACGGCATCAACCGCTGCACCATTAAGGCGATATGTGACATTAGTAGCATACTTAACACCACCGCCAAAAATGCCATCGTCAGTCGTACTAAGATAAATTGGGTGCCCATTATTGCTCGAATCGTCCTGATTGAAGATATAAGTGTTGCCTCTAGTAAATGTCAGTGCTGCACCTTCAGTGGCTGAAGGGAAACCAGGACCAGAAAGCAGGTAACCGTTAGCAGAACCAGTACCGAACCAAGGGTGAGTAGCAGTCTTAGCACCAACAGTAACTGTATATGTCAGTGTGCTGAATCCTAAGTCGAAGTAAGAACCAGACAGATAGTTGGAAGCAGCAATAGTTGTGGAATTATAAGCAGCAAGGAACTTACTGCTGTTGTATCCGTAGATATTAGCACTGCTCGGGAAACCACCAAAAGAATCTTCACCAACCAAGTTACCATTAGTAACAGTGTTGTATGTCCAACCAGGAGTAGGACCTTGCTCATTGCTGTAGTCATACAGGAATACACCTGTAGTCGTCATACCGAACGGAGCAATCGAGCGGAGTGGTTTACTATCTGGAGTAGCATCAGCAAAGTTGGTACCACCTCTCCAGTTGATATTCTGGTTAAATGCCTGATCAACAATGCTGTTGGGGTTACCAGCAGTAATTGCAATCGAAGAAACAGCAGTTGCCTGAACACCACCAAACACATTCGGAGCACTAATGTTAACCGTAGGTGCGGCAGTGTAGTTTGTACCAGCGTCATCAATCGTCAGGGAGCTAACGTAACCATCCAGCACCGAGATGTTAGGAGATGCAGCAGCGCCAACACCACCGCCTCCAGAGAAGGTGATCGTTGCACTGGTGTATCCAACACCTTCGTCGTCCATCGTGACACCAGACACAACACCGATCTGTGTACCAATAGTAGCACCAGCAGCTGCAGGTTGCTCAAAAATCGGGTTTTGTGGTGGAGAGTTGCCTTCTACAATAGGATCGCCATAGTATTCATCACCCAAGATGTAAGGGAATGCAGGTTGATTAGAGTTATCAACCGTCATAAAGTAAGCGTAAGTACCACCAGGGAACTCAGGTGTCACACAGTAACGACCATTTCTGCGATCAAGGTGACCAGTTCCCGCATATTCATAGTCTTCCACGAAAGAACCCAGAGGATATGCTGTCGTAGATGGTGCATAACCAACAGGTTCAGAAAGTGTAATCGTACCCGTCATTGCCTGAGCATTCTCAGACACATAGTAGTAGGTACCTGCCGCAGCAGTTGTTGTGTTCCACAGAATAGTAGCGTTGTAACTACCATTGTTCGTCACAGAAGCAACAACCTGAGTCGGGTTGTAAGGAGCAGGAACAGTCTGGATCCACATCGGGTGGGTCACAGTTGTACCACCACCGCCACCAGCAGCCTGGATAGTGATCGTGCCGACCATACCAGAGTGGAACTCACACTGGTAGTAGTAAGTACCAGCGGATCCAATTCCAGGTGTCCAGGAAACAGTACCAGACTCAGTACCTTGGTTAGTAACACCAGAGATCTGGTTGCCAGTACCAGTACCAGCAGCAGTCTTCAGGTAGAACGGGTGACCAGATGCAGACACCGTGAAGTTGATAGTATCACCTTCGTAGAATGTCAATGCAGGATCGTTACCACTGACGTTACCAGTTCTGTCAGAACCAGAAACAGAATAATCACTGAAACTAGGTGCAGTAACAACTAAGTTATAGGTTTGTGGTGTGCTACCACCGCCACCACCAGTGGTGTAAGAAGCATTAACGTTAAGCACAAGGTTGTCACCGACGTTAGCAGCAATTGCAACGTCAGTACCTGTTGATTGTCCCGTGAAATCATAGTCCAGCGAATCATCTGCGGTAACAGACCAGTTGTAAGTAGATCCACTATACTGCTGACCGTCACGCTGTGTCTTCACATTCCAGGAAGACTGCATTCTGCCCAACGTGGTCGGAGATCCAGGCTCATCGTAACCAATAGGACCGTAAATCGGATAACCATCATACGCATAACCAATCACAGGAGAGTGAACTGTTCCGTTCGTGATGTCATCACCAGTGTGGGATGGCAGCGCAGCAGTGTTAGCAGTGGTGGTAACAGAAGCACCGTTGCCGTAACCACTGTACAGCGAACAGTAGTAGAACAGGTTAGGAGTATTAGGTTGGAGTTGCAGGTAGAGACCTGTGCCAGATTGACCGTCTCCAGGTGTACCCTGATAGCGGGTGCCAATCTCATACTCTACACCACCCTGAATGTGTACACCATCATTAGTTTCCGAAACACGGAACGGATAACCTGTGTTGGTAGAGTCGGACTGATCAAAGTAATAAGTATTGCCTTCAGTCAGAACAAGGTTAGGTGTAATACCACCATTCAGATAATACCTGTTACCAGATCCAGGATTTGAAACTGTAACAGTATAAGTTGTGGTAGATCCCTTCCAAGTATTGAGGAGGAAGTTGTTGTTAGTGTAGTAGTATGCACCATTGCTATCAACGATGCCACCACCATTGTCAGCACCAAACTTGGCACTATTAAAGATTTTGTTGAAAGTATAACCATCAGGGCAACCAGTGCCATCAGGTAGATCTGTATTCAGACCGTGAGAATAGTGACGCAGTTGAACACCATTCAATGCAACACCAATGCTAGTAGCAGCAGTGGTTGAAACGTGCGGATCATCAGCAATGTTTCTACCACCTCTGTATGTAAAGGTGTGGTTGTAAGACTGACCAGTAATACTGTTGCTGTTGTTAGCGTTCGGGAAAGAACCATACAGAGCAGGTTGCGGCAGGTTGTCTGCAGTAACAACCAGTGCTCTTGTAACAACGTTCAGCGAAGATGTAGTGGTAGATCCACCACCAGACACGAAAGAAGCGTCAGGAGCGTGAACTGTGTTACCTTGGTTTGCAGGAGCAGAAGGTGCGATCGTAACAGTAGGTGCTTCAGAGTAACCACTACCAGCATTTGTGATAGTAATGCTAGTGATCTCACCATCAACCACAACTGCTTGTGCTGCAGCACTAGAACCGCCACCACCAGAGAATGCAATCGTAGGCAGGTTAAACGGATTGTAACCAGAACCACCGTTGGTAACTGTGATACTTTCAATACCACCACCAGTCAGTGAGATAGTAGCAGTTGCAGCAGCACCAGAACCATCACCAGTGATATTCACGGTAGGAGCAGAGGTGTAACCAGAACCAGGCTGGTCAACATTGATGCTAGTGATGTTACCACCAGTCAGTGTGATACCTGCTGTTGCAGCAGCGCCAGCGCCACCACCACCAGTAAATGAAACTGTAGGTACGCTAGTATAACCAGAACCTTGGTTCTGAATCGTCAGGTTGTTAACATAACCTGTAGTACCACCAGAGGGGAACACACCATAGTCACCAGGCGCAGGGTGGTTATCGGAAACAATGTTTAGCAGACCACCTGCAATGTAGTATGCAGCAGTCGGGGATTCTGCACTAGAAACCCAAACGTCGGTAACAACATCAACAGCAGGGATTGCCTCAGGAACGCGAATCTGAATTCTGTCGCCAATTTGAGGATCAAATCTTGCATATTCTGCTCCCAAAGTGAAAGAGATAACGTTAGATGCAGCACCTGTACCGATCTTGGTATTGATACCATCAAAAGTAATCTCATCAATGTCGTCAACAGGATACACATTGACACTACCGCCGCCATATTCTTCACCAACGGGGACGCCATCACGCTCATAATCCCAAACAATAGTGCGACGGAGCCACTCTTTAGCGAGTTTGGGCACAGACTTACCACCGTAAGTAACTCTGTTCTGATAATTCATTCTGCCCAGATACTGAGCAACAACACCAGCACACAGTGGACCAGAGAACGATGTACCTCTAATCAGAGCATAGTAAGTGCTACCAACAGAGTTGTAAAGAGTGTTGGTGTTCCAGTAATAATGCGGGCAGTAGATAGATTCTCCAGGTGCACTAGTAGTCACACCTGAGCCATAGTTAGAGAACTTGGAGAAGGTATTGATGAAACCCGTCGCACCGACAGAGATCTTGTCACTAATACCCTCCATATTATATCTGTAGTCCTGAGGACCAGCAGTACGAGGACCAGGGTGGAACTTTGCCTGATAACCACCATATCTGGTGTTGTAACCGAAACCGTTACCAGCGGAGCGCACATAAACAATGCCAGAATCACTGACAAGATTCTCATAGTCATCCATAGCAGTGTCTGCTTCATAAGCACCACTATCGAATCCAGGTTCGTTCTGAGGAACATAAGGGAACACCTCAGAAGGAATAGCACTCACACCCAGTGATGCGTTCACAACAGCAGGTCTGTTGTTACCCTTCCAATCAGGATGACTCGGATCATTGTGATTAATGATCGCCAACATTGCGAACACATAGGTAGACAAAGCACCACTGCCCTGACTATTCTGCACTTTCAGTGCATAAATTCTTGCTTTACGAGAGAGACCGTGCTGCAAACCAGCAGCCATAATGGCACACTCTGTACCGTGACCGTTGTCGTCTTCGTTTGAGTTTGCTTCACCATTAACAGTATAACCAGAGTTATACCCAGGAACCTCATAAACTCTATATTCGTTCTGATTAGCAAGATCGTTCAGATCATCTGCATAATCAGGGTGGAACAATTCAGGGTGCAAGTTAGCACCTGTTGCAGATGTAGGACGTGATGCACCACGGACACCAGAGTCGATGATGTAAATATCAACACCATCACCTTCCTCGGTGTAAGAATAGAGACCGTAGTCCAAACCATTCTGCCCTTGCGTCAGACGTGAGAGGTACCACTTAGAGAACATCGTCACCTTACCAGAATCGGTAGATGCGACTGCTTCGTTATCTTGAATACCGACTTTAGAAGTTTCTCTAGCGTAGTAATAGAGCTGCTTCGGAGTCGTCTGACTCATCGTCAGTTCTATCCGCGCCCCAGCAGTACCAGGAGTACCAATACGAGACACACCAACAACGTATTCAGTGCCTCCGTTGTGAGTTCCATCTGGGGTCTCCGAGAATGCCAGGGTGTAGTTGAAGAGAGACGCCGATGAACAATCAATGTTCAAGACGTGTCCTGGCATTATATAATTGATTTCAGGGTTCTGAAAAGACCCATTGATATAAAACTTAGGACCGTAAGATGTATTTGTTACAGTCAGGGTAACACCGTACTGTGTACCAGCACCAACGGTGTAGGGAATAACGTTACCGTAATCAAGGGGTTTGATCTGCTGTGCGAGACTTTCGGTAGTATCTCCTTCAGCGACTAGGGATGCAGCAATATCATTTCTATTTTGCAGGGTAGATGTAGGAGGATTGTTTGCCAGATCCTCCAGAACTTCCTCGGGGCAGAACTGGACACCACCCTGTTCCTGACCTGCAGGATCAATAGAGATCTCTCTATCCCAGATAGCACCGATAACCTCAGGGAAATCATCACTCTTCAAAATAGTGATGAAATTATCATCTTTGCTTGCAAAATCAAGCATCACTGTCTTGAGTCTACTCAAGTCGTGAACATTCTGTAGTGAGGTAAAACGCTGTTTTGCTCTCTCGATTACAGCGTGTGCTTGATTTTCTTTAGAAATCCTTGCAATAATTCTATTGCTCATTACCCGAAATGAATACAGTACTTTCCCTGAAGGTTATTTATCAGATTACAGTTCTGCTTTGCTTCGTATCAGGTACATATGTTCCTCGTCAACGAACTTCTGCAGCTGCCACGCTGCCCCTCCGTGTTGCAAATCTTCCCGAGAAAATTTTTCCGATAATTCTCTATTCATAAGGCGATTTCTGCCAAATGCTTCACGGTCACTAATGTTACGGAACATCGACTGGTGCCACATCAGTGCAACATCTCTTACACCATCAGTAACTTCAGTAACTTTATGTCGCAACCCTGTAGGATAACTAAATGCCCATCCAGCAGGTAACTTAACAGACAAAATTTCTGTACCAAGTTCTATCAGCAGTTCACCACCTTCATAGTCATCAGGATTACTAAGAAAGATAGTTGTACTGACATCAGAGCGAAGTTTTTCATCGCCTCCCATTAATGTCGCATCGCAATGCCAATCGTAATGATGTCCTGGCAGATAGCGTGCAAATATAGGTAACGTCTGTCTGACTGGTGTTGTGAAATTCATCACCACGTGGTTTTCTTCCCACGAAGGTTTGATGAGATCCCACGCATTATAAGAGTTAGGATAATCCATCTGAAGATTACTCTTCAGATTTTTATCTGGGGATCCTGTGTCAGATCCATCTATCCAATCACAAAAATCATAAAAGTTACCGACGTGCTTTAGTTGTACTTCACTCAAAAATTCATAACGATAAAGCATAATTATTCAGGTTTAGTTGGCCAACCAGTAAAGTTATCGGGGTTATAAGGATCTGCCTGTTGCCCAGGAAGGTCTCTAAGTGCTTGACGATATGTTGCCCACTCTGTTTTCTTTTCAGCGGTGAGGGGCGAATCAGGAAGTTGTGTGAAATCACTATCAATCAGTTTTTGGTTCCTGAAAGCTTTCAATGTTGCCAAATTAGCAGGAACATTTGTGTCACCAACAAATTGTGACTCAGCGACAATGTTTGCTGCTTGCTCTGCGGCATCATCTCTCCACTGCTGGAAAGATTCTTCCAGTTTTGATTTCAGACCATTATAAACCTTGGTTGCTTCAATTGCAGCAGGACCACCATTGTTAGGAGTTCTATTGTAATTGTTAGGAATATCACCAGTAAGATCTGTCTGCTCAGTGATGTAGTGGGCAGGGAAATCTAATCCATCTCCATCGCTAAACGGTTTCCAGTAATAGAACCAGTCCAAGTTATCTACACCAGGAACGTGCCACGTACCAGTGATCAGAGGAAGAACCAGGGATTCCCACTCATCATTACTCAAGACAAACTGAAGAATTCCATTGCCTTCCAGCAAGAAACCTCCGACTTTCTTTTGTTGTACGGAAATTACAAGATCCGCTCTACTGAAATCTCGTGCTGCCATTTTAACTATTGAGAAGATACCACCCAGTCAAGATATATTTATCGCCTTTAAGAACTAGGTTCCCTTTATGGACGTGAGTATATCCTGCTGGCCAAATAACCAGGGTTCCTTGGTTTGCTTTAATGCGACGCTTCTGGTGCAGAAACTCAGTTTCACCACCTTCATAATCATCATTCAAATAAATCGCCCACACCAGAACCCTAGAAGAATGATCTAGACCCATCGCTTCATAATGAAACTGATGATAACCACCACCTTCAGGGGTGTGTTGCATCTTAATAGATGTACTGATCAGACCCTGACCACGAAGTTGACCATACTCAAAAATATAATGTTCTAAAGCAGACTGAATATATTGATGTGCTATCTTAGTAAGTTCGTGGTTATTATGGTTCAGAAGAATCTGATTATCATTCCTACCAAGAGAACCATTATGGAACTGAAATCTACCATCACCAACATTATCTTGAATGTCGGGAGAGTGTAAGGAATACTGATCCTTCAGTGTTCCCATCCAATCAGTAAATTGCTTACATACAGCGGCTGGCATAAGTCCATCCCAGACGCCTATAAAATCTTTAAATTCAACATTAGTAATGTTTTCGTCCAACATCAGTTCGATGGGACGAATAGGGGGTACACCTTCCATAATTAATCAGGGATAAATCGACACTCCACATTCGTTGTAGTTTCCTTCGAGACCACCGTACTGTGCGCGGAGTCCGAGTTCGTTACTAGCACCAACACCGATGCCATTAGCATCATTATATATCGCTTGGTCCAAATCCGCAAGTGTTGTAAAGGTAGAACCACCATTTGTTGTGTGCTGGTTGATAAATGCATTCATCCAACCATCAAATGCAGCAGCTTCAGGTTTTCTAGACATAATAGTACCATAACTGCTCAGAATTTGTGCACCAATCTGACCATATGTGAACGTACTCACAGCAGTCGTACTAGCATACGAAGAGTTTGTACCAGTAACAAAGTATCTATTGCTACCACTATTGAACGGATTGTAAGTATATGGTGCAGCAGTACCATATCTCAGGTAACCAAAGACGGTATCACCATACCCTGCAGGAGTTGTACCTGTGCCAGCAGTACAGTTGACAGTAACAGTAACTGTTCCGCTAGTACCCTGACCTGCAGGACCAGAAACAACCAGTTCGTAATCCTTACTACCGTCAGGCGGTGGACCCACACTGAAACTATCCGTTGTGGTGCCAGACAGTTGACTTGTGGTGAAACCAGTAGAAGACACCACTGTAGTAGCATCAGTGGAGCTCCAGGTCAATGTGGTTGTGCTGACAGGGTTAGAAGCGCCGCTACCAATCTCCATAACAGCAGGATTAGCAGTCAACGTTGCTGTAGGCAGTTGTGTGACTGTAACTGTAACAGTATCAGTTGTTGTACCTGCAGCGTTTGTTGCCGCAATAGTATATACTGTAGTGGCATCAGGCGAAGTTGTATAAGTGGTGCCAGTCAATGATGTCTGCGCATCCCATCCAGAATCTGCAGGACTGGAACTATATGTAATAGATGTAGCACCAGTAACAGTGATATCTAAGGTAGCACCAGGATCATCGTCAATGTTGATACTAAGGTTAGAAGAAGCACTGGTATCAATTGTGGGAACTGCCAGAGGATTAACCGTCAGTTCAGCAGTTTCTGTAGTCGAACCATTAGCATTACTCAGTGTAACAGTATAAGTTGTAGTTGTTGTGGGACTAACATTAACAGACTGATATGCAGCACTGCTAGCACCAGGAATGTTAGATGATACAAACGTTGTAGCATCATAAGAACTGTAAGTAACGTTAGCGGTCTCACCGAAGTCAATCGTACTCGGAGTAACACTCAGGTTGACTGTAGGTGCTGACGGAACAGTCACAGCAACGTCTTGTGTCACTGTGGTTGAACCATAAGCATTGCTCAACGTAAGCGAGTATGTCGTGGTCGCCGTGGGGGTAACGACAATGCTCTCCCCAGTTGGTACAGTAGCACCAAAATTACTAGCATCAATTGCAGTAGCACCAGGAGCACTATAAGTAATGGTGCTAGAGCTACCACTACTAATGCTGTCAGGAGAAGCAGAAATTGTGATAGAAGGTGCCGCAGCATACGTAACATTCGCATAACCAGTCTGTACCAGAACACTTTCATTATAGATTTGAATAGTATAACCAACAACTTCACCACCAACAGCAGACCCTTCCAGAGTCATTGATACTGTATCGCCAACAATGTAACCGCCTTTAGAGTTAGTTCCACTACCGCCGACGTTGATAGGTGATCCACTAACATTACCACCACTGGTTTTAGTTACCAGAATATCGAAATTATAAACAGCGTCACAACCTGCAATAGTGAAACTGGTAGACTGAGTTCCAGATGCAGTAGTAGTTGAGATGTTAAGAGGACCAAATGCATCTGGAACGTTGTCTCCAGTATCAGCAGGCGGTGGGGGAGCAGTGTATGCAGAACTACTAACTCCCAAGAAAATCATATATGCAGTTTCTTGGAATTCAGGTCGAATAGTAGGATCACTATCCAGACCCAGAGTAATACCTACCTCAAAAGAACATTGCGTTGCATCCGCTCCCTGCGGTTGCATATACGCTGACATTTGTGAGTGTGAAGGTCGAATGGTACAGGAACCATTGTTGATGCTAATGTTACCTTCATTCTGATTATTTGCCTGAACACAATAGGCATTATACCAGCTATTAAATCCGTATGCCGAAGAACTTGAACTAATATGACTGTTCTGACCTCTGTTTCCAATGGAATCTCCCCATCCTCTATGATAGGATACCGTTCCAGTAATACCCGACTTGAAAGAAAGCCAATGTGAGTGCTCTGCTCCAGATCCTTGCTGATCTGGCCAAGTATAAGAAGGACCACCTCTAGGATTAATTTTAAAACCAGTGTCGCCGTTACCAGGGTTGGTTCTATCAATTCTTGTACTACCACCCTGACTTGTGGTACTTGTCGCGTTTCCGTGATCGTGAGTAGGTTGAGAATTAGCGGTGTGATTCGACAACGCACCACTATCGACTACAATATGTCCACCAGAAAGAGATACAGAAGACTGTGCTGTTCTACTAGTGTTGTAAGAGATATTAGGTGATCCGACAACCTGTACTCTAGGTGCAACATCAGGAAGTCTCAGAACATTCTGACCACCATATGATCCACACGTATCTGTGTCGCCGCTATCGTGACCTTCTAGTTGAGGTGAAGATCCATCTTCAGGTCTAAGTCTACCAGTTCCAATTGGTCTTCTATCACGCAGATCAGGAACATTAAAAGATCCAGTAATACTAGGGAATGAAGCTTCATCGCCACCACTACCACCGTAAGTATTACCAATAATTTGATAGAGAGCAAGAAACTCGTTAGGATTCAGACTTCTGCCATTACATTCTTGCCATCCATCAGGAGCATAATAATTACCATTAGAATCTTTCGGCATCATCGCAATGGTGCCGACTTGGACTCCTGTCCACGCTGGATTCGTCTCGGAATAATACTTAGACATTAGAATTTGATGATATATTCTACGATCATATAGGGAGTTGTCACGTGATTTAAACTTTCTCTAGGATCTGCGTTGACATTTCCTTGACAGGAACTACCAGCAAAACTAATCGTAACCTGCTGTCTAGTGAACTGCAGGTGCTGAGCGACACTTTGACCAGATACACTATGATTGTGATTAATAGTACCGCCATTGTGGGAGATACTAAAAGTTTGAACATTACAACCAGTCAAATTAATATCTTTATTATCCTGCATATCAGTATCAACACTTTCAGGTCTAACATCACTTTCTTGCCAAGCAAAACCACCGTGATTATGACGAGCAACGTTCGCTGCTGATAAAGATGCAGAACTGAGACTAGTTCCAGTAGCAGTTAACTGCGGACTGCCAGAAATGTCAGCAGTCTTTGCTGCTCCAGTAACAGAACCATTAAATGTAGAATTCACAGTAGGTTGAATAGTTGCTCTATATCCAATACCTGCTCTCTCATATGTTCCGCCACCACTCATTGAAATATTGCCAGTAAACTCTTGACCAGCAGTACCAGATGGAATAAGTACCTTTGCGCCTAAGTTAGGAACACAAAATGTACCTGAAACAAAATCTCCAGCAGCATCAAATGTTGGATTTAATAGATTAGAACCCAGTAAACCAGGATTAAATCTACACCCAGGAACAGAACCACCACCATTAGGACCGACGCCAATAATTCTAGCAAGAGAAGGGTAATCTCTTGCTTGATATATTTTACCGTCGCACCTTAAGTATCCACCAGGAACTCTCTCGTCTTTTTCCGCAGTTGATTGACATTCTCTAGAAAAGGGGACAATAACTCCTGGCGCAACTCCCTGCGCTCCTTTTACTCTAGAATATACTTTTGCCATTAGTATGCTTTGATAATGTATATTGCAGTCTGGTACGGCGGAGTAAAATCCAAGGCAGCGTTACCTAAGCCTGGATTATTATTTAGGGAGATATTGTCACTTGTGTAAGACTCTTGATAGTTAGGAACTTGCATTCCTGCAGGATTTACATCATAACTAACTGAACTGTGCGAGTGTGCTCCACTAGGAACACTAAATCTATTGTTCTGATCATCATTAGGGCAACCAACATAGTTAGTACTCTTCTGATGCATACCACGAGAAGTTTGGAATGTTTGGTCACCACCAGATTCAGCACTAGGAGTACCACCATACTGGTTAAGAATAGTATTAACGGTTTGGTTGTGACCGTGTGCTGGTATGTTCTCCAATGACATCACCCTAGGTTGAACATATGCAGTCTGAGACCACATATTACCAGAGTTCTGAACTTGAGAACTATTATAAGAAATAGTTTTATTTGGTTTGCCGTCTACATTCCACTGTGCATACAAACCAACGTTATCAGTGTTGTTACCACCCTGACCAGTATATGTACTTCCTTTGTGGAAAGGTACTCTACCGTTGTTTAAACTAGGAACTTGAAAGTCACCAGATTGATCAGAACCACCATAGGTATAACCAATAACATCCTTCAGCAAAGGATAATTTGCATTCTGATATGTACCACCATCACATTCCAACCATCCGTGGGGGATGTCGCCATTACCCCCAGTCCACGCCATAATTGTACCGATCGCGGCATTTTTAAAGCCGCGAACTTCTGCTAGATTCTTAGACATTAGAGTTCAATGAGACGCCAACCAATAACTGCGTTGATATAAAGGAGACCAATACCTGCTCCAGGTGTCTGGATAACCAGTGTGCCGTCGGTAGCACCCTGAACAGGAATAGCGGTACCTGTCTTAACGATAATCGACTTATTATATGTAAGTGCATCTGTCACGTCAAGGATACGAATCTGATCACCCTTCTGTGCAGAAGGCAGTGTCAGTTCAACACTTGCACCAGAGAATGTAGTGACATAGTAGTTGATGTTGACTGCCAGGTTAGTATTGGTGCTAACCTCATCCCAGCGGCGACCAGCAGTAGGTGTGAAGTAACCAGTGACCTGATTAAGATCAACGGTACCATCAGCGTATACCTTAATGTTGTTATCACCACCATTGTTGATGTCAAGACCACCACCGTTAGCAGTGATGTTTCCATCAACGTCAAGGTTGCCACCGATGTTAGTATTGCTGGCAACACCAAGACCACCGTCAATAACAACAGCACCCTCATCATTGTCATTAGACTGCGCAGTGCTGTGTACTCTGAGTGTACCAGAGTTATCGGCATCGTTACCAATAACTGTGTTACCTGTAGCAGAATCAACGGTGAACGTTGTGTCAGCATTGATGTCAGTCTTCTTAATAGTAAGGTCATCACCCAGTGTCAGTGCACCAGTGGAGTGCATTCTGGAGTTAGGATCAGTCTCTGTACCATCGCCAACGAAATCAATCTGACCAGTAGGCACCATCTTAAGGCGCATATCGCTGTCATCGAAGACAGTGAATGCTTCTGTAGAACTGATCTCGATCTTGGTAGAACCGTTGACCCACAGTTTCTGCAGAGAATCAGGTGTTGCTTCACCAATGGACACATTGCTGTTGAGATCCATCTGGATACCGCCATCGGCATCACCGATACGAGCGGAACCATCTGCCTTAATAACCAGTGTTGCGGTAGAAGCATCGTCAAAGTGATCGTTGCTCCAGACTGCATCACCAACCACAAGATTCTGACCTTGCAGAGTGGCGTAGTTATTAGCACGATTTACATCATCTTGCTTGATATCGATACGAAGGTTGTCTGCACTAACGTCACTATCAAGGCGATACATCTTAGCGTTGCCGCCACGGATGAACAGATCCTTAGTAACAGTCAGGTCACCAACCAGTTCGTGAGAACCGTTGCTAAGAGCAGTCAGAGTACCGTCGATAGTCAGGTTACCGTTAGACTGACCGCCGCCAACAGATTCAACATCACCAGATCCAGCAGCGCCAGCACGAACAGTAACGTCACCACCAACCCAGAGACCCACAGAAGCGACAACTTCTACAGAATCACCAGTGTTGATCGAGACGCGACCAACACCGTTGCCATCGTCATCATAGACGCGGAAAGCGTGGATGCCAGTGGGGTTCAGGTTGTCGCCACCAACCCACAGGGAGTTGCGGAAGATACCAGAACCTTCAACGTCCAGAGTCTGCTGAGGAATCACGCTACCGTTGGTAACGCGAGTGTTCTTCAGGTTGACACCCAAGCGCATATCGCTGCCTGTAGCAATCGAAGTAGAACCAGCGCCAGTGGTGTAGGTGGTCAACGCATCAGCGCCGATAACACCCCATTCTCTCCATCCGTAGGAAGGAGTCTCGCCTTGCTGGAAACCATCGATCTGACACCAGATCCAACCCATCGTGGTGTTGTAGTTGATGTTAGCGATACGGTGTGCTTCGCCAACAGTCTCAGTACCACGCAGTTCAATCGTACCCTCTTGCTTAAAGGATTCCGATGCAGGAACAGTCTTGTCCTTGGATGCCTTGATAGAATAGGTAAGACCAGAGGAGACGTTTCTGGGGTTGAGTTCCCAAACAGCAAACTGAATTGTGTTGGGTTTGAAGGGAGGGTTGAAGACCATATCAGTCTCAACCAGTGCGGGGTCAACACTAGAAATACCAGTGTTAGCAACCGACTTGATTGTCAGTGAACCAGGGTCATCGCTACTGTTAGCAAACTGATCGCCAACCTCAATGGTGACAGGTGTGGAGAAGAATGTACCGCCAGGTGCAGAGATCTGGAAGTCATTTTGCAGGTCAAACTTGACTTTGTTGTTAACAGTCAGAGTATCAACCGTGAGATCGTTGGTGTTCTCGTCTTCGTCAGCGTTCTCACCAGCAACTCTCAACACAGAGTCGTCAATCTTCGTCTCTTCACCAGAGATAGCGTTGATACGCTGGTTACCCACGAACAGGTCACCGTTAGCGTTCAGACCAGAGTAGAAGACCACACCGCCGTCTTGACGCTTCGCCTGAGAGAACAGGACTTCATCGTCAGAGAGCACATACTCCTGTCTAGAGGGGAATGCGGTGGAGTAGTTACCAGGACCGAAACCAGTGTATTCAAAGGTGTGGTTACCAGATCGTGCCTGAGAAGGACGACGAAGTTCCACATACACACGCTTATCAGCAACATCGGTGCTACTACCTTCGATCGGGATTCTACGATCTTCACGTGAAGCAACTGCCTTACCATCTCTAGCAGACAGTGTAATGGTAGACGATCTATCGATATTTGTCAGGAAGTTACCGATTGCTTCCTTAGTGATGCTGTTCTTATTGTCGTCAGCCTGCACCAAACCGTGAATATAGTTATCAGCGGTAGAGATTGTTGCAGGTGCGTCAGGTGTGGTAGAACCATCACCATCGACGTCGAACCACAGCGGATCATCAGCAAACAGTTCAGGATACAGTCTCTCAGTCGGGTGACCGAACTTAAAGCTGTTGAACTCAGTAACAGAAGGAGAGAAGTCACCACGCAGGCAAGTCAGGTAGTAGATACCATCCTGCTGGTTATAGATTCTGCGGCGCAGAGTCTTAACACGATACACATAGTATGTGTTATCGATCTCATCAACATCCTCAACACTCAAGATCTTATAGTCTTTCTGGTTGCCATCTGCTTCGTCACGAACAAAGTCGCCAGGAGTCAGAGTGTAAGCAGGGGCATTACGGATAACATACTGTCTACCAAGGTCATCATCGAACTTGGTGAAGTCATCACGACCACCGTTAGGTTTCTCAGCAAGAATACCTGTAGCAGAACCACTAGCAAGAATAGTAGAAGTGCCGTTGTCATACTTCAGATACGGCAGCAGCGAGAAGTCAGATCTCAGGACCAGGCGAGTAACACCAGATTCTGTGAAGATCTTATGGATGGTAGGCAGGCTACCACTGATAGAAGTGCTGCTAGAGAATCCAGACCAAGCAACAGCAAGACCCTCTTGGAAAGATCCAGTAACACTACTGAGTTTGACTTCAGTCAGGATTGTACCAGAAGGAAGTGCAGTACCAGCAGCGATATTGCTATTGATAGTGTGGTCGAAAACTGTAAGTTCAATACGGTTAGCGCCGCTAACCATCTTCTGTCGTGCAGACTGAATGGTGAACTTAATACCAGTGTCAGAGACCAGTGACTTCAGGTTACCAGAGAGATATGGATCATATTTCAGGTCTTCCTGAATCTCTTGGTTGTTACCGTTAGCATCAACTGTAGGAGATGCGCCATAGAATACAGGCAGGTCAGATGTACCGTCAACTGCAGCCAGGACGATTTTCTGAGGTCTCAGTCTTCTATTTTCGTCTGTTCTGACTTTAAGGACATAACCGAGCAGCGGCTCTCGCACGTTATCGGTTTCCTTGGGAACAACGTATCTGAATCTGTAGATACGGTCATCTTCCCTACGGCGATCGTTGATACGCTTGATGTAGGTGTTTGCGGTTGTGATGACTTCTTCATTGACATATTCATCCAGCGTAGAAACACGAGTGTAAATCTGGTTGGGTTGAGAACCAGTGTTCAACACATTCAGATACCACTGACCATTGCGACCAGGAGATGCAGTCATCTCAGGGTCATATCTCAGCGGGTGTCTGGTATTGCAGGAGTACACATAAACTTCATCCTGACCAGAGACACCAACGGTACCGCTAGAGTTGAAGGAGTAAGGAACACCACCACCTTGGATAGCAAGTGCTGCAGTAGTTGCAACCTTGAATTTATTGATGTTGCCGCTTGTATTGTCATAGATGACATAATACATTGTGTTGGCACTGATACCACCAGGTAACTGGGAACCAGGCTTAGCACGGAAGAACACAGGGGTTGCTGCCTTAGTAGCGAAACCTTTATCAAAGACGTGAGCAGACTCCAGGGTGAACTCGTTAGTAGCAGGGTCAGCATTGGTGACCTTGTACTTAAACGGAGTCGGGTTCACATCGAAGATGTACTGCTGCATTCTGATCTGAACACCAGAGTTCAGAGCCTCAGGAACGTAGATAGCGTTACCAGCAGCGGCATCGTCCTCAGATGCTGCCAAAAGCAGTGTGTTGAGGTCCTCTGTCGGGAAAGTCTGATCAGGTGGCACAGGGGCGGTGTGACGACCCGCAGAGATCACGTAATAGACAGTATTGGGATCCAGACCCTTAGGCAGTCTGACTAGATCGTCGGTGACATTGTTATTGGTTCTGAAAGGCACCAGACGAACTGGTGTACCAGTGTAGAGACCGTGTGCTTCAGGGCAAGTGAAGATTGTTGCACGATAGGTAATCGTTTCACCCTGAGCATTCTGTACTGACTGTGTTGCAGTGGACAGAGTGTTGATAGTGAAATCATCAAATCCTGAGGGGAAAAGTTGTGCAGACTTCTCCTGAGGACCAGATTCACCAGACTGAATGTCGGGATCCAACTTGGCGAAGATTCTATCGCTTCTCTTACCACCAATCTTGTAATCCTGCAGGATATAAGTCGGAGTGTTATCAGGATCAGCAACTTCTTCAGGCTCACCTGCCAGATAGACACGTGTTGTACCAGAAGGTTCTTTCGATGAAAGAATATCAATACCGTAATAAGGAGGTTGTGCAGTATCCTCGATATCAATGGTTTGAGGCGGGATAATATCGGTAATGAAACCGTGCTTATCTTGGAAGAATGCGAATCCCTTAAATCCGATAGCATCCAGAGCGGTGTTACCGAAGTTAGAGTTGGAGTTGGTGATCGAGATGTCAGCACCAGACTCAATCAGGAAGTGATCTGCGAAACCCA
>MDTC01058797.1_pt1 | contig 34307 bp, 31 predicted proteins | sample 811181 | NCBI WGS metagenome assembly MDTC01 (sample SAMN05326644, study PRJNA326480) | marine metagenome | isolation source: seawater | place: Pacific Ocean: North | collected 2011
CTTGACCTTGACCTTGACCTTGTCCTTGACCTTGACCTTGACCTTGACCTTGACCTTGTCCTTGACCTTGTCCTTGACCTTGTCCTTGTCCTTGTCCTTGTCCTTGGCCTTGGCCTTGTCCTTGTCCTTGTCCTTGTCCTTGACCTTCAGGAGTTGGTGTTCCAGCTTCGGATTCGCCGCCACCTTCTGTGCCGCCGTTTCCAGAACCTGCACCTGACTCGGTATAGTCTGGATCATAGGCATCTGGGATGCCGTCACCGTCTGAATCGGAATATTCTCCGTCATTCGGGTCGTTCGGGAACGAGTCAACGTTGTCGGCTTTACCGTCACCATCAGTATCGGCGTTGTTCGGGTTTGTACCCGATGCATACTCTTGTGCGTTGGTGAGTCCATCGCCGTCAGGGTCTGCATTTCCATCGCCACCGTTAGTGGGGTTTAGGCCGTTGGAGACTTCCCATCCATCTGGAAGGCCGTCGCCGTCGCTGTCTGCATTGTTCATGTTCGTGCCTTGATTCTGTTCCTCTGAATTGGTAAGTCCGTCACCGTCCCAATCGGCGCCACCATCAGATGGGTCGAGGGGGTCAGATCCGTCACCGCTCGCTGCAGAAACTGCAGAGAGTGAGAGGAATAATGCTATCAAAATGCTCATTATTTTCTTGTTCATATTTTCACTTCCTATTTTTGGTTGTTTTTACACAGAGAACCCGCTGTTCTCTCTTTCCGTATGTTCGGCCCAACTGGTGGGCAGGACACTACGGGATTGGAACGATGCGGTATACGAGATATTTGTTATCTCATAAGGGTTGACAAAATGGTTTTGAGACGCACAAATAACATCAGATGCGGATGCTGAAGTGCGTAGCAGTCTCGCTTTTCCATTTTTGCCTTGTACCTTGTATTGTCCCTCCGGTTGCATCGTTTTTCACGGGTTGATTCTAGGGGACCCAACGTCCCCTCTACATATTGGAACCGTACAACCCTATATGAAAGGCGCGTCTCAGTGAGCGTTCTAAGCCCCAAGAGTAATTGCAGGAGGGAGCAGAATTGCTGCCTGCTGATTCAGAACGAATCGCGCCACAAGATCGGCTAGATTTGCATCGGCAAAAGCATGTAATCTTTCGCTGCCATTACCGCTAGCTGGCGCCCAAAGTTGTAATGGTTTGGCAGAACGGCTCAAAGCGATTTTTGCGGCTCGGATGGCGTTGGACCCTGGCAATCCTACACTCCCAATGCTGTCAAGACCGAGATGGTGTATAAGACGTCCTTGACGGACACCTTCCTTGCCCTCTAGCGCAAGCATTCCAAGAATCGTAAATTGGTCTCTCTTGGAGGCATCCCAACGAGTGTAGTCTCCTTCAAAACGGTCAGATAGATGTCGAAGAAAATTGCTGTACTGTTGAGGTAATTGATCATATGATAATTTCTCAACAGTTTTCCGGCGAGCGAGATGTGCTTCCTTGGGCAAGATTTCTTTGAAATCGCTCCACTTGTGAGCAGTATCAATCCAATTCGAGAGTCGTTCAGCAAAGAATGGATCGGCACCCCGCCAATTCCATACACTACGTTTAATCAATTCAGGAGCGACATTTGAGAAGCCTTCAGGGTCTCTTTCAGCAAGAGTTTGGAGGGCTTTCAGATATTTTTCATTACGTGCCTTGTGTAGGCTCTGCTCGGAGGGCATTGCTATTTCGTCATCCGTGGTTCCATAATAAGGTTCTTTCTTGTTGATTTGCTGTTGTTTCATCATATCTCCTCGATTTTTTGCCGTTTTACCTCAAAAAATGGGTTTTTTAAGATTATTAACGACGCAGTAAGGTTTTCCCAATTTTCCGGGGCTAAGCCCCGTCGGTATTCATTTCGTTGTAATTGCAGAATTTTGACCGTATATGAACAATTCATGTTTGAAAATATTTAATCATCGACCTATGTGGCCCTATTCCGGCAATTATGTAGGGTTGATCAACAACTTTCCACCCCTGGGCCAAGTAGAACGGTATTGCGGCCTCACGCGCTTGCAATAGGCCGATTTTGGCACCGAAATGTTGGCTTGAAATGTTTTCTAATGCCCTCAAAACCTCCGCAGCATAGCCCATCCTCCTCGATTCGGGGCGCGTACCCATTTGCCGAATTTGTACTGCAGGACGGTTTTTTATATCGGCAAGAGGGCCGAAAGGTGGACATTGCGAGGCACTTGGGCCAGGATGGTCTGCGGAAGAACCATCGCTTCCTTTAGGAATCAAGTGGGCACGACCAACAGCCATGATGAATCCTTTTTCTTCAATCCATGCATGAATGGCCTGGTTGTCGTCGTCAAGGATTTCACTTCCTCGCTCAAATCCAATTGGTTCACGAAGTACTGCATACCTACAATCATAATACAAATTCGAGGGGGTGCTTGGAGGAATCAGCACTTCAGTTTTCCTCATATTGGCCTCTTCTAACGACAGGTCTTAAGAAATATCTCTCAATATGAACCTGAAACTTTCGGGTTTTTTTCGTCGGTTGCGTTGAAATAGAACTGGTCAATCGGTGAAACACTGCACGGGTGTCGGAGCGGCTACGTCGGGGATTGCAAATCCTCTTACCTGGGTTCAAATCCCAGCCTGTGCTCTTCTCGAAAATTACCGTTTACGCACAATATTACGCGCAGTCTTGATATCAAAGGACCGTTTCGTTAAGGTTATCAAATAGGCTTTGCTTGTTTGAAGGGATGCGGTATTATGCCAAAGATAAATCGTTCATTGGAACAAGTGGGCATTGGTTTTGCTGCTTTCTTGGCACCTCCTGGGCCCGAAGTTATTCGCTTTACAGTCGGACAACCGGACTTTGATACTCCGGCGCCTATAGTTGATGCAGTCAAAGCCGCACTCGACCGTGGCGAGACTGCATATACTCGTACACAGGGTTCGGTAGAATTGTGTGATGCTGTTGCACAACACCTCACGGTTCACGATATAAAAATCGACCCAGAAGATGTTGTTGTAACCCCGGGGTGTAAGCAAGCCGTACTCTATGCAATGATGGCCACATTAGATGTGGGAGACGAAGTACTCCTACTATCGCCTGCATGGCCATCCTATGATGGAATGTTAAAATTGCTCAATTGCGTTCCGGTACACGTACCGGTTAATCGCGACAACTATCACCCAGACTTTAGTGAACTTGAAGCGGCAATCACTCCAAAAACCAAAGCGATACTGTTGAATTCACCGAATAACCCCACAGGAGCCGTGTATACTCCCAACGAAATTGAACAAATTGTTCAGTTCGCAGTCAAACACGACCTGTGGATTATTGACGACATGATATACGCAACTCTCGTGTGGACCGATTACCCCTACACCTCGCCTGCAACTTTACCAGGAGGAGACGAAAGAACGCTAACCGTTGGAGGCTGGTCCAAAGGTTGGGCTATGACTGGATGGAGACTTGGTTGGATTGCTGGCCCGAAAGGGGTCATGGATGGAGTTAAGAAAATTAATGTCAGTGCAGCAACGCATGTTGCAACTTTTATGATGCCTGCGGCCACAGTAGCCCTTGGACTTGAAGAAGAAACCGCCATAATGGCAGCCTCGTTTAAAGAGCGAAGAAATCTCATTCACGAACTACTAACTGAACTCCCAGGAGTAGTCGTGCCTCGGCCTGAAGGAGCGTTCTATGCTTTTTGTGATATCAGTGGAACTGGGATGGATGACATTGAATTTGCAACTCGGGCACTTGAGGAGGCGCAAGTCCAGCTTATTCCAGGCTCTCTCATCGAAGGAGGAGAAGGTTTCATTCGAATCTCATATGCTACATCTCCCGAAAACATTCGAGAAGGTGTACGAAGATTGAGTAAATGGCTCAACTCGCTGTAATCCTATACAGCGTGCCGCCACTACCAAATGTTGCATAATAAAGAGAGCCATCCGGGCCAAAACGAAGGGGGAGAGGCGTTCCTAAGTCGGTGGCAAACCGTGTAACTTTACTGTCCCATTGTTCACTTGGAAGGCTACTGTTAGGGTCTTGGAGTGTGAAATCAATTCGGACAATTTCATGTCCTTTCGGCAGTAAAGTGTTCCATGAGCCGTATACTGTAGCATACAACGTGAAGCCTTGAGTTTCGTTTAATCCGGGAAGTTCCGAATTATGAGGTCGCAAATCCATTCCATTCAGTGAAGTATGTGGCGTCCATTCAGCAACAGGCCCAAGGGTCCCAAAAGGGACTGGGTGTTCCGGGTCGTCATCAGGCCAACCGTACGCTGCTCCTTCGACCAAGAGGTTGACTTCTTCATTGGGATGATCTCCATCCCAGTCTCGGCCGTTGTCCGAAAACAGGTACCCCATTCCCGGCACCCAAGTGCCGTCAAACGAATTTCGAACCCCAGATGCAAGAATTCCATGAGCGCCTGTTTCTGGATTTACCCAAAGGAGCGCACCGTTACGTGGATCGTCTTCTTCACAAACATTGCATGTTGAACCGCTGTGCCAGATGAGGGTTCCGTTTGGTAGAGCATTAATGGCGTTCGTTTGGTGATTACCCCTTGGAATGTTATCAACGAGAATTGTGGAATTGTTAAATTCCATCCCTGAGCGATCGTATCGAGTCAATTTACCCTCTTCAGACACGAAGAGGTGGTCTTGAGTGAGGTGAAGGCCGTGTGGATGGTTAAGATTTGAAACTAATGTTGTAGACCTAAATCCATCCGTTGAATTCAACGCTAAAATTCGACCTGAGTCTCGGTCACACATGAGTAAGGTGACATTATCTGCCCATTCTAGGCAAGTAGGGCCTCCAAAACCAGATGCGACTTTTTTAATTTCATAACCATCGATAACTTCGCTGTTGAGCGGTTCAACATAAGGATAAATTTCCCGAGCGACGAGCAAGAAAAAGAGAAAGGACACGATGGGTAAAGCATGAATCCTAACGCCCATGCTAGTAAGAAGGGAAGGCCATGTATGAACTCTCGGATAAAGAGTTAACAAAACCGCAAGTAAAAACGGATTAGAGGCCGCCTGAGCCTTCAGTAGCCAATAGTATTCCGAACAATGCTAAATAGCCAAAGATTGTTAGTATTGAAAGTCCAATAACAATCCATGCTATGACTTGGGCCGCCTTTGCAGTACCTGCATCTGGATGGCCTGGCATCGAATTGGTAGTTTGAAGGGCCCCGTTTGCTAATATAAGCCCGGGTACTGCAGTGCAGATTGAACAGCCGACGATGCCCAGAATCGAAAGGACGAGCGCCAAAACCGCTTGTGTTTGAGGGTAGAAGCCACCCATTTGCATTCCTTGTTGTATAGGGATTTGGTTCGGTACTTGGCCCCATACCTGTGCACCATCGCCGTACTTAGAGGCTACACTGCTTGGTTGTGGGTTTATCTGTTGTTGTGGTGGGGCTCCTTGCATATTAATCGCCTACTCATATCACTAAACTTAAAATCCTGAACTTCCGTTCAATTCTAGGGCAATGAAAAGTACGAACAGCGCAGCTGCTACCAACATCAAGCCAAGAGTAATCAGACTGACGATTTGAGCAGTTTTTGCTGTACCAGAATCAGGATGGTTCGGCATTGAATTGGTTATGTTCAAAGACGCTTGACTCATAAAAAATCCAGGAACTGCAAGGAGGCCACAGAGTGGAAAGCACATGAAGCCTAGGGCCAATCCAGCGATTGACAAGCCAAGTGCTGTTGAAGCACTGGTCTTTGGAAAGACATACATTTGAGCGCCGCCCATTGGAATGTTATACGTCGGATTTCCAAAAATTTGAGCGTTGTTACCATAGGCTTGTTGCTGAGAAGGCTGCTGCTCGAAGGTTTGTTGTTGGGGTACTTCTTGGTCCCATACACTTCCTAAATCTTGTTGAGGAGGTGGTGAGCCCTGCATAACACCACCTAGTGTTGCGCCTATAATGAATTTATGCCGTCAGGACATTCTTATTTCAGATTCGGCAAGGCGTTTGCGTGCCGCTGGATGGTCAGGGTTGATCGCAAGCACAGCGCGCCATGCTGCCGCAGCCTCGACATGGCGTTCTTGTTGGTGGAGGGTTGCTGCAATATGAAGGCGTGAATCAAGATGGTTTGCATCACAACGTATTGCTGCTTGGAAGTCATCATAGGCAGCATCCATTTCCTTAAGTTCAAGATACAGAAGGCCTCGTTGGTGCCATGCTGGGGCATAGTCTGGGTTCAAGCGAATCGCTTCATTAAGTGGGCTTTCAGCTCGCTCTGGCCGTTCTTGAGAAAGGTAGCACGCACCAAGTTTCGTCAGTGCTTGATAGTGATGAGGGGACTTTTCAATCACCATTTTGAGGTCGTCACGCGCCTTTTCCCATTCAGTCATCAACATGAAGCCTTCAGCACGGCGCAGTCGAGCGAGTGTAAACGATGGGGCTAAATCAAGAAGGATCTCACAGTCATCAAGCACCCTTCGCCCTTCTTTCATGGCCATCAAAATACTCGTTCGGTTAAGCCGGGCCCTAATGTGGCTGGCATCCAAGTTTAGTGTTTCATCGTAGTGCATAAGCGCCTTGTCTAGGAATCCTTTCCGGCCAGAAATGTTACCGCGAACATAATGAATCGTAGCTGTATTTCCGTGTATTGCTGCAGCATCGATATGTTTCGATGCCGAGGAGAGGTCGTCCATATCCAAAGCAAGAAGTGCTGCTTCAGATGATGCGGAAGGGTCCTCCTCTGATAACAAACGAAGCGCTCGAGCAATTGCTTCAGACGCCCCTTCAATGTCGCTTAACAAACGCTTAGTTCGGGCAAGTCCAAGCCAAGCAACTCCTGATTCTCGGTCAAGCCGCAATGCATCATTAAATGAAGTTACAGCATCGGAAAGCAATGCTTGGTCCGTCTGTCCGGTTCCATCTCTTTGACGGTCCGCTCGTGCAAGATGAAGTCGCCCTTCAATAACATGAAGAAGCGAGTGGTCAATTCCAAGAGGGGTTTCGTCCAGAAGCGTTTGTGCCTCGTCAATAAATCCATTTATCAATTTACGACTTGCCATTCTGGCACGTAATTCAGCATTGTCAGGGCTCTCAAGCAATGCCCTGACCAGTGTTTCTTCAGACTCTGTAACCTTTCCGCTGGACATTAACAAATCAGATTTCAAGAAAATTAATTCCGTCCCACCTGCCTGCAAAGCAACAGCATGAGTTGCTGCCTTGAGGGCGTCCTTCAGTTTGTTTGTCATTGGTGCAAGTAGTTTGGCTAACAATGCCCATGCCATGCCGTTTTGACGATCAATTTCTAGGCAGCGTTCTACAGCTTGTTGTGCTTTACCATGCTCCCCGTCTTCATGCAGTAGGGTTGCATAACTGCACCAATCATCCGATTGATTCGGATTTTCTGCAAGAGCCTGTTCGATGGCTTCTAGAGCCTCGGAACGAGAACCTGCGCGAGCCCTAAGACCAGAAAGTAAAGAACGGTCTGCTGCGGTTTCAAGACCCAATGCTTCTAATCTTCGCACATCGCGTTCAGCCTCGGAATCACCCATTTTAGCCAATAGATGGGCATGGGCTCTCAGCAGTTCCGGCTCGTCCGGACTGACGGTCATCCTTGCTTCTAACCAATGTCGGCGAAGTTCATCATCGCCTCTTAACAACGCAACATGCTCCAATGCTTCTAGGATATTCTTGTTACCTGGTGATGAGCGATATGCAACTCCAAAAGACATCTCTGCCCATGCATAGCGACTGAGGTGTAAACACGCATGGCCCAGTCTATGTGCAGCAACTGGGCTGATGCCAAGTTCATCCATAGAAATCCTTCTTTCCTCAAGCAGGTCCAATAATCGACCTAGAAGTCGCTCTGTAGATGCTGTGAGGAGGCTTTCTCCACCAACAATCGCATCAGTAGGAATCGACGATAGAAGCGCCTCGATTGCAGATATCGTTTCCAATCGAATATCTACATTACTTTCCAAGCCCGATGATTCAAGATTATTGATGGTAGAGTGGATGAGTATTGCACCATCAATTTCGGGGTGTGTTGCCCGTAAGGAGTGAATTAGACCGGTCATGTCTGAAAGTTGCCCTCGTAGAGAATTCACTTCTGCATTAAGGTGGGAAAAATGGGCGGCTTGCCCTTCTTGTAAGACAATGGCTTTTTCTGAAAGGTTTTGTAAGCGCTCGTCTGCCTTTTTCAACCAAAAACCCGCGCCTCCTCCGGCACCAATACAAGCGAGTCCAAATGCTACTGTTACGGGGTCCATTGGACTTCACCCGTACTAAGCCTCTTTATGGTCTGCGGATAAATCATGTGTGTAAATGGGGTTTTTGCGACCTTTACAATTTATCCAACCCGTTGCAAATGAGTCTGGAAAAAGAAACTCTGTTCGAAAATGGGTTCAATGGGTTTTTTTCTTTGCTCACATTGAAAGGCTCTCGTTGTTTTTCACCCATTGGGTCGTAGTCATGGGGGTTGATTTGGACAATGAAAACCAGCCCTGGTATTATGAACGGCTCCAAGATCTTCAACATGAAGGTTGGAATATCTCCTCCATTGAGGATTTCTTATCTGAAAATGAAGACTTAGCAAGTGAGCGGCTTGTTTACACAGATTTCACAGTGGAATTGGCACAAGAACTGTTGGAAAGAACTGGTTATTTGGGAGAATCCGTCGATTCTCGATCATTAGAATTAAGTCGGGCATGGGAGGAAGAATTACGCGATCCAATGAATGCAGAACGCGTGCAAGAAGAATACAGGTTATGGGCATTAGATTGGCGCCCTTGGGAATTGGAATTGCATCGAGGCGAGGAACAATGGAGAGACGCAGGACTTGAGAACGAATTGGCTTCTATTATAGCCCGTTTCGACGCCCTTGATGCGTCCTCGCTTCCATCTGCCAAAATATTATCACCGATACTTCATAGCCCGGAGAATTATGACGAAATCATCGATTCTCTTTCAGCTATTGAATTGGATGAAAAACGTCAGCGTGATGCGGTGTCAAATGCTGCAAAAAGGCTCTCAAAGGCAGGTTTTGATGTTGGTAATGTTGGGCAGATGCCTATCATCGATGCACTCGACTGGATTACTCAATTGCATGAATTGCACGACCTCCACGAAGAATTGAGGCTACTAATCCTTGAGCAAATCGCCATTTTTGACCCTGGATTAGCTGAACATCATGAAGTACGGCGAATTGACCTTATTCAAGGCGTGTCAACTGAAGAATTGCGCAATTTCAGAATCCAAATGGATGCTATTGCCGATAACCTGCATCAACGATTAGCACGACTCAATGATTTGCTCAATGAATGGAGGGCTAAAGGTATTGAATTTCCACACGGAGACAGTATTCGTCCCGAAGAATTGCTTGAGTGGGAAACAAACCTCCCTGAGATTGAGAAAACCCTTCACCTCCATCTCACCGCTCTCGAACGATGGTCTCAAATTACTTCTCTTTGGGAAGATATCGAACATTCTGGTTCACAATATGCTGGAAAACTAGAACAAACTGAACAGTTCATCGATTATGTCGACCTTTTGGATCAACAATGGAAGCAATATGAGATTGAAGCGATGATGCTTATCGAAAATTATGAACATCAGGGCCTTATAATGTTGGATTGGAATGAAGAAATTGTACGAGACCCAAGAAGTGCATTGAATATGTTAAAGAAAAAACAGCACCTGTTTGAACTACGTGTAGCATGTATTGGCAAGTTATCGAACCTCGATACGTCATTTGAAAGCAAAAACGAGGTCTCTGAACGTATCAATCTGTTGAAGGAAATTGATGTTGACCTTGAACTTCTTGACAATACTTCTGAATTCATAGAAAATCTGGCTCGGAGAGGTGCCCGGCATCGCAGAATGTTAGAAAGTGATTGGCGACGGCTAATAGCAGATGGAAAAGCCAATGAAAGCACCAATACTGCTTCATTTACTCTGCTCGATTTTGAAAATGAAATAGCTCACATCCAAAGGCATGGAATGGGGAGTTCTGTACTAAAATTCGGAGGCTCGCTCGTGGCTGGAAGCATCCATGAGAGACTAAAAAGCCGGACTCGACAAGAGTTGACTCTACTGCTATCGGCAGGATGGGAGGTTCACAACTTGCTTGAAGCGGTCGAGGATGAACCGGTCGTCGTTGCACAAAAAATCAACTCAGCGCGTGATTCAATTCGAAATTTCGCCTCTTTGAAAAGAAGAATTTCGCGTCTTCATTGGCATCGTGATGTCGCTTTAGCTTTAGAAGTTCAACAACAACTTCGCGACCCTACTCAACTGAATGCGCTAGTAGAGAGCATTCCTCAGTTAACAAAACACCTAGCAAAAAGACCTATTGAAGATGAGGACTTTGTTTTCGAATCATGGACTCCCGATTTAACGCGTCGTACATTGGTTCCTGTTCCTGAACATTCTGAAAGATACCAAACCATGGTCCCAAAAGATGCGATGGAGGATGCCTATGAGGCTATTCTGGAAGCTGTTGAAGAACGGGTCGAAGAAGAGAATGTTGAGGCTCCCAAAAAGAAGGATAAAAAGGACCTACCTGCTCAAAATAAACCGATAGGTTCAGAATCTGAAAGTGAAGTAATCACTGAAAAGGATGTTAAAATACGCCCGCATAATACAGTGAGCACGGCCAATGATCAGAATGAAGATATGCCAACTGAGGCTTCCATCAAGAAAGTAAATGACGAATCAAAAAATCGAATAAGCCCGAACTCGACAGACGAGAGTTCGAAAGAAGTGTTGGACAACATTGTACATTTCTTGCGTACCATCCAGTTAGAAAAACTAGCGAATCAACTCTCCACAAACGGCGAGAGCGCCTTAGATAATGTTCGACGAAGTTTGGCTCAACACGTCGGAATTAGTCCACGAGATACTCGTATTGATCGAATGTTAAGATTGTCCTTACGGTTGTTGCCTCAGAACGATGATTATGATGTGATTAAATCAAAAATGTTAGCTCATATTGGAGACAATACAAAGAACATCCAAAGATGGATGAGGGTGAGATTAGAGCACAGGCATTCCGGTTCAAATGATAATTTCCTTGAAGATGCTTTACGACTAGGTAAAGCGCTACAAAGAATTCCCGGGCCTGGATTTCCGTTACCTACCAAGGCTGATGTTTATGAATTACCGGACCCAAATGATGTCGAGGGGTTGAATAAAGAGGTATCGAATTTAATCGCACACCTTAACATGCCTACAGCAGGTGGAATTATCGCATAATCACGAAAGTTCATTCAACAAATCGTTCTGCTCTGCCTCACTTAGTGTCTCTTCAACTGGAGAGGCTGTAACTGCAACTTCAGGTGCATTTGGCATTGGCGCATCCAACGGAATTGGAGCGCCGGGGATGCCGGGTAGCGGGGGTAATGGCATTGGCCCACCAACCATTGGAGGCGGGGCTGGAGCCGGCGGCAATGGGGTTGAAGGGGGTGGGGGCGCATGTGGCAGTGGTGCTAGAGGCGTTGAAGGGGGTGGAGGTGCATGTGGCAGTGGTGCCGATGGAATGGTTGCTGGCGGAGGTACTGGTGCAGGAGGTAAAACTGCAGGTGCTGCTGTTGAAGTTTCTACAGGGGGCCCGACCATAGGCTTGGCCGAAGGGGGTATATTTTGTGGTGGAGGTGGTATCTTTTGTGGGGGCGTTGGTTGTGGAGAATTTGGCAAACCAGTAGCAATCATTTCAGGTGCTGCTGGATGGACAACAGGTGGAGTAGTGATTTGGGGCTCTGGAGCGGGTAATGCAGGTGGTGGAGCGGCAAGGTTTGCATGCAATTCAAGAACCGCTTCGGTCTCTAATGTGCCGGTTCTAAGGAAATGTGCCATCTCAGAACCGATATATGCCATGCTGGCACGATAGAAAGGACGATCGTTGCCATATCCTCTCAATGTGTATGAAAGACTACCTCCTGAATTAGAAAATTCGAGGATATGGGTTTCAAGGTGCATCTTCATCCAGTTCCATGCACCTACTGCTGTTAGAACAGTTCCCAGGATAGAATACACAAATGTGTTTGAAAGTAAAAACAAGAAGAGAAGACCCCAGATGGTAGTGCCAATCCACAAGAATTGATGTTTGTGCAATAATTGGTTATGGTGGTGCTTAAATCCCGTAATTTCCCTCATCATCGATAGAGAGACTTTCATCCTACGTTGGCCATCTGGATCCAGTCGAGTTTCAATGATTCGTAGTAAATCGTCATCGACGATTAATGAAACCGATTCTCTTCCATCCACTGTCTGCTGTAACGGAAATTCTGTGACTTCTTCATTATGAAACTGGTGCAAGAGGGGGGCAGCGCGAACTGGAAGAGTCCATCCTTCTGCAACATTGGGCTGGAGCTCTACAAATTGGACTTCAGTCTTGTCAACAACCGATTCCAATTCATTGGATGGTTCAGCCGGTTCAATCGATTCAAGTTTAAGTGAGGGTTTGTCCTCGTTAGAGGGGGTTTCCTCAACCGATTCCTCTGAGACTTGCGTGTCATGAGTGATGCCTCCAAACGGGTCTGCATCATCATCCGGCCACTCTGCTGCACCGTCCTCGCCCATGGACAAGCGAAGATGCAGGTTATAGATAATCTAACTTAATCTCAACGATGAGTTTCGGCGAGCCATGACTGTACGTCGCCACGTACTGAGTAATCCTTTCCAGCCTTTGTTCCAATAACCGTTTGAATTGCAGATTCTGATGCAATTTCAAGGGTTCGTCCACTTACTGGTCCATTGAATACTATTGCAACAGCGCCATCGGCACTGCCTGCGGCTTTTGATAGGGTTGAAGGCCCTACTGGCTCGGATACGGTACCATCGACCATGACAAAGACTGCCTTGTTCTTTTCAAGCGAGTCGAGGTGGTCAAACATTTCCTGGATTTCAGCAGGAGCCTCGGGGGATTCGTAAACCTCGCCCATTTCCTCTGCCCAGTTTTTGTCCGGTACGCCTGCCTTCTGGTCATCTTCGGCTTGCTTTTTGCTCAGAGTATGAGCGAATTTCTTGGCTTCTATTTTCATAGACAAGCATTTCGTGACTGTTTTCTGTGGAAGAAGCTCCCACTCCTGGCCAACAGGTGCTTGAGCAACGAAGTCGACTTTTAGCGTATCCATCAACTGACTAAACAGCATTTCACCACCGCGATCCCCGTCAATAGCGAGTATCACGGTTTCCTTGGCATTCGCCAAATCAATGAGTTCCTGCTTCATGCTACCGGCGCCGTCTGCACTAATGGCGTTCTTAACGCCGCAATTCAACAGATTACGAACATCGTTTCTACCTTCAACAATGATAAGTGATGACGATGATTCAACATTTGGTCCGCAGGTTAGTCCGTGAAAACTGGTTGCAGTCCCAGTAGTCATTACTGAACGAACTTCCTCAATAATTGTCTTTGATGCGGCCTCACCAGAATTGACCAAATTAAGCAACAATTCTTTTGCTCGGTCTACTACTGCTGTTCGCTTTGTAGCTCGAATATCTTGGATTTCGAGAACTTTAATGATGGCATTACAGGGCCCTATCCGATCGATTGTTTCGAGTGCTGAAGCAATGATTGCTGTCTCAACATTGTCAAGGCTGCTTGGAATCAGGATGAGTCCGTGCACTTTACCGCCTTTTGATTCGGTCTCAACATCGACATGTCCGATGCGTGCAGTTCGTTGCAATTTGCGCAGTTCTAATTCGTCGCCAAGCAAACCTTCAGTCTGCCCCATAATTGCGCCAATAATGTCCTTACGCTGGACAGTTCCGTTCACTTTGATATCGGCACGGATTTGATATTTCATTGCCTTGCCTTGCTTTGAGCCGCCTGAGCGACCTCCTGAGTTGTGTTTTCGAGCCATATTTATTTCTCCTTCTATCGACACCTTCTTCACAAATAAATGGGCCGTAGCCCATCATTCACTTGTTGCGCTTATGACAAAGTCACGACGCTTGAAAAGGATGTGGATATACCTCCGACAGGCCGATACCTTTTGAATGCTCTTACATATTTCAAGCACAAAAATCACTTTTATCATACAAGAGATTCAAGAAGAGGAGCGCTTTACCCCAACGCGTGACGACCTCAACTTCTCGCAACTTAGATGTGTTTCGCTCCACCGTGGAGGTTATGCTCCTCGATGGACGCTTAACCCGTGAAGAGAAGCGTCTCACAATCAAACTGGCGAGCGCTTTGGGACTCAATGCTGAGCAACCCGCTGAAATCTACAGAGCCATACAAAATGATGAAGAATCGGACCCCGGAGAGCTTGTCTCAAGGGAAAATGCTCGGGACATATACACTAAAGTGTTTGAAGTTGCTATTGTGAATGCGTCACTTTCTCGTGACGAATTCCGTGTTTTAGCCCATCTACGATCCGCTTTCGAAATCGATGACGATGAGCATGCTAGCATTGAATCACGACTAAGAGAAATCGTCAAAGAAAAATTCGAGGACCCCGGTGTTGTCGATAAGATGTTACATACTCTTCGCGATTCTGTTGGATTAGTCGGAGATTTATTTGATACTGTCAGAAAAAAAGCCACTGATGGTGGTCGAAGTGAATGAAAAAGTGACTCATTACCTCGGAGAGCCTAAGTCAAAATTACCACGCTCAAATCGAAAACTGTTGAAGTTTCTGCGTGGCGCATACTCTGCCGGAGTCCCCGGAATGATGTCAAAACCATCGACAGACTTGTTAGCGAATTCAGGGGGGTTTTCGTTCCACTACGGGTGTCCAAACCCAGTATTACGAGATATAGCATCATGGATTCTTACCAGCGGCCAGAATAAACCGAGAAGAATTGCGAAACTGATACCCGCTTTGTGGAAGAGGCATGGCCAAGAGGATTTGGTGATTGTCGGACTGCTGCTTGCGAATATGTCAGAGGAAGAACTTGGAGTCTCTCCTTGGATGGCGTTGATCCATATGTTTGGCGAACAAGAACCGTTGGGTGCGCTGCTTGAAATTGGTGAAGAGTTGAGAAGGGGGGGCCATGAAGTTCCGGACGATGCGTGGCTCAAAGCAATGGCTGTACAGAGTAAACTTTGGCATCAAGTCGCGGTTCTGTTCGCTTCACTACGAGCGGGAAATGTTGGGGGCTTGAGACCGGTTATCACGACCGCTCCCGCAGGTGGAGAGTTATTCGAAAGAATACGAAATAAGCTCCTTTCGCAGGAGAATTGAAGCCCTTGTTCGGCTAGCATTGCTGTATGAGCGAACGTTTCCTACCCACTGATGACCCCGTAATGGAGTCGGTTTTACAATGGACCGTTGCTCGGGATGCACAAGATGTTCGTAGACTTCTGGAATGGTTGCCTGAAGCACGTTCAAGTCGGGAGCGGAAAGCATTGCTGGACCGTGTTCGAAGTCTGCTTTCAGAACTAGAATCTGCACTTGATGGGTTAGAATCTCTTACATGAGGGAAATATATGACTACGGTGCTACTTTTAGCCGGTGGTAAAAGTTCACGCATGGGGATTGATAAAGCCAAAATGTACGGTGGCGTACGGCGTTTGCAGCACATTGTCCAAGAATGTGGGGTTTCAAGATGCATCGTCTTGTGTGGTGGAATCGAGCGCCAGTCTATGTTTGAAGGTGAAGTATGGCCAGATCCGATACATTGTCATAATCTCTCGGAGGTTCTTCAATGGGCATTCAAACAACTCGTTGGCCCAATACAGTTGATTTGTTGCGATGCTTTTCAATTGGAAAGAGATGGGTTGCTACTGTTGTTATCAAGCAAGGGGGCAGTGCCATTAGATGAACTGAATAAACGTCAGCCATTGCTTGCAAATTGTCCCAAAGACTTCAAAATAGGGGATTCTGACGGAACAATACGTTCGTTATTTTCACATCTGCCAAGTCTTAATATGGGTTCCCAATCATATCAAATGAAAAATTTCAACTTTCCATTGGATGGATATGATGACCAACAAGTTGGTCGATGACTAAAGGATACAAACGATGTTCTTCGATTTTAACACGCTCTGCAAGCGTTGATTCCGTGTCGTTAGGGAAAACGGGAACTCGCCGTTGTGCTAAAATTTGGCCCGTATCCATTCCAGAGTCAACATAATGAACAGTGCATCCAGAAACCTTCACATCGGTATCAAGCACATCTCTATGAGCGTGAGCGCCTGGAAACGAGGGTAGAAGAGATGGGTGAATGTTAATGATTCTTGGAGACCAGTGCTCTACAAATTGAGGCGATACTAATCGCATGTAGCCGCTCAGCAGGATTAATTCTACATCGAATTCGTCAAGAATTTTTTGAATTGAAGATTCATGTTCCAAACGGCGTTCTAGACCAGTTAATGAATCAGGGAGAGGAATATCCCGTACTTCAACCCCTTGGTTTTTTGCTTTCAATAGTCCGGAAGCCCCGCTTTGGTCTGAAACAACAACCACGGTTGTGTGGCCGCAAGAAGGGTTTCTTTCTTGATGTTCCAGCATCGACTGCATACCCGAGCCTGAGCCTGAGATGAAAATGGCACACCGAACTGGGTGAGTGGCTGACCCTTGGCGTAATGGCCCGGTTAACCTGCTCATACTGAATCGTAGGGTGTGATGAACTTGAGTTCTTCGCATGAGCATGCCCATTCCTTTATTGGCGATTGATGGCTGGTTATCATCGAGTGGGGGTATCCATGAATCAATCACTCAAAAATCGTTACTCGGGCATGAGTGAAAGTGAATTGGTTGAAGAAATCCTGAGCCAGCATGTACCCTCGCGAAATCCGTTTGTTCGAGGGATTTGGATAACAATAGGCAGCCTTGGTGTAGTGCTAGCCGGGGTTGGCGTGTTACTTCCCGGCTTACCAACCACCTCTTGGCTCGTACTATCTGCGTACTGTTATGCCCGTTCAAGTGAGAGAATGTTTCGATGGCTTTTGTCCAACAGAATGTTTGGAAATGTGTTGGTTGAATACTACAAAAATGGAAAATCACTACCATTCCACTCAAAGGTGGTTATTTGTGGAATTGTTTGTATCGCTTCTGGGGCTTCAATATATCTTCTCACACAAGCCGGAGACCCGGGGTATGGGCAAGCGTTAATCGCAATACTCGCAATAATTGGTGTATGGTGGATTGGTTGGAAGACTCCAACTACCGAATAAAGAGATTTTTTCCTTATGTACTTTAATGACGGAAAAGGCGGTGGCCGGTAAACAGCATCGAAATTCCTTGTTCGTCCGCTGCCTGAATTACTTCTTGGTCACGAATGGAACCTCCTGGTTGAACAACTGCAGAAGCGCCGGCACGCGCTGCTTGCTCCAATCCATCTTTGAAGGGAAAGAAAGCATCTGAAGCTAGTACGCAGCCGTTTGCCCTATCCCCGGCACGTCGAGCTGCAATCCGAACTGCTTCAACGCGACTTGTCTGACCTGGGCCAATGCCAACGGTGGCTGTACCCTGGACCATCACTATCGCATTGGACTTCACTTGTTCACAAACACGTACTGCAAATTTCATACTCGCTATTTCCTCTTCTGAAGGTGCCTTTTTCGTAACAACTTCGGCTTTATCCCAATCAATAACTGGTGGTTCTTCTGTTTGAACCAACCACCCTCCTTCAATCGGTTTTCGCACGAGGGTACGGGTAAGAGATGATAATCTATTATCTGGAGAGTCAATCGTCAAAACTCGACGATTCTTTTTTTGCATAACTATTCGCTTCGCTTCTTCTGCGTACGATGGCGCCATTAAAACTTCGATGAAGAGGGGTTCCATTGCTAAAGCGGTTTCAATTTCCAAGGGTTCGTTGAAACAGATGATCGAGCCAAATGCAGACTCTGGGTCGCTCGCTAATGCAGCGTCATATGCTTCTCTTTGTGTTGCTCCTAAAGCAGCACCACATGGATTGTTGTGCTTGACAATCACGCATGCGTGAGGTGTGTTTGGCCATTCATCGGTTGAAAGTGAGCGGCACAGTCTTAGCGTAGCGTCAGCATCTGAATAGTTGTTGTACGACATGTCTTTTTCACCCTCGACAAGGGCCGTTGCCAAAGTTGTGTGCCGTCCAAACTCTCGAGGGTCAGTATACATCGCCGCTGCTTGGTGGTTGTTTTCGCCGTATCGAAGGGCAAATGTCTTTTCTGCAGATGCCAATAATGTGCTTGGTAGGCGTGCAGTTTGTTCTCCGGTATCATCACTGTGTTCAGGCCTTCCAACCCACCGTGCGTGAAGTTCGTCGGCAATAGCTGAATCATAAGCGGCTGTATGCTCAAATGCATCGAGTGCTAGGCTTCGACGCAGATCCATAGGCAACGATTCTGCGCCGTTTGAAAGTGACAGTTGCGAAACGACCTCTGAATACCTTTCTGGATTACACACAATCAAAACATTTCGATGATTTTTTGCAGATGCACGAACCATGGTTGGGCCTCCAATGTCAATCATCTCAAGTAAATCCGAGTCTTCCAGTGGCGGTAGTTGGGCTGCTGCTGCGGAAAATGGATACAGATTGCAAGCAACTACTTGTATTGGAGGATAGCCCAATTCCTTCAATCCAACCTGATCTCTTTCCGATTCTAGACGTGCAAGAAGTGGGCCGTGAATCGCTGGGTGAAGGGATTTAACACGGCCATCAAAAATCTCGGGGTGGCCGGTTACATCCGACACACCTACGACCTGAAGGCCAGCATCACGCAGTACACGAGCGGTTCCACCAGTCGAAACCAATTCGAAACCAAGTTGTAAAAGTGATTTTGCAAATTCAACTATTCCTGTCTTGTCATAGACGCTGAGTAAGGCACGGGGGGTTGGGGCATCGGTGGCGCTCATTGAGATTCCCGTTATCGTATGCATCAGTCCGATGATATTGAACATATTGACGCAGCGCGATGGTGCGGCTGCTAGGTTAATCTCCGCGTGCTGATATGACTTGGTCAACTCGCAAAAGACCGCATGCAGTTTCACAAGCCGCTTGTAGTGCATGTGAAAGCGTTTCTGCACTTGACCAAGCAAGAGAAATTGGTGAACATAGTCCATCCTCGGAGACTCCGTAATCGGTATTGCCTTGACGGTGTTGAGAGCGCAACTCCAACAACCGGTCAAGTTGATCGTTGCCTGAGTTTGAAATTAAAACTGAAGGAATGGCTTCAAGAGCCCGGGAAAAAGCATCCATGGCGAGACGTTCACGTCCACTGTGCTGTTCAGCAACATCTTTGACTGCCAAACTCGCTGCGATATGCAAACTGCCGCCTCCAAGGAGTATTTCCCCCGTTTCCATTGCACTTGTTACTGAACATAGAGCATCGTAGAGGCCACGAATCACTTCCTCGCTCGCAACACCATCTCCACCCCCAACATCAACCGTAGCTAGTCCAGCGTTTGAACCAAATGAGAGATGTAGGCGTTCTCTACGTATTTCATCACCTTCAAAGATTTCAACATTCATTGCCTCAAAGTGGCCTAGTGCATGCTGATTAAGATCGTCGATGTGATCTACCATTTGTGCCCCGGATGCTTTAGCCACATCCTCAGCCCCCGAGCGTTCTAATCCCCCAAGAGCGAATAAACCAGAGTCAACAAACCGATGAAGAATTCGGGGGTCTATTTCCTCAGCACACACCACTATTGATGCACCTGTGGAGAGAATTGCTTGTGCCTTTTTCTCAAGCAGCTTTTCTTCCGCCTCCATGAACGCCACCCACTGGTCGGGAGAGGTTATCTCAATTTCAGAATCCCTACTACTCTTTTCCATCGCGATTGGGCACGACAGTACTGCGATACCCCCTTGGGGTAAATGTCGAGGCATTCGGTCGAGGTCAAACTTTCTCTCAAGTATGAGACCTTTGACAAGTGTTGTATCTGCAATACTGCCCACTCCACGCTTTGTCATACGAACATCTTGAGTGCGGATGTGAAGATTGCCGTCCAGTTTTCCCGCTACCGTTTGAGCCGCCTGAACGATGCACTGAGCAAGGTGGTTGCTTTGCGATTCAGCTGAAGTGCCAGACATTGCTGTTTTTGCAACCAAAACCAAACGCTCTGTATCGAATGGGGATATGTTTTCGACACGTTCTTCAAGAACTGAAAGGGTGGTCTCAAGAGCGGTTTGGTAGCCTTTAACCAAGAGCAGGGGGTGAAGGCCTTTCTCCAACAAGCGGCCTGCTTCCCTCATCAACTCACTGGCAAGTAACAAACACCCCGTAACACCATCGCCACAAGCATTTTCTTGAGATTCCGCCAATTGAACAAAGGCTTTAGCTGCAGGATGTTTTACCAGCAATTCAGCAACAATCTTTGCTCCATCGTTGGTTACAGCTGTATCGCCAGACGTTTTGTACATCATCTTGTCCAATCCGTTTGGGCCAAATGTGCCCTTGAGTAAATCTCCAAACGCAACCGATGCACTCACTAATTTTTGCGTAACGGCTAGGCCACTGGTAACAGAAGTTGTAGGGCGGACGATAGCCACGGGGGCTCGTCCTGAACCGTCATTGGGTTGAGCCATTGATTTGACCTAAACAAGAGGCATAAATGAATCCTTTCTTAGACCCGAATTGCAACACAAGGCTTGCTGTTACTGGAAACAAAGTTCTTGGTCACAATAGGAAGATAAACCCTGATGCAAGAACTATTCCAAATGCAGCAACTATGGCTACTTTAAGAAGCACATTCGAATCTTCTTCATCATTAACGGGTTGAAGGGACTCACCTCCTTGAGGGGGGGGGAGGTCTGGAAGTTCTTTTTTGCCAAAATCTTCAGGTTCGGGTTCCGGTTCCGGTTCAGCTAGTTGTTCCACAAGAGGTGTTGCTGCCAAAGCTTGTTGACGGGCAAGTTCTTCCTCAGCAAGTTTAGCTGCATCTTCGGCGGCTTGTAATTCTGCTGCGGCTTGTTGTCTGGCTACTTCAAGTTCTGCTTCTGCTTGCTGTTTAGCTGCTTCAAGTTCAGCTTCTGCTTGCTGTTTAGCGGCTTCAAGTTCAGCTTCTGCTTGCTGCTTTGCCGCTTCAAGTTCAACCTCTGCTTGCAGTTTTGCGGCTTCTTGCTCAGCATGTCGAGCGGCTTCATCTGCAGCTCGTTGAGTTGCTTCTTGAGCCTCACGGATTTGTGTAGCCGTTTCGGCTTTAATTCGCGCTGTTTCTTGTTCGGCCGCACGCTTTACTGCCTCGATTTCAGCGAGAGCTTTTTCATGCTCTTCGATACGTTGCTGTTCCCTTGCTTCTTCTTCAGCAATCCGAGCGGCCTCTTCAGCCTGCTTTGCTGCTTCTTCAGCCTGTTTAGCATCCTCTTGAGCCTGTTTAGAAGCCTCTTCAGCAGCCGCTCTTACTTCTTCCTCTGCCTTCCGAACTGCTTCTTCGGTCTGCTTGGCAGCCTCTTCTATGGCAAGTCGGGCTTCTTCTTCTGCAAGTCTAGCTTTTTGCTGAACAAGGGATTCTAATTCCTCGGTTGTTGGCTCAGCAACTACTGGAGCGTTCTCTTTAGCCACACGTGCTTCGGCTTCAGCTTTTAGGCGATACTCTTCACGTACTTTTTCTCTAGCCTCTTCCTCTGCTACACGAATCATTTCTGCAACCTTCTCTGCAGATCGGGCTTCAGCTGCTTCTTTTGTTTCGATTTCAAGAAGTTCTTTCGTACTGATTTTGGAGAGCACTGCTTTGGTAAAGGACTGGAACTCATCGTCAGAAATTTCTCCAACCATTTCGGTTCTTGCCTTATCCATCAAGCGCTGAATATCAGGCGCAAGGAATGCTCCGGGGTGTGAGTCAAGCTGTGCACGGAAAGTGGTGTAGAAAGAACGGTGTTCTGTCGTAATTGAACCATCAACAGTAATTTCATCTTGTAATGATGAAAGTATCTCTGTAAGATTGAGGGCGGCCGACACGTGTCATCAACTCTACAATCAACGAGGTCACTTCTTCAATCCGTGAATCTTACGTGATTCATCGTTGGCCCAGTGGAATGCGAGTTTCAACAATCGCAGGTAGTGCCCAAGGCCGTCTTTCTGCATACGGGAATGGAGTGTTTCATTTTCGATGAAAATATCTCCCCAGAGATTTGCAGCTGTTCCTTGGTTACCTTTCGGTAAGTCGAAAACTTCCTTGGTTGCAGGTTCAAGCAATGAGCGCCAAACGAGGGCTGGGTTAACAGCCATAGTCACTTCAACGATAATTTCGTTTTCGTTTAGACCTGTGCCGGTTTGCCATGAATCTTCACCCATGTCAGCAAGGAACGGTAAGCAGACATCTTGAATGGACAGGCTGGTCATAGGGTCGGCATTGGTCAATGCATTGAATGCCTCTCGCATGCGTCCACGGTCTGCTCCGCGTGCTCCGGTAATGTTTCGTAGCTTGTCAATCGACGTTGGTACGATGAAACGGATGTCGGTGTAGTAGACCATCGGGTTGTCGTCCTTTGATGCAAAGATGTGTGAATATGGAGCCGCATCAGCCGTTTCTCCGAGATCGGAGAGTGGGTAAATGGTCTTCAATGCGTTTGTAGCAATCGATTGAACGCAGCGGCGCATTAAGCGGTCAGGTGCTGCGGAAATATCGTTGAAGGTCTGGATGTACTCGTCCATACTCATTACATCGTAACCGCGAACGGAAAGAATCGAGTGGACATTGGGTCCAACTTGCTTTTTCTCACCGTCATGGAAGTCAGCTTGACTAATCCAACGAGAGCCTTGAGCAACATCGCTTGCGGCAACAAGGTCTGCATATGCCTTGAATCGGCGAGTGACTCTGTTCATGAAGTCAGCCTGGTCTAGTTTTGTGAAGACGGTCGATTCATAATTCGATTTGAGGGCGTGGTCTGCAACTTGACTTGCGTTAACACAAGTCAACAGGTTGCCTTGGTCGCGTGGATAAACAAGTAGTCTACGTCGCTTAGCTCCGCCACCAAGTCCACCAATCCATGGGTCGGTCAACATGTATCCAAAGGAGGCGCAGACCTCAAACAATCGCGCATACTTGTCTTCATCGCTTGCACTAGCAATCCATTCATCCAGTCCAGGTTCGATACAGTGGAATTCTAGAGGAACCATCTCAGACCCAGCACCAAACATCTGGCGAACTGTAGAAGAACTCATCATGCCCATCAAACTGTAAAGAGAGGTCTTTCCAGTCGTCATGAATACATCAGTAATACCTTCTTCTCCGAATGAGAGACGGCGGTCTGGAAGGTTGACAAGTAGATTGAATGCTGTTGGCGATTCACGGTTGCCGTTGACTGCTGGCCAAATCCAAGTTCCCGGCCGAGTCATGATGTAGCCGCTTGCATCCTTTCCGAATCCGGCTGGAGAGTAGCGTGTCCACCCAAGTCTGTTGTTAAACGATACACCACGATGCATCAATGATGGGTAATAACATTGGTCCAATGGGTCGGAGTCTGGCACGACGCCTCGGTGACCTAGGCCCCAAAGAATTGGTTCCCATTCTGCCTCTTCTCCCTCTTTCGAACCAAGGAACGGATGGTCAACACCAGGTCCATCACCAGTTAGGAAGGAGCCTCCCATGCGTTCTTCATCGCCTGTGGAACAAAAGAAAAGGGTTTGAGTTGTCGACAATTGTTTAGGAGTCCACATGTTTGCATTAACAATAGTCTTCTGCTTGAGGAATTCTGAAACGTTCGAGATTCGGCGTTCAAACTTGAATCGTTCTGCCTCAATCCAAGTTGAACCTAAAATCAAATTGGTGTTAAGAAGACGAGCGCGGGCAGGCCCAATATACCTGACTCGGGGGTCTGATTTGGTGGTGTCGGACTGTGGCAACTCTTCCCAAGGACCTTTTTGAGGGACGTATTTGAGAAACGCCTCATGATCGAATTCGTCTACTTGAGCTTTTGATACTGCCTCCTCGACAATGTCCATCAAACGGACATAAGTTTCGCTTGGCCGCATTTGCTTTGATTCTACGTACGCTTTGTTTGATACTGATCGATGTTCCCACATATTTTTCACCTTAGAATTTCTTTCGATGTTCGTCATCTTCTGTCGACGATGATGGAGTGTCGACGGTCTCGGATGCAGATCCCTCTGTATCCGGAAGTGTTTCGGCTTCAGCCGGTGCTTCTTCTGCTGCTGCAGCTTCTTCTGCTGCTGCTGCTTCTTCTTCCGCCTCTGCAACCATTTCAATTGCGAGTTTTTCAGCAGATTCTTGAATCTCTTCTTCTTTAACTGCAGAAATAATCAAAGCCGCTGTTGCTTGCATAGAAGCATCAACATACGGTGCTGCGCGGTAGAAATACTGTATCATAACGCCAACCGTGCCAAATATTGCACCCAATGCAATAACCCAGCCGTTGTTGATGTTTTGAGAACTGCTTGGGTTGTTGAACAGTTCTGATGAAGCAATTCCTGTTTCAGGTGGCCACCATGTTGCGCCAACTGAATTGGTAAGAACTTCAATCGTGGCCCAAACTGCGTAAATAATCATCAAAATGGATAGATAATTCACAGTCGAACGATTTTCAAGTAGAAATTTGATGAGCGCCCGTTGGTCGCCACCATTAGCCTTGTTATCATCGGTCATGATTGGTGCAAACCTCCCCTATTTAAAAAAAAAACCCATTCGTTATCGGAAAAGTGGGGTTTGTGAGCGGCGCGTTTCACCTTCGGTTTTTCTTGCCTTTGTTCTTACGGCCTTTGCTGCCGCGACTACTGTATTCCCAGGCCTTACTCTCACGACTGCGACGGTCAGAAACATCCCTCCACGCGTTGCTAGCGGGCCGGGATAGGTTTTCTGGCATATCTTCGAACGATTCAATGCTTAGATGAATTCCGCCTAGTTCTTCCTGTAACTGACGGACGTTTTCGCCACCTTTGCCAATGAGAGTGGAAATCATATTCTGGGGGGCATAAATTGTTGCGCTTGACTCGCCTTTGAAATCGACTTGACACTGTACTCCGACCCATTGTTGGATGATATGGGCGAGTTGGTCTCGCGCAAGTGCCTTCATTGGAGATACGGTTCCGGATTGACGTCCTTCAACTGGAACAACTGCAATTTCTGAACCAAACGCAAACATTTCATGAGTGATTTTCCCGCTTGGGAATTCAACGACTTCAATGACTGGTCGCGCAAGTTCCTCCTGCATGCCGGTAGGAGGCTTAACCGTCATACGCAATTCTAGCACCTGTTGTATTTTACCGGATTCAACATGGATAATCGTGTCAAGAACTTGACTGACCAATCCCAATTCAACCTTCCCGATTAAACGTTGAATAGCCTCGAGGGCCGAATTTGCGTGTGTTACGCCTAACAACCCTACACCAGCAAGACGGACATCAGCAAATATCTCAAAGTCTCGAGCGCGACGGACCTCGTCAAATATTACAAAATCCGGACGTACAAGGAAAATAATTTCCGCCGTTTTCTCCAAATCCCCCTCCAATGGCGCATATTGCGTAATTCTATCTGCCAATTGCAAATCGCGAGGAGCTTCCATAGTTTTCACCATTGCTCCAACTTCAGTATCGAGATATTCAGCAATCGCTTGAGCAAGAGTTGTCTTGCCTGAACCAGGCCTTCCGCAAATGAACACCCCTCTATGGTGGTCGGCTAATCGACCAATGAGGCGGGGGTCGAGTTGATACTCATTGAGTGATAATTTCGCTACGGGGCGCACAATAGTGATTTCTCGTGCATCTGCAAAAGGTGGCCAGGCGCAAGAAATTCGTAGGTCGCCGAGTTGAATTACTTGGCACCCTTTCCTATCAATTTCAAGAAAACAGTCGCTGCGATTTCGATTTTCTTCAACTAGATCTACCAGTTCTCCTTGGAGCGCCTCCATACGAAGCGTGTCCCAGTTCTGTTCCGATTCAATTTCAAGAAGTCGTAATTCCCCGATTGACCCTTGTTTAACTCGAGGGGGGCAGTCTGCCTTGAGAAAAACAGTATGCACCTGCTCCATTAACAAATCTTCCAACGGTTGAGGTAATGTTGGATGGTCGCCAAACTTAGCCATTGCAATCGGCCATGGTCAGTGAGGGAGGCCTTTCACCCTTCGCATCTGTTGAAAAGCGTGATTAGTTGTTCTTTGGTTGAATGAGTGCTCCAGTCCACCAAAAAGAGCCAATGAAACACAGCGACAATCCGTAAGAGCCGATGGTTGGCCAACTGAATACTCGAATACAGATTTCTGCAAAAATGGCAATTGAAACAAGAAAACTGAACATGACTAGAATTCCATCAGAATTAATCCCCAATGTTCCAAAGGCGAGTTCCTTCTCGGAAAGACCCCAGACGATGGCCACGAGGGTTGAAAGGCCTATCAAAATAAAAGCTCCATCCATTGCACTGCCTTGTAGATAAGATACTATGGCAGAGACGAGGAAACATCCCAAAAACATCCTTTGAACAGTCGGAAAAGACAGGGCCATGTTTAACCGAAGAGACAATGATTCTTGAAGACTCGCAAGAACAATGTTCATTTTCATACATATTGAGTACGCCAATTCTCCATCCTCGAAACAACAGACTCTATCAGTCGGGCAGTTGCTAAATGCGAATCCTTGTTGAAGAGGGCAAGTTCTGATGTGCAAAGGATATTTGTGTACTGAAATTCAAGTGGCGGGGGTTTTACAATCGAAGAAAATGTTGAATGTGCACGAATATTTGAATCAATGCTTAGGGCGCCTTCGCCCTTTAAATCTAGAAATAAGGCCCCTCTTGTCCCCTCAAGTGTAATGGAAAAACGCGCCTCCATCTCCCAACCTACTGATATTTCGACATCAACATTCGATTCAATTTTGTCCCTTTTGTACTGTAAATGAACTGTGCCTCTCGTAGCCTTATTCAATGACGATGCCCCGTAATGGTTGAAAGTCGCTACGTTCTTTATCAGAGGGTATTGACGGAGATTTACTAAGAAGGGAATTGTATCAAATGCGTGAGAAGCTAATCCGGTAACAATGTGGCTTCGTCTGCTTTTTTTTCGGGGAGAGAATTTGACATACCGTATCGACCTGACTGTGCCAATATCGCCTCTACGAATTCTCTCTTTAGCATCAAGAATTACGGAATGGTAACGCAACAAGTAACCTGAGTGAAGGTGGGTTTGATGTCGTAATGATGTTTTGCATAATGTTTTGACTTCGCCAAGGGTGGTTGCAACCGGCTTTTCAATCAATACATTTACCCCCATAGACAAAATTTGCTGACCTAACAAGAAGTGAGTCGAATTCGGTGTTGCAACCGTCACTAAGTCGAGAGAAACCGACTCAAACATCTCTTTCCAAGAGGTAAACTTCTGATCAACGGTTGCGGGCAGGGATTCAAGACGCTTCGGGTTGATGTCACAGGCAAAAACATGAGAAATCTGCCCCTGTTCTTTCATCTGTAGAAGTGTTGCGATGTGTTTGATGCCCCATCGCCCACATCCAATTACACCAACACAATACGGCATGACAACAACTCATCGATAATAGGCCGGTTTCAATGTGTTGCCACTCGCATCTTTGGTAGCCAAGACGTAATCGAGTTTTTCTTCTTTAAATGTCGAAATGTCCAAGATATTTTGTTCTTGAAAGCCCATGGTAGTATAGAGTTCTTGATTTGTATGAAAGCCTTCAACTCCAATATATTCTGCACGAGAGACTCGAGTCGTTACCCTTCCAAAACCATGATACCATAGTGCTAGAGCGGTTATGGCGTCCTGGCTGGTTGGAGATTTACGCGGGATTTTTGGAAATGGAGGGGCTAGACACTCTTTTGGAATGAGATTCTTCCCGGTTCTTTGTCGTCGCTTCTTCGACATGTATGAACGCATAAAAGACCATCTTATTCTAAAATGTGAACGATCCGCATAAGCATTCTTCAAGAGATACTTCTGTTCAAAGTCATAAATAATTGGTTTGATGATGTCCCAAACTTGACGCGTCATGCCGTAGCCCCAAAAGTGACGATTTGTAGCAATAACATCGCTCATTTGTTCTTCTTGGAGAGTAGTGGAGTCCGTGTTCAGATTATATGCCATAACCGTACCAACATCACAGTATTCTGAAGTCCAATCCATCATGTCAACTACAGTCTGAATATAATTTGGTGCAAGCAGCATGTCGTCTTCAAGTAAAATTAGCCGGTCATAATTTAATTCGTCAAAAAGAGTTCTTCGCGCATCGATGAGGTGGCGTCCAATGCCCCAATTATCAGGACGTAAAACGAAATTGACATCAGTGAATTTTGATTTTTCGACTAAAGCAACCAATTCTTCTTGTCTCGATTTCTCGCCGCCATCGAGGTAGATGTGTATATCGCATTCGTAAGCAGCACTGTTTTTCTCAAGTGATTTGAGAGTCTGGTCAAAATATTCAACTCGGTTAAATCCAAGCAAAAGAATCGCAGTTTTCATTAAAATATCTCCATTCCAACCACAACTTGCCGTACACTAAGATTGCAGCCCGTCGGGCGCTCACTGCATTGAGGCTGCTCGCTCATGTATGGTCCAGCCAGTTCTGAGTCATGAATTAACCGTAAAGAGAAATTGAGGGTTTATTTTTTCGTCCCCCCTAAATATTTTTAGGGTATCCTAAATTACATCGGTCTGGTGAGACTGTGGATGAGTGTGATTCCTGTGGAAGTTTGATGCGCATGGGATGGGTAGCATGCCCTTATTGTGGATGGCAGAACAACCTGTTGATGAATTCAAATCTGAGTGTTATTGAATTGGTCGAAAGAAATTCTTCTTGTACTTCGAGCAGGGACTGCTCTGGTTCGTGTTCCAGCAAGAAAAAAAACAAATTGAAATCCAAATGCTGCAATAAATACAAGAAAAAAAGTAAGAAGCATTGCAAGCGTTGCCCTGAAGGCGTTGCTCGAAAATCTACAAAACCAATCACTGCAAAGATTGGATTTTAATGAAAACATCAAGCAGGGTTAGGCTCACTACCGCTTGACCCAGAAGACGAACTCCCTTCAGGAGCCTGTCCGCCTCCTCCGTCATCTCCCGACCCGGACTGCTTACAATTCTCGGACTCCTCGCAATCTTCTCCGTCCACCGTCGTCGAAGTCGACGTTTCCGATTCGTAGTATGTTGTATCGTATGGGTTGGAATATGCCAATTCAACGCTTGCAGTTTCATTCAGCGAAGTAAGGTTGGTTGCAGTCACGCCGGCCGATGAGACAGCATAGACATAATCGCCCATGAATATTGAACGACGGATGTTGTAATCGCTCCAATAATTGCGGTTGTCTCCCTGGTCATAGAGGGGGGAATGATCAACTGATCCATGTACAGATAGGTTGCCGGTTTCTTCGGAGACGTTGACGATAATTAGTTTCGAAACAAATTGGTAATTCCATTGGTAGTAGCCATTTGAATCTGTCCAACTCTGATATTTGTAGGTTGAAAGGGGTATTGCGAGTAAGCCTTTGGGTGCCCAGTACTGGAAGGCTTTGTGTTCGTATGAGGCTTCTGAATACGACCAAACCCATGAGTTATCGTACGGATTTGATACCGGGGAAAGCGTAAGTGTGTCGTCGACTAAAGGCGTAGATGGATTGGTGATGTTAAACAAAGAAAGGCGTGTACTTGACCAGTCCAGTCCGGTTCCATCAGCACCTGGAGCCATGCCTATCGTCAAGAGATGATCTCGAGAAAGTGGATGGATATATGTTGAAACCCCAGGAATCTCAAGTTCACCCAAAATTGTAAGATTTGTTTCATCTGACATATCGATTACCCATAGTGGATCTATTTGTCGGAATGTGACTAAATAGCACCTATCACCATCAAATCTCGCACTCCAAATACGCTCATCGGGAGCAATATTGTCAACCCGCCCCACTTCAACCAAAGTCCGTACATCTGTTGTAACATCAACGCTCCGAGTGAAGGTAACAACGCTTGAGCTCATTGGTGTCGGGTCTTCCATCCACCATCGAGCCCATTGACCAGAGGTTGTGGCGACCCTGACTATTCCTTCAAATTCTGAAATTGAAAATTGATTCAGAATTGTTCCGTTCACTCTTCCTGAGCCAGTATAGGTTGTGTCTCCTGAATTCGAGATATCAAATGTATGGATATTTGTCGATTCATCAATGTTGTCGTTACCCCAAAACCACCACCAGTCCCAAGCATTTTCGGTGAGAATAAGTACGTCTTGAGAAGCATAGACCATCGGGTAATTGCCGATGATGTGGTCTGCTTGAAATTCAAGATTTTCAGTTGATAGGTCAAAGGTGAAAATGCTGTTAAATCCACGGTTAAATCCATCTTCGGGGGCGACAAAGTCAACGCATTGGTTATCGTTGAGTGTGTGGACTGTAAATTGACCGTTAGAGCGCTCATACACCTTCGGAAGAATGTCTTCTAGTGCAAGCGCCTCGAGTGCAATCGAATTGTCGAGTATCGTCTGATAGGCAACTTTCTCACGAATCTCAAGACGGAGTGGGTTTTCATAGTCCAATTCCCAGTATCCTGTTGGGAGTTCGAGCCAGTTTTTGATGCCGGGAATGTCGAGCCATGCGTGGGTTACAGCGCGAACAGTTGCATTCACTTCACGAGCTGTCATATAATTCCCCTCTAAGTACAACTCTTTACCAACCTCTAGCAAAGAGCGGTTTGAAAGATCAAATACAGTAAATTTTGTCAATGTTGTGGTTCTCCAAGAGCCATAGTCTTCCCCCCAATTCATTGCTTGAGACAGAGGATCACTTTGAGGAATATTCCATGCAGACACACTAGAAATCACCACCAAGCGTTCCCCGTCCAGCATCATCGCTTGTGGGTTTCCTTCGATTCTTGTAGTCGACAAATGAGTCAATTCTCCAAACTCCGGTACTCCAAAAATCTCAAGTTGTTTGCCGTTCAAAAAATAGATGTAATAGCCATCAGTCTTTACGAAATCTGCTTCATCTACCCCTTGCTCTTGATTGTTGGTTCCTGAAAAATCGGCCCCTTCCTGCCGCCGAGGGGTTGGCGTAGAAGCGCTGTTGGTTGATGTTTCAGCACCATCCATCATCCCCATCGCCATGTCGTCCTCCGCCCATATGCCGCCACCGTAGTAATATTGTTCTTCAACAGCCTGCAGCAATTGGATTCTATACTCTTCAGCAATTGAAGATTTTAGTGCAGTTTCAAGTTCATTGCAGTCGGCATACTGGGAAAGTTGGGGGCTTGCTGCGCTGCGTTGAACGACTGTGGACCAGTCGTCGGGAAGTTCCACATCAGGCACCTCTACTTCGGGATCTACGAGACCCAAACATCCAGAAAATAAAAACAAGGATGTGAGAAATATCGCTAATGTTTTCTGTCCTATCATGAATCCACTACAATGCGTTTGGATATGAAGGAATTGGTTCCCTGTAGCAGGGATCAAAGGTTTTCTTGAACCGATATTTGGCACGTGCGAGTTCCCCATTGAACCTTTGTCGAGGGGGTTTTTCTGAGGTTTTGTCTCTCGGCCATGGTTTGTGAACTTGTGAAATTGTTTAGGGAGCCCTAACAATTTTTATATATGGGTTTTAGGTCGCCCTAAAATGAGGATGAATTATGAACCCAACGAAATTGAAAGGACTATTGCTAATTGCACTCATGGCTGTTTCAGGCCTAGCTGGCTGTTTAGGAACTGAAGATGAATCAGATGATAGCGACGACGTCGCCGCAACAAGCGGAACCGATGCAGGATACACCTATGCGTCTAATGTAGAGAATCACCGTGCCCTCATGAAGGATCTATGTGACATTAAGACCGCTGCCAGTTCAGATGGCGGTTACAACTTCGCCGAGGCGAAGAACATCTACATGAACGGTAAGAATGCACAGAAAAGTGACGATTCCTTCAGAACTCTTGCAGGTTTCGCCGCTGCTGACGGCAAGAAACACAGTTACGATACATTCTACAACCAATCCGGCTCAGTTGATGCACATATCATGGCTGCAATGGATGGAACTGGTGATTTCGCCGGTGCAAGCGACACTGTCCGCTACCAAGGTATCGCAAAGTTGACTGCAAACATGGGAATGGTTGCATATACTATTCACGAACTAAACTCTGCTATTGCTAAGGCTGATGCTGGTAATGTAGACAATGACTCCGGCGCCCCACACAACTGGGATGAAGCTTGGGCATTCTTCCACGGACCTGAAGATGATTGGTCATGCTCTCCAGCTTATACCATGAAGAAGAGAGCTGCTGATTACGGCACTGAGACAGGTGGCGTTTCTAACGCACTTACTGCAACAACCGATGCAATGGTTACTGGCCTTGCTGCACTGCAAGCTCAAGATTCCGCTGGCTACACCGCTGCAACCAACACCGTTGTCAAGAACGTGATTATTACTTACTCCCAGGCCACTCTAAAATATGCTTCTAAGATGGATAATAACGAGTCCGGTGCAAAGTACCAAGTTGAAGGTTACGCATTCTGGAAGACTATTGAAGCATATGCTGCTCCACACACCGACAATGCCTGTTACAACATGGGAACTCATACCATGGGATGGATTGGATCAAGCAATGCATCTGCATGCGACGCATACATCTGGACCAACGGCTCTCAGTCACAAGATGCGAATGCCACAAACGACACTTGTTACAACACCGTGACCCATTCGGTCTTTGTTGGTGCGAATGAGTCTGTTTGTGACGCATTCACATCAACATACTTCTACGAGAACTACGGTGCAACGTCTTTGAACAACATCTTTGACTTGACCGATGCAACTCAACTCGGCACATCCTATGATGTAACAGCATGGCTACAGCCTGTTTGGGACCATTATGGAATCACTGCTGCTGAAATCGGCACGTACGCTTGATTGAAGTTTGACATCCGATTAAAGGAGAAGTCCTCCCGCTGGCGGGGATGCATTCACAAAAGTCACCCAACCCGTGAATGCACCCCGTTGGCATCTTCTTCTGCACTATACAAATATACTCGGTTGCCAAGCAGCCATCGAGCAACAAGCTTGCTTGATGTTAAACATAGGATTCTCGGGGTGGAAATTTGGTATCTCAAATGGAAATTGAACGCAGATTCTTTGTCCGGGATGTTGAAGAAAAACCTTGGATGAAACCGCAGAGCCGTCGTATAATCGAACAATACTATCTCGACTCTGAACGTTTTTCTACCCAAGGAGACATGTTAGTATATGACAGTAAACACCATCTTGCCTCCTTGACAAGAGATGAAATTTGTCTCTTTGAAGAAGAAAAAGAATGGACATCTCGTATACGTATCTGTGATGATGTTGCTACTGTGACACTGAAAGGAAAACGCATCCACGCTTCAGCGCTTGAATTGGAGTGGAACGTAGATCGTCACTTGACGTCACGTATTCTTGAAGATGCTGAATTCCCTGCTGTCTTCAAATCAAGGTACCTTTGGGTTGACGGTGATGGCAATACATGGGAAATCGATCACTTTGAAGGGACACTCGAAGGATTAGTGCTAGCTGAGATTGAACTGTCAAGTATCGACGATGAAATTCACATTCCACAATGGATTGGTGCCGAGATTACTGGCAAACACCAGTGGTCAAACTCTAGTCTAGCATACAACGGTATACCTTGAAGGTTCAGTCGAATGAAATCAACGCGTCAATTATTCTCTTGCGCTCTGAGTCAGTAAGCGTATGCATCACAGGTATAGCCACTAATGTGCTGGCCGCCTCCTCTGTAATCCTCAGAAGGCTGTCGTGTTGTGGATGTTGACTGTAGACTTGTTGTTTGTGACAAGGTATTGTGTAATATCTTCGCGCATCGATACCCAACGCATTCAAATGCGATATGAGACGAGCAGGGTCACTCAACTGAACGCAGTACTGATGCCAGGCATGGTTCGAATGTGGACGGACCTTTGGAGCTTGTAGTGAGGGGTGATTTGCAATTGCCTCAGTAAATTGGCTTGCGTTGTATTTTCGAAGTTTCACCCACTCGTCAAGGAAGGAAAGTTGGATTCTCCCTATAGAGGCAGATACTTCAGACATTCGTAAATTACTGCCAAGTTGAATTGCCTCCAAATCTGGACTGCGCCCGTGATTGGTAATTCCGACAATTCGGTCCTGATAACGAGGTAAAGTAGTCGTAAGCATACCACCTTCCCCTCCTACGGCCATATTCTTTGAAGGGAAAAAGGAAAAACAACCTATGTCTCCCATCGAGCCTGCAATTCGTTCTGACCCATCGTCGAATCTTTGGCGAGCACCGTGTGCTTGCGCAGCATCTTCGATGAGTATGAGGTCTTGCTCACGGCAAAACTCGACGAGTTCGGGGGAGTAAGGTTGCCCAAACAAATGCACTCCAATTACCGCTTTAGTCCTTGGAGTTACTGCTTGGCGAACTTGTTCAACATCGAGACAAAAATAATCGGGCTCAATATCGACAAAAACAGGCGTAGCGCCTACTAAAAGAACGCACGTCGTGGATGAAATAAAAGTAAATGAGGGGACAATTACCTCATCCCCTGGACCTATTTC